>Ga0315314_1002535_pt1 | contig 15017 bp, 14 predicted proteins | sample TDP9_MG_FD_203631 | JGI IMG/M metagenome (GOLD analysis project Ga0315314, IMG submission 203631) | Freshwater sediment microbial communities from Lake Towuti, South Sulawesi, Indonesia - TDP9 | ecosystem: Environmental > Aquatic > Freshwater > Lake > Sediment | place: Indonesia: South Sulawesi...
ATGTTTGCCATAACTTCTTTCTCGTCAACTACGTAAAGCCTGACAAGCCCCGATAGGAAAAGCGCAAAAGGCTTCTTAAGCGTAAACCGTACTTGGTTGCCTTCGAGCACTTCGTACTTTTCTAAGTAAGGCGCGAACAGATACGAAAACCCTTGACCAATTGTTAACAGTCTCTTCATGCTAAACGCTACGTCTTCCGCTGTCAGCTCTCTGCCACTATGAAACTTTATGCCCGACCCTATCTTGAAAGTGTACACTAGACCGTCTGGCGAAATCGTCCAGCTTTCGGCGACCCATGGCTCTGGTTCTTTTTTAGGAACTGGCCACACTAACGGGTCATAAAGATTGCATAGGGCCGTCGAACTGCACTCGTCAGTGCCAATACCTGGATCAGCGTATAACGGCCAGGCATAGCCGACCCTCAACAATCTCTTGGCGGGTGTAGGTGTTGGTGTTGGTGTAGGTGTGGGCGTTGGGGTTGGTGTGGGAGTAGGTGTCGGTGTAGGTGTCGGTGCAGGTAACGTTGCATAGTATGCTACGCCTGCTACAACCGCGACGACGACGATACCGCCGACATACTTCATGTAACCACGTCTAGAAACTTTTTCTTCAGTCAAGAACAGCACCTCTATTTTCCATAGGTTATTGGTGCGCTTCGCTGGGTATTTATCTTTTTGGACCAAGTTTGGATTGCCAAAGTCGAGGAAGCGAGTAAGACATTAGTCTCTACGAGAAACGCCCTCAAGGGTAAAGCCTACTACAGTAGGCTTGGAACACCTGCTAGGTGTAGAGGCTTAAAGCCGCCTTATCTTTTCTATCGCCGCTAGCATGATTATCGGGAAGAGAATAGTTGCGTCGCCGATAACAGTGACCAATTTTCCTCCAGAGCGAACTTTCCTCCAACTTATCGCCTCTTCTAATGGGGCTCCGCTAAGTCCTCCAGCTTCCGGTCTATCAAACGTTATCTGAATAGCTGCATCCACACCTCCACGAAGCATGTTTGCTGCCAAGATGTGATGCTTTGGGACGCCCCCTCCTACAATTATTACTCCAGATTTCTTTGCGGTGAACAACATATCTGCAAGCTTATTAAAATCGAGTAAAGGATTAACGGTGAGCGGATGTAGTTGACCGAATGTCCAGAGATGTATTCCCAACATTGAGTCGTGTATCGCAGGAGATATAATCGGGACCTTCTTGATCTCAGCTGTTTTGAGGATCGAGTTTCTGTCTTTGAGGCGTTTGCCAATCTCCCATAGGAGTTCATATGTCGCGATATTCCGCCTCTTCTCTTCACTGATATCTGCAAGGATTCTGTGAGTTTCCTTCTCAAGCCTTCGAAACGCGGCTTCTTTAATGTAGATATCGTAGATTCTTCCAACGCCCTTTCTCTTGAGCGCCTGATCGTTCACTAGAGACGTACCTATCTCATGCTTGTATCCAAAGGCCTCTATCAAGTCATGAGTGACGTTGGCGCCTGTAGTTACGATTCCGTGAATGTTCTCCGCCCGTATCAAGTTGCGAACAATCTGACGGAGTCCACTAGCGACTATCGGCCCAGCTAAGGTTAAAAACCTAGTATAATCTTTGTCTTGAAACATTTCAGTAGCTATCTTGACAGCTTTTCCAAGGCGACCAGCACCTAATACGCCTGCCTTCTCCATCTCCGTAGCTAACTCACTAATAGTCATCCCTGGAGAGAGTTTCATTTGCTCTACATATGGCATCCTATCGTCTGAACCTCGACTGGACGACATCCTCTTGCGGAGCAGAAGATTAACCCTTTATCCTAACGATCTTTTTTCTTCCGAGCATACTCCAGTATTCAACTTCAAGACCGGATGCAAGCTTCGCTTTCAAGTCTTCTTCAGTTGGCATAGGCGTCTCGAACGTCTGATAGGTCTCCAAATCCATTATCTGAACAATGTCCCCCATCTTAGATATGACCTGTCCACTTCTCTTCTCGATTAAAGGAACTTCTATCTTCGCATCTACAGGGCTTATCATGGCTCGCTTTTGATCTGTGAAGACCCCAATAGCAACGATTCTAGCTTTAGCTGCACCATGTTTTCCCGGTTTGGACTTCTCAAACTCCACTATTCTCGATGGCTCACCATCAACAACGATGTATTGTCCGATCTTTAGGCTTCCAACATCCGCTGGCTTGCTCATGCCATTCTTCTCCGTCAACGGTGATAAGATAAGATCCTACGTCTAAAAGGCTTGCGAAGCTGGCGCAACTCGTAACGTAGATGGTTTAAAATTGACGCGCTTGATAAGAAGTATAGCGAATAATTCCTGAAAGGGTGTCAGCATGTTCAAGAAGGTGGCGCTGGTCCCGCGGCTTGACAATAACGATGCATTGGACTTGGCAATCAAGATCCACCGCTTTCTATCGAGAAGAGGAGTGGCTGTGGTTCCGGAGGCTGAGTTCGCGCGAGCTCGCAACCTCGATGATGGAAAACCTTTCTCAGAGATGAACGTTGATGCAGCTATCACGGTTGGTGGAGACGGAACCGTTCTTAAGACGTGCATGCTTATCCCGAAGCCTGAGACGCCAATCCTAGCAGTAAATATGGGAAGACGCGGATACTTGACTGAAGTTGAGCCGGGTGACGCAATCGAAGCGGTAGCAAAGTGTTTGAAGGGCAAGTATAGGCTGGAGGAACATTGGAAACTATCCTTATCCTTTGAAGGCAGGTTACTGACGGACGGCCTAAACGAAGTTTTAGTCGCCTCCCCTATTCCATCCAAGATGCTTGAATTCAGTATATACGCAGGGAAACGCCATCTAGTAGATTCTAGAGCAGACGGCCTGATAGTAGCTACACCAACAGGCTCCACAGCTCATGCATTATCGGCGGGAGGGCCTGTCTTGGAGACCTCTCTCGATGCTTTTGCGCTCGTCTTCATCTGTCCACTTGAGCCTTTTCGCTCGTTTGTAATGCCTTCAGAAGAAGGGCTCAGTATAAACCTTGTTGATCCGAAGTTGAAGGCGTCGGTCGTTGTCGATGGACGATATCAACGTGAACTGATGCCGAAGTCCAATATCGCAATTAGCAAATCTAAGCATAAAGCGGTCTTCATAAGGCTAGGGGCATCCTATCTAGGGAGAAGTTTGACCCGCGTTCCTTCGTTGGAGCGTAGAATTGAGTGAGGGTCTTTGTTCTAGATACTTCTGCATTCATAATGGGCGTTAATCCATCATCGATAGAAGGGGTGGCGTACTCCGTTCCGGCGGTGGCTGATGAACTTCCAGAGGGAAGCATGGCATCATTACGGTTTAATACATCACGTGATAGTGGCAAGCTCATAGTCGAGATGCCTGACCTTCGATCTCAAAATACCGTTCGAACCGCGTCGGTCCAACTTGGAGAAGACCAAGTTCTCTCAAAGGCTGACCGTCAAATCCTCGCGTTAGCTCTAAATCTAAAGTTAGATGGTAAAGCACCGACAATAGTTAGCGATGACTACGCAATCCAGAATGTTGCAGAACGCTTGAAACTTAGCTACACTCCATTAGCAACTTTCGGTATCTCGTATGAATTTGACTGGATTCTTTTTTGTCCAGCCTGTTTTAAGAAGTATCCGCCGGGATATGGCGGCGCCGTCTGTAGAGTTTGCGGTACGGAACTTAAGCGGAAAGTCTTAAGAAAGCTTCGTGCAAGAGCAAGAGCCGGGTAGATTTAGTCACTGATCTTCTGAAGTTGCGCTAGAACATATGTTCTGATCTCATCAACGTTAGGCAGTTTAGCGACGGTTTTCCCTTTTTCGATAAGAGGTTGGAGCATCGGTTTCATTTCGCCACTACATTTTGGACAGGCCGGTTTGTTTTCATCAATTCTGGAAACAATGTCTATCAAGCAATTCGGACAACGCCAGACATTCTTCTTTCCTCCCAGCTTTCCACGTTTAGCCACAAGTTTTCCTTCTGCCTCAGTTATATCAAGAGCAAAATCGATTGTTGGAGCGTTGCTGACGGAGGTTCCGACACCGAATCCGTCGGCTCCAGCTTCGCCAAGAATCTTGACAATTTCGTCATCAAGACCGCCAGATACATAGATCTTGACATCTTTATACCCGCGTGCATCCAGCTCCCATCTCACTTCGCGAATGATCTCTGGGAAATCTCCTCTCCTTGATCCGGGCGTGTCAAGCCGAACTCCATCGAGATGATCTTTCAAAGCTTCAGCAGCCATTATCGATTCAATCTTCTCATCGAAATAGGTATCGACCAAAGCTATTCGCGGAACTTCCTTCGGCATCAACTCATCAAATGCTTTCCAAGCCTTAACTTGATCTCCGAGAGCTATAATCAAGGCGTGAGGCATAGTTCCCACAGGCTTCTTTCCAATCGCTTTAGCTCCTGAAAGGCTGGAGACCCCGTCAAATCCTCCGATGTAGGTAGCTCGATCAACCATTCGAGACAATCCAGGGTGGATTCGCCTTATCCCAAACGAGATTAGAAACTTGTTTCCAGCTGCTTTTCGCACTCTAGCAGCCATTGTTGCTACACCAGAGGCATGGCACACCAACCCCAGTAGAGGGGTTTCATATATGCAAAACTCACCGTAAGGACCCTCTACGATCATCGCTGGAACACGAAGTCCGCGGTAATCTCTTGGGTAGAAGAGGCTTCCCTCGGGAAAGGAGAAGACATCTACCGGAATTCCCTCGAAAAGATGTGTAACTTCCTCTACCCCGCAGAAGATCCCCCAACACCATCCTCTGGGAAGCTCACTCGTAGTAACTTCCATCACTACGTGAAGATTCGATAGTCCTTTGGCTTTCAAGATCTCTTGCGTACGAATAAAGTAGACATCAGTAGTGTCACCTTTCTTGATCTCTTCATCGGACGCCAGATGAAAACGCCGCATAGAATTGTCCCCACTTCTGAATTAAATTATTCAAGACCGATTAAAGGGCTTTTGTTAGATTAGACGATACTTAATGAACCGATTTCTTGGCCCAAAAGGATCTTGCGTAATGGAAGAGATATATCTGCGCGTATCCAGCCCACTCACCAAATCTATCCCTCAAGAATCTCGCAGCCTTCTCCTTGCTTATCCTAGTATTATCGAAGTATAGCTTCGAGACTACGCGGTGCATCCAGACATCTACAGGTGCAGCCTCCGTGCATCCGACGCCATACAATAAGAAGCAATCCGCAACCTTAGGCCCGACGCCCGGAACCTCCATGAGCTTCCCCTGAGCCATCTCATAGGGCAGATTCTTCAGATGATTCAGATTCAGCCTACCCTCAACGATCAGCTTTGAAGCAGCTATGATATACTTAGCTCTGTATCCAGTCTTGCAGATTGATTCGAGATCTCGCTCGGAAGCCACTGACAGTTTCTCAGGCTTCGGGAACGTATAAAAAATAGCTCCATCTGGAAAAGTTACCTGTTCGCCGTAAGTCCTCTTTATCAACTGAGCCATCAGATTCCACATCTTAACAGACGCATGCTGGGAGCAAATCGAACATATTAAACTCTCAAAAAGGTTCGAAGCTTGCATAAGCCTCAGTCCTCGAAGTTGGCTGAAAGCATTGACTAGAGGGTCGTCGTCGCTAAATGCGTTATAGAATTCTTCGAGGCTGTCGTCAAGTCTAAACAAGGCTCTTAGGTACTGCTTGGTCGCGCCGCAAAGCTCGTTGTCGACAGTTTCGCTTGTTATCGCCACTCGAAGGCGAGGACTGGACGGAGTGCCTTCAGAGTATACCTCGTACTTCACATGTCTTTCATTTATGAGTTCGACATCCCAATATCCGTTATCGAGAGGTTCCCACTCTGGTTCTGAAGTCTGTCCACTACGAATAGTTTGATCCAAGTTGAATGGCCCAGCGACATCGCTTGCCGTGATAAACGTCTTAACTCTCAAAGCTGCTTATGCCCCACATGTACATTTGGGACTCATATGCAGCTTAGCTATTTCAAGAACTTGTTGCTAACGCTGAGAGGTCATTTGAGAAAGAGAATCCTATCAAACACTATTTTCTGAGATAAGTTTCTCTAACGTCTGCATGAATTCCTCTTCTACTCCTGCAGGTAATATGCCTGAAGCAGCAACTGAATGACCGTCTCCAAATCCGCCGTAGACAGCGCACGCTTCGGGTAAGACTTTCGAGAGTGGAGGCTTCTTTCCTGTTTCTATCATCTTCCCAAGCAGGTCTGGCACTCTAGAGGAGACTTTGACAAAGTCCTCGTCAAGTTGACCGAAGCCTGGAAGTTCACGTGACATATTTGTGAATCCCACGAGATACTTGCTGGGATTCACTATCCTCTGGAATCTGAGGTATGAGCAGAAACTGCCTAGAACTTTGGTCCCCATTCCTTCGAAAGCGTCTTCAGCATGGAACCACTGAGTATACTTCATTTGATCAAGTCCTTCCCTTCTGAGTTCTTCAAGCAATCTTCGATTCGCAACTTTCCTCTCTTCTTCAAGATTCCTTGCAATCTTGTCGATTTGCGGGCTCAACCCTTTGAGGCAAGCAGAAATCCCGAGTTCAGGACCCCTACCGTAGTAGCCAACCGAACCCAAGACGCTTAGCAGAGTTGACAACCTCCTATAAGACACCGGCTTGCCGATCGCCAAGATTTTGATATCTTCAGTCTTCCCAGTCTTTCGCATTTCTGCCAGATTGTATTTGATAGCGTCTTGTAGGGACTCGAGGTTTAGACCTGAGACAGGTCCAGGAATCTCTGCTGAGCCTATCACTGCAAGATGAGCGGATTCGATGTTCGCCTTATCCATGGTTTTTGCGAAAAGGTAAGCTATTGTGGATGCCGACGCTTCATGTTCTCCACTGATGCTGTAGAGTTCTGGGTTGAGATTGTGAATACTTGAATCTGTTGATCTTTCCGTGTCATGATGATCCAGTATGATCGTCAGATTCTTCCCAGCATTCACTTTGGCGATTCTATTTACCTGACCTGCGCCAATATCGGTGTACACGAAGATCTGTCCTTGTCCGGAGTGGAGTCTATCTGTAACTGTCGGAAAGAGTTTCTCGAGGCAGAGAGTTCTGACGTTGAAGTTGTCTCTCTCCAAAGCTTTCTTCATTATAGAAGCTGAGCATATTCCGTCAGCCTCATCGTGATGAATTACTAGAACTTCATTCCTTCCGTATCGTCTCAGTTCTTGGGCGACTCTACTCATGTCTTCAATAAGCAATGCTGTCTTCGCCTTCAAGGTTCCACCTAGAGAGTCCTTCTCCCCGTTCTCTCATAGCTTTATTGTTGGAGATCTAGATGTGACGACGGTTTCTATGAAGCGACGGTAATTCAAGCGGTCTTCCTGAACCGAGCGATAAAATAGCCTGCATCATGTTTGTGCGGATGGAACCTTTGTGTCAATTCGGCCGAAGGATATAGCTTGAAGCCCTGTTCACCATAGAACAGTTCTTGCCGCTCAAGCGTCAACCCATAATTTTCAAGGGCGAACTCCACCACCGCCTCACATTCTTCGAATGTAGTTGTGCAAACACTATAGACAACTACACCCCCAGGTTTGACTATTTTCGATGCGACCTTCAAGAACTGTTTTTGATATTTTGCAAGGGCCAAGATCTCATCTATCGATGTGTATTCGTAAAGTTTCGGCATAACACCTAGCGCGCTGCAAGGAGGATCCACTATGCATCTATCAGCTTTCACGTCTGGAAAATCAATGTCAAAGTATCTTGCATCGTGGACAATTAAGGTCACGTTGCCGCATCCGAGTCTCTTCATGGTTTCTCTCGCAGTTGAGATCTTTTGCTTGTTTCTATCAACTCCAATAACACTGCCCGTATTCTGCATCAATCCACTGATATGAGAGAGCTTTCCTCCTGGCGCACAATTCAGATCCACTATTCCCTCGTTGCGCTGCGGGTCGAGGATGCGGCTAGTTAGTATCGCGGGGAAGGATTGGGGATACACCAGTCCACGTTGGAACTCATCAGTCTCTCTGAGGCTTGGAACTTTATATCCTGAGGATGCGACTTCCACAGCCAGCCCATGCCTGTATTTCAGGATCTCATTTTCATTCATTCTTGTTATACCCGACGCAACCGGCTGCCCTTGATCATCTACGACGGTAACTTTCTGGCCAAGACGTATCTTCTGGCATTTCACAATTCCCGGCGCGTAAACATGGGCTCCTTGAAGAACAGATTCCGCTGTAAACTTGTCTACAACAATCTTTTGCCTATAGATTGGAATTTCGAAGGGGCCTTCAACCGCGAGATAAGCAGCTTCCTCTATCACCGGATGCTTCTTCACGCTTAAGCCTCTTCTCTCGAATCTTTCAACGACTTCGTCTGGAGAAGTCTTGATGGTATTCGCTCTAAAGTAGTATCTTCTACTAGGCGTCTTCAGTGCTTGAACTACTCTCTCCAAGTCACTGCCGTAGACACTTTGCAGGCTCTTGAGAGCGTCAACAGAGAATTTGTACTGTTGACTCATAGGCTGAAGATCGATCAGGGGTTTATGCCCTCTTAAACATGATGCTATTTCCAGTGTTCATTTTAGATCAATGATTCTCGCCTTTCCAGTCGATGTATCCAATACTGCTATCGTCGCTCTTCCACTCAAGTATCCGCAAACTTCTCCGGGATTGATAATAATAGTGTTATCCTTCCAGTAGATTCTTGATTTATGAGTGTGGCCATAAACAATGACTTGATAAGCTCTAGATCTTATCAGAGACTTCAACAGTTCTCCATCTTCACCATGAAGAAGCGCTATCTTCAACTTCCCCGCTACCACTTCAGCGAATCGTCCTCGAATCTCCTTATCAAACTCAGAGTACCTTTTCTTGAGCAGATCTCTTTCACCATCACAGTTGCCAAGCACACCTATGAAACGTGAATTAAGCCGTTTGAATCGTGGGGCTGTGAAAGGTGCGCAGTAGTCGCCTGCATGCAAAACCAATTTTACGTTGCTGGTGTTCAGTTTGTCTATAGCCTTCTCTATCATCGGTAGACAATCATGTGTGTCAGACATTATCCCTACTAACATGAAAGTCTTCTCCATTACAAACAGTCTATTAAAACGGCTTTTATGTTTCCCATTTAGGTTGCGAGGATCTTCAAAGGTTCGCCATGTTGATTCAGAATCACAACTTCCAAATTTGTTCGATCCGACATATGGGTTGAACAAGATAGGCACGGGTCATATGCTCGCACCACAACCTCAATGTCGTTGAGAACTCTCTCATCTATTCTTCCTGACTCTATCCTTCTCTTTGCTACGTCGCGAACGCTTCGGTTTATGTGAGCATTATTCTGCGTGGTTGCAACGATCAAGTTTGCTCTTTCTATAATCCCCTCGTCATTAGCGGCGTAGTGGTGGATCAACGTTCCTCTTGGCGCTTCGATTGCACCAACCCCCTCCCCTTTCTTGATTTTGAATGGGCGTCGTACCTCATTCGTAGCTATTTTCTCATGCTCAACTATTTCTTTTGCTCTCTCCACAGCATAATAAAGCTCAATCAATCTTGCCCAATTATACAGCAGAGTATTGTGTGCTGGCTTTCCAAATTCATTCTTGAATTCAGTGAATTCCCGATTTGCTTCTGGCGTTGGTATTCTTTCAGCTACGTTCAACCTTGCTAACGGACCGACTCTATACGCGCCGTCAGGCCATCCAGCTTTCTTGTAGAATGGGAATTTTAGGTAGGTCCAAGGTTCGACACGTTCTCTGATGTGGGTCGGGTAATTGTTTGGCTTTAACTCCTCCGCGATCTGCCCGTCTGGCGTGACTATTCTTATCATGCCGTCATAGAGATCGAAATCTCCATTGTTCAAGAGCGAGCTGTAGTAGGAGCGTTGTGAGTCAAGGTTAAGCATGAGCTTCTTTTTATCAAGCAGACCTTCCTTACATGCATTGACTAGCTCACGGAGATCTTTCTCAACGCCGGATAGATCAGCCGCCATCTCGTCGACTTCTTTCTTGCTCAGTTTCTTCGTAACGCCACCTGGTAGCGCTGTTACAGGATGTATCGCCCTTCCGCCGGTTTTCTCAACGATCTTTTGGCCGACTTTCCTCACTTGAATGGCTTTCTTGGCTAGGTCAGGTTTCTCTCTTATCAGAGCGACCAATCCCTGTTCTCTTCCATTCGCAAAGAAGTCGGGTCCGGCTAGGAAGAAGAAGTGTAGTGAATGGCTATGTACATACTGGCCCATATGCATGAGTTCTCTAATCAGAGTTCCTGTCTCAGCCGGTTCCACATCGAACAGCATATCGCATGCTTTGGCTGATGCTAAGTGATGGGAGACTGGGCATATTCCACATATTCTCGTAACTATTTGAGGAACCTCTTCAGCCGGCCTTCCTTCTAAGAATTTCTCAAACATCCTCAAGTCGAAGACGCTGAAATGAGCGTTCTCGACATTGCCTCGTCCATCTAGCCATATCGTTATCTTAGCCCGGCCTTCTATCCTTGTCACCGGATCTATCGTGACGGTACGATGTTTCACTTTTTCTTTCCCTCAGGCACTTTCCTTGAGATAATCGAAGACGGCAAAGTGAATCTGTAGAAGCTTCCTACAACATCCTTAAACATAGTCGCTAGTTGTTCTGGATCGACTCTATTCTTCTCGTCGATTGCTGCTACTGAAGCGATTGCACTGACCATTCTAGCTCCTTGATCGCTAACATTCTCCGGCGGACCCATACATCCGCGGCAAGGCATAAGTGCTGCTATACATTTTGCTTCGCAACCGGCTCTAGTCGCAGGGCCAGCACAAAAGTAGCCCTGTTCTAATAGACACCGACTGCTGTCCTGTTCACCTTCCCCCCACCTCAAGATTCTCGTTATCTTCTTCTCTTCTCGTTTCAAGTCACATTCATCACATACAGTCTTCTTGGATAACGTGACCGGTTTTCCGTTCAGAAGCATCTGAAACATTTCTTTGATCAATTTTGGTTGGGGGGGGCATCCCGGAATGTTATAGTCAATCTTAATCCATTCTTTGAGAGGCTTGATAACCTGCTCAAGCGGTGGCACTTCTTCTGAAGGTAGAATTCCTTGTTTATTGTCGGTGCTCTCCGTAGTCAGATAGACTCGCTCTAAGAGTTCTCTAGTTGCGTACAGGTTTGCTAGTCCAGGGATGCCTCCGAACGATGCGCATGAGCCGAAGGCAATAGTGATCTTGGCCTTTTCACTTAGTCTCATCGCCTCTTCAACATCATGTTTGTTTCTGACAGAGCCGCTTAACAGTAAGACATCAACATTCCCATTCAGACTTTTCTTGTCCACTAAGATAGGGGCGTAATCTATTTCCAAATCTTGTAGTAGAGATACGATTTCCTCATGCAGGTCGAGAATAGCGATTTCGCATCCTGCACATGCTCCCAAACCTTCTACAGCGATTCTAAGTTTCATTTGTGTTTCCCTCAAGTGGATTAGGTCCTAGTGCACGTATCTCTTCCACAAATTCCTTCACGACAGTAGCGAACTTTTCCCCCTCACCGGCTGAGATCCATTCGAGTCTAACTCTTCTATCGTCCAATCCTAGATCGCTGAGCATCTTCTTTAGAAGCGCAATTCTCCGTTCTGTTCTGAGGTTTCCGTTTATGTAGTGGCAATCACCGGGATGACAGCCGACGACAAGGACTCCGTCAGCACCTCTTTTCAGCGCGGTCAAGATGAAAGTGGGGTCAACCCTTCCGCTGCACATGAGCCGTATTGCTCTAAGGTTTGGTGGGTATTGTATCCTGCTCGTTCCAGCTAGGTCTGCGCCAGCGTATCCGCACCAGTTACAGAGGAAACCAACTATGTAGGGTTCGAATGTTTCAGGCATCGTTTTCACCTACCTCGACAAGGCGGATTCGATTTGGCTGAGAATTTGCTCATTGGTGAAGTGATTGGCTTTTATGGCGGCTGCAGGGCATGCTGCTACACAGACGCCGCATCCTTTGCAAAGAGCCTCATTTATCTTAGCGACTTTCTCTTCGAGGGTTATCGCGTTGAACGGGCAGAGCGGTACGCATATTCCACATCCACCGCAGAGAGGGTCATCAACTGAGGCAAAGTATGGCTGGATCACGTATTTTCCCGTGGCCATCAGAGCGGTAGCTCCTGAAGCAGCCGCTCTAGCTTGAGATACTGTGTCTGGAATATCCTTTGGGCCAGCTGAAGTTCCGCATACAAATATTCCGTCGACAGTTGTGTCCACGGGTCTCAATTTTGGGTGCGCTTCCAAGAAGAATCCGTCCGCTCCAACTGGGATCTTCAGTATGTTCTGTATCGCCTTTGTATCTTGGCTGGGTGTAATCCCAATCGAGAGTACCGCTATGTCAGCTTCAAGCTCAACTGGTCTGCCGAGTAGAGTATCCTCAGCTTTCACTGTGAGGTTCTTCGTTTCGGGATCCTCATGTATCTCCGCGATTCTTCCGCGTATGAATTGCACTCCGTATTCTCTGCACGTCTTCTCATAGAATTCCTCGAATCCCTTTCCAAAAGCACGTACATCAATATAGAAGACGTAGACTTCCATGTCAGGATGTTTCTCCTTCAGCTGTCTTGCTTGTTTGGCTGCATACATGCAGCAAATCCTTGAACAGTAAACGTTCCTTCTTTCGTTCCTTGAACCGACGCACTGAACGTAGACGATTCTCTTCGGCTCCTTCAAGTCTGAAGGTCGTACGATTCTTCCTGAGGTTGGACCTGCAGCATTTAACATACGTTCCATTTCTAGAGCTGTCAAAACGTTTTGGTAAACGCCATAATTGTACTCTTCATCAACAATAGGATCGTAAGGTTCGTATCCTGATGCAACTATTATTGTGTCGACTTCTAGGTCGATCTCTGTCGGGTATTGGTCGTAGCTTATCGCTTCAGGTTCGCAAACTTCTTTGCACTTTGCGCAAGCAAGAGGTGTAAGCCCCAGACAATTCTTGTCATCGAGAACGTAGACTGGAGGAACAGCTTGGGGAAATGGGATGTAGATTGCTTTTCTCCAACTGAGGCCTGCGTTGAACTCGTCTGGAACTTCAACAGGACAAACTTTTGAGCATTCATCGCATCCCGTGCACTTTTTCTCGTCAACATATGTCGGTTTCTTCAGAATCTTGACTTTGAAATTCCCGATGTACCCTTGGACATCCTTAACTTCAGCGTAGGTTATCAATTTGATATTCAGATGTCTTCCAGCCTCAACCATCTTCGGCGTTAGAATGCAGGAAGAGCAGTCCATTGTCGGAAAGGTTTTGTCTAATTGAGCCATTCTGCCGCCTATCGTTGGAGACTTTTCGATCAAGTAAACATTAAAGCCTGCATTTGCTAGATCAAGCGCCGCAGATATTCCGGCGATCCCCCCTCCTATTATCAAAGCGTTTCTTCCGATTTTGACTTCTTTCGGATGCAGTTCTTCGAGCTTCTCAGCTCTAGCAAGAGCGATTCTTACCTGATCTTTAGCTAGCTCAAGCGCTTCTCTCGGTGTTTGCATATGCACCCAAGTGTTTTGTTCTCGTATGTTCGCCATCTCGAAAAGATACGGGCTTAAACCTTCTTCTTCTAAGACTTTTCTGAATGTTGGTTCGTGAAGTGATGGTGTGCATGCAGCTACAATGACTCGGTTGAGTTTCTTTTCTCGTATGTCCTTTCTGATCAGTTGCTGGCCCGGTTCACTACACACGTAGGTGTATGTTTTCGCTACCACAACATTTGGGAGACTCTCAACGTAAGCTCTCAATGCCTCAACGTCTATTACTCCAGCTATATTTGTTCCACAATGGCAGATGTATACGCCCATCTTAGGCTCTGATGTCAGATCGCTTTTCCTCCAAGAGTTTTCTAGCGTACTCATAGCCACGCTTGAATGCTTCTATGTTCAGCTTCTCTGTTCCACTCGGAACATTCTTAGCGATAGCCTTCTCGATAGATTGGTTGTCAACTATCTTAGTTATCGCCATGATCGCGCCTATCATAACCATGTTCGCAACTATTTTCTTCCCGAGTTGCTCAGCAATCCGAGTAGCTGGCACTTCATATATGCTCACCTTATTCATCGGTCTTGTCTTGAGAATCATGTCAGAGTCGTATAGCAACGTGCCGTTCTCTTTGATCTCTCCTAGATACGTGTTGTATGCTTCTTGAGACATGACCGCTACGATATCAGGCTGTTCAACCTTGGGGTAGTCTATCTCCTCGTCCCCAATCACTATCTCAGTTTTACAAGCTCCTCCTCTTGCTTCAGGGCCATACGATTGTGCTTGAGTCGCTTTCTTTCCTCCATATATGGAGGCCGCTGTTCCGATGATTATTCCTGCTAGAACTATTCCTTGCCCGCCAAGCCCTGCCATTCTAATCTCAAAACGGGACATTGGTTAATTTCCCCTCCTTGTCCAATTTCATTTCAATCATTCGAACCTGCTGTTGGAGGAGATCTGTGAATTCCGGTTTCTCTGTGTCTACGAACTCTCCAACGACTATCTCGTTGGGCGTTATCTCCGCCTTCAGAGGGTCGATGCGATTTCGAATCACACTTTTCTCCCGGAACCATACCATGGAGTCCATAGGTTTCGGCATCTTGTTTCTTCTTCCATACTGTTCAGGACACGGCGAAAGAACTTCGATGAAGGTGAAACCGTGCTTCTTCAAAGCTTTCTTCATCGACTCTCGCAATAGCCTAACGTGAATAGTGGTCCAACGGGCCACGTACACGGCGCCGGAGCCTGCTGCTAGGTGAACAAGATTGAATGGGTGTTCGATGTTGCCGTATGGCGTTGTTGTTGTATAAGCCTCTAGTGGGGAGGTTGGGCCAGATTGCCCTCCGGTCATGCCGTAGTTGAAGTTGTTTGAGCAGATCACGGTCATATCGATGTTTCTTCTTGCTGCGTGTATGAAGTGGTTTCCGCCTATCGAGAAGAGATCTCCGTCACCACTTATTACTACAACTTTCAAGTCAGGTCTTGTTGCCTTGACGCCTACTGCAAACGCTATTGGACGGCCATGAGTCGTGTGAAATGCGTCTGCATTTATGTAGCCTGATATTCTACCGATGCATCCTATTCCTGATACTATCACAATCT
>Ga0315314_1002536_pt1 | contig 15016 bp, 10 predicted proteins | sample TDP9_MG_FD_203631 | JGI IMG/M metagenome (GOLD analysis project Ga0315314, IMG submission 203631) | Freshwater sediment microbial communities from Lake Towuti, South Sulawesi, Indonesia - TDP9 | ecosystem: Environmental > Aquatic > Freshwater > Lake > Sediment | place: Indonesia: South Sulawesi...
TGATCAGGTTTCGAGAACCTTCTATGGTGCGGGTTGACAAGAACCTGCTGAAGGTGAGAGTTGCGGCGACGACTACTGCCACCGCAATTAAGGTGACCAGTATGATGGTTAAGCTGCTTATGGCACGCGTGCGTGCGCTCATTCGCCATGGCTTCTTGCTTACCTCCTTGACGGTGAATCCAGCCATTCTTTGCCGTTGCTTCATTTCTTCACAACGTTTATGACGCTTCTCGATGTCGCTTATATTCTTAGGATTCTCAAGAGCACTTTTCGAAGTGGGCAGCTAAATTCAGAATTCATAATTTGCTTATAGGAGTCCATTGGAAAGATTCCTAAGCCAAGGAATTTCGTTTACCCTTGGCAATTGACGTTGTCAAGAAAGGATTTCGACAAGCTCCTGCTCGAGGCGGTTGATGAGGGGCTATCTTCGATGGGAGAATCTTCGAAGCAGGCGATTTACTTCCATCTGGAGAAAGGCTTCAACCTTAAGAGACAAGAGATTCCCTGTAAAATCGATGTTTTTGCGCATTCAATCGAGAAGATTTTCGGGTTAGGCGCCAACTTCCTCGAAGTCCTGATCATGAAACGACTTCACGAGAAAGTGGGAGGCCGTTTCAAATGGCAGAGAGCGCAAGATTTCGAATTCACTGAATATGTGGTTGCGGCAAGGCGAAGCTTTCTGACGAGGAAAGAAACCAGAAGGACAACGGAAGAGATGGTTCAATGCGACCAAATGACGATCGAGGGGTAACTGAATCCTTCTCGAAACATATACCTCCTCCAAACGCCTTTGAGTACTTATTTGAAAATGCAAGCGACGCCATCTACATCCTTGACACGCACGGGAATTTCGTGGCTGTAAACCGCAAGGCAGAAGAGCTAACTGGGTTCAAACGGGAAGAGTTCATCGGAAAATCGTTCAAAAAGATCATTCCGGCAAAAAGCTACCTTAAAGCTGCCAGAGGCTTTCTCGACGTAATCAGAGGAAAGTCCATAAGACTCGAACTAGAACTCAAAACAGCCACAAAGAAAACCCTACTGGTTGAAGTTACCTCAACACCGTTTATCAGCGATGGAATAACTATTGGAACTCTTGGAATCGTACGAGATATCACTGAACATAAGAAGGCAGAGAAAGCACTGCAGGAATCTGAAGAAAGATTCAGGACTTTGATGGAAGAAACCCCGATCAGCATCTGCAATGTCGATCTTACGGGGAAAATCACCTATGTCAACAAGAGCTTCGAAGAAGCTACAGGCTATTCGCGCGATGAGGTTGTCGGCAAGAACGGCTTCAAGCTTGGTCTTATGTCCGATGAAACATTGAAGCTGTTCGCCGGACGGATGAAGGAGAGATTAATTGGGAAACCCAGTCGGCTTTCAGAGGGGCGGTTCAAGCGTAAAGACGGAGAATGGATATGGGCTGAAGTAGAGGGTAGAGTAATCAAGAAGTTCGGGGTTCCAGTCGGCTTCCAACTTACTGCAAGAGATATTACAGAGCGCAAGAGAGCCGAGGAAGAGAGGAAACGTTATGAGGAAAAACTTTCAGCGTTGAACACCTATAGTAGGAACTTGAACACAGCCAGGAGCATGGAAGATATTTATGAGCTAACATTAGAAGCTGTGGAGAAAACCCTTGGATTTGAATTTGCTGACATCCTAATTCTGAAGGAAAAAACGCTTTGCCTAGCAACTCATCGAGGATACTCAAGGGTTTCGTCGCTTGAGTTGCCACTTGATGGAGAAAAGGGCGTAACTGCTAGGGCTGCAAGGACAGGCAAGCCTGTTTCCGTTCCAGACATCAGCAAGGAAGAGGCTTATGTTGAAGGTGGGCTTGCGATGCGTTCCGAACTTGCGGTGCCTATCGAGATTGGGAACAAGGTTCTTGGAGTACTAAACGTAGAAAGTAAAGAACTGGATGCTTTTAACGAAAAAGATCAAGAACTGCTCGAGATCTTGGCGTTCCACGCCGCCACAGCGATGAGCAATTTAGAGCATGCTAGGAATTTAGAGAAGCAAGCTCGAGAAATTCGGGAGAGCCAAGAGAAGTTTGAAAGGTTTTTTATGGATAATCCTGAGGCTGCTGTGTATGTGAGTTCGGATTTTCGCGTTCTGGACGTAAACCCGCGCTTCACCAAGCTTTTCGGCTACTCTTTGGACGAAATCAAGGAAAAACACATCGATGATGTTGTAGTGCAAGGAGACAGGAAAGAAGAAGCTGAAATGTTGAACAGAGAAGCGTTGAAAGGATACTTTTATCATGAAACTATCCGAAAGAGAAAGGACGGAATCTTAATTCCAGTTTCGATTTCTGTTGCCCGCATCACGGTTGAGGGCAAGGTCATAGGCGCCGTGGGATTGTACCGAGACATCACCGAACGAAAGCAAATGGAAAGAAAGTTAGAGGAGTATTCGCAGCATTTAGAGGAATTGGTTGATAAGCGGACCAAAGAGTTGAAAGAGACACAAGAGCAGCTTCTCAAGGCTGAAAGACTCGCTGCCATCGGCGAAGTAGCTGCCATGGTTGGCCACGACTTACGTAACCCGCTCACAGGCATTGGCGCCGCTACATACTACTTGAAAAAGAAGCTTGGTCCGGAAATCAACCAGAAAGCAATGGAAATGCTAGAGCTCATCGAGAAAGACATAGAACACTCGAACAATATCATAACTGATCTCCTTGAATACTCGAGAGACGTACGGTTAGAGTTGACGGAGACCAATCCGAAGTTTTTGGTGAATGAAGCGCTGCTCTTGGTAGAGTTACCTCAGAACATCCAAGTTCTTGACTCAACCCGAAGCGAGCCAAAGATAAGGGTCGATTCCGAGAGAATGAAAAGAGTCTTTGTCAACATTATCAAGAATGCTGTTGACGCCATGTCTGAAGGCGGCATATTGACGATTACGAGCAATGAATCGAACGGCAGTTTGGAGATGGCCTTCGCTGACACTGGAGCTGGCATGTCAGAAGAAGTTCTCGCGAAGCTTTGGACACCGCTTTTCACAACAAAAGCGGAGGGCATGGGGCTGGGTTTGTCTGTCTGCAAACGCTTCGTCGAAGCCCATGGGGGCACTATATCAGTGGAAAGCGTTGTTGTCAAAGGAACAAGATTTACTGTAACGATACCTGTCAAATCTGAATTTGAAGGAGGTAAAAGCCCATGGAAAGACCCGCAAGAATCCTCGTTGTCGATGACGACGAGGGCATAAGAAAAACTTTGGCAACTATACTGCTGGATGAAGGATACAGTGTTGACACCGCGAAGAATGGGAATGAAGCCATCCAAAAGTCACGAGATAAATTCTACAACCTAGCGTTGATAGACATAAGGTTGCCTGACATGGAAGGAACAAGCCTGCTAACTGCGATGAAAGAAACTACGCCAAGAATGGTCAAGATAATCATCACGGGCCACCCGACACTCAATAACGCTATTGAAGCCACAAACAAAGGTGCAGACGCTTACATACTGAAGCCGTTCAACGTGGACAGTGCTCTCAGCACAATAAAAGAACACCTGAAGAAACAACAAGAAGCCAAGAAATACAGCGAAGAGAAAATTGCAGAATTCATAGAAACCCGAGCCAAAGAATTACAGACAGCTTCCCACAGAGGAATGCAATAACCCTAAACCGCACGTATTCTTCACAAGGCAGGCACACTACACTGTTTCACGCTGCAGCTTTCCCGGCTCTGCTTCATCTAGATCCTCTTTCTCGAAAATGCTCTTGAGCTGCTGTTTCATAGTTTTCAGGTCGTGGCTCAAGCCGAAGTAGTCTGCGAAAAACTCTGTTGTGCGTACTAGCATGCTTCTTCCAGCTCGCTCGCGGCTTATGAGGTTCAAATCCTCCAACTGCTTGACATGACCGTACGCGTGTTGACCACGAACATCGATGACCTGTTTTTGCGGAAGTGGCTGACGATACGCTATATACGACAATGTCTTCAAAGGTCCAATGGACAGCAGGGGGCGCAAAGCTAAACGACGCACTTCAGGCGTGTACTCTGCCTTCAACTGCAACACGTAGCGTTCATTTTCCAGCAACAAAATCTCTAGTGCAGTGTCTCTGGCATTGTACAACTCCATGAGCTTCTGAGCGGTTCTCTGCACTCTCTTACCTGAGCGAGTCTTCAAAACCGAAGCTAACTCTCGCACTTCAAGCGGACGACCAGCCACATACAAGGCAGCTTCAAGCAAGGCCAAGTCTCGCTTGTCCACCTTGTCTTCTGCCGCTTCAGGTTTCTCGCCGGCTTTTTCCTCGGGCAACATGATGTCAGACAACTCCAACCGCAGGCTTCTCTCTCGTTTCGCGGGATGATAATGTAATGTAAATTTCAGTCAGGCTTTCATCCTGCCACAATGAGACGTCGCCCTTCTGAGCCAAGAACAACAAAACAATGAAAGTCTTGATAGCCTCAAGCTTGCTCAACCCTTCAATGATTTTGGAGAAGACAGCAACTTTTCCCTTAACCGCATGTTTAAGCAATGTGTGAAACAGTTTTTCCATCTGCTTCTCGATTTCCATCAAATACATGTCAACAGGGGGCAAGATCTCAGGCGGCGACGGCAAGATCGGCGTGGTTCTGGGCTTGAGAGCGAACAGGCTTTCGCCCTTCAACACTTCATCTAAAACCTTCAGCAATTCCTGAACCGTAGTCGATGTCAACTCATATCTGACAGGCAGGAACAATGGCGGAGGAACGTTATCCAAAGGCATCTTAGGAGGCGGAGGCGGCTCCTCCAACTTCAGCAGCAGTCTTGACTTCATGAGATAGATTGTGGCTGACGAGTCCAAAGCAACTCCAGACGCTCTGAAATCAACTTCGCCTCTTTTCTCCATCTCTTCAAGAAAAGTGGTAAGCAGAAAAGCTATGCTGATATCCCAAGGTCGCAAGTTGGCAAGTCTGTTCAATTCGAAAAGTATGTTCCACGGAGGCGTAAAGAAAAACGGCTTCTCTTTAGCTTGGGCTTCAGTCATGTCCTAAGCTGCCTCTTTCTTAAAAGTAGGCGACACCACATGCGACACGCCCTTATGCTCGTAAATGCCATAGACGCGTTCAGCCTTGTTCGCCATTTCAGGCTTCAACGTGATAACAATGAACTGAGACCGCTTCGACTCCTCAACCAACAATTCGCCCAACTTAGCCACATGAAAAGCGTCCAAATGCGCATCAACCTCGTCAAACAAGTAAAACGCCGCAGGCATAAAATCTTGGATGGCAAAGAGAAACGCCACAGCTGCAACAGACCTTTCGCCACTGCTGGCGCCGCTCACCAGAATAGGCGGTTTACCTGGAAACTGCACAACCATGTCAATGCCGCCTGAAAACGGCTCCTCAGGATTATCCAGCTTCAATGACGCTTCGCCGCCCTCGGTTAGTTTAAGGAAGTACTTGCTGAAGTTGTCGTTGATTTTGTGAAAGGCTTCCATGAACACGTGACGTTTCTTGCGTTCAATCTCATCCATGAAAGCGATAATCGACTGCTTCTCTTTCTCCAACTCGTTCATACGGATAGACAATTCCCTGTAGCGCCCAATCTGCTCGTCATAATGTACCAGAGCTAGCTGGTTAACCGCGCCCAACCGTTCCAGTTCAAGCCGCATAAGTCTTAACGAAGACTGAGTTGCCTCCACCTGCTCAGGAGTGATCGCTAAAGGCTCATCGTAACCGTATTCCTTCAACCTAGCCTTGTGCTGATCCTGTTGAAGCTGCAGGGTTTGATTGTTGAGTTGAAGCTGATTGAGCAAACGGTCAGCATGCTCATATTCGCTGTCCAAACGTTGCAGGTGCTTGTCAATGTCGTCGATTTTGTCGGTGTACTTCTGGGATTCCTTCCTAGCGGTTAAAACTGATCGTGCTAGTTCGTCTTTTGTGGCTTCAAGCTTCTTCAGCTCGTTTTCATTCGCGATTTTTTCTTCTATTGCTACTTTGACTTCGTCTTCGATTGTTGTGAGCTGGCGTTCCACTTTTCTGATTTGGATTTGCGCGTTAGTGTATCCGATTTTGAGCACATTGTTGAGTTTAGCTTGAGCGGTGTTCAAAGCGGATTCTATGCCGCTGAGTTTTTGCCTCTTCGCCACAAGTTCGTCGCCGAGTTTGCCGCGTGTAACTTCCAATTCTTGAATGTGAGACGGGTCAACCTTGCGTCTTAGCCCAGCCAATTCGCCTCGCAGTTGCTGCATCTCCTTGGTTGTGGCATTGCGCTGAGCCTTTTGAACTCCGATTTCTGTTTTCGTCTTCTCAAGTCGGCTATGAATCGCCTGAATGTTCCATTCAATTCGGCGTACGTTGCGGGCTGTGGTCTTGGCGTTTCTTTTCAACCGTGTGATCTCATTCTCCAGCGTGGTTGTTGCCTCAGTCAGACGGGCTATTTCCTCTCTGGTCTTGTCAATATCTTCCTGAAATCCTGTCACGTCTGTGCCTCTTCGCGCCAAATGATCCCGTAAAGTTGCAACAGCGTCCTCCAAGCTTTTGACCGCGTTTTCCCGAGGAATAAGCGCTGAAAAATCGATTGGCTCCCTATAATAGCCGCCCTCCAACGCGCCGCCAGCCTCGTACAAGTCTCCATTCACGGTTACCGTCCTGAAGCCTTCCTTGCTCGCAGCCAACGCGGCTTTATCATCCTGCGCAATCAAAGTGTCACCCAACACGTAAGTCACCGCAGGCTCATACTGCTTAGAATACTTCACAAGTTGCGAAGCTGAGCCATTCAAACCATCGATTCGCGGCTGACGCACAGGTCTAACGCTCATCAATTCCCTAAGCGGTATCAACTTGATTCTGCCCAGTTTCAGGCGTCTCAGAGTCTCAGAACACGTGAACGCAGTTTCGATGTCCTTGACCACTAGTGAGTCAAGCCAACCTGCTGCAGCAGCTTCAACCGTGCTTTGAGCGCCTCTTTCAGTTTTTATCAAGTTTCTTAATCGTCCGAGCACGCCCGGAATGACGCCTAACTCGCCCATTTCCTCTATGCTTCTAAGCGCCACTTCTTCGCTGGCAACAGTCTCTGCTAATTCACGTTGAGTGGCAAATTCCACAACTGCCTCTCGGGCTGAGTCCGCGATTTTGCCAGCATCCGCGATTTCTTGTACCACGGCTTCTTTCTGTGCGATTCGCCGTTCAAGCGTGTGCTGCAGTGATTTCAATCTCGTCTTCTGCTCATTCTGCACTTGGCTAAGATCAGCCAAAGACTTGTTGAGTTCGCTGAGGCTGCCCGCAAACCTTTGTTTTCGAACAGTGAGGTCTTCAAGCCTGCGAGACAACATTCGCACGGTGGTTTGACTTTCAGCAAAGGCGCTTCTAAGCGAAATGAGACTTTGAGAAAGCTTGTCCAAACGCTGTTCAATTTCTCGAATTCGCTTGCTGTTCTCGCCTAGGCTAGTCCAAAGCTCAGCGGTTTCCTTCACTAAGGCGTCGTGTTGAACCTGCTTGGCAGCGACTTCTTTGTTCAGCCGGTTGAATTCTCGTTTGAATTGTCCGACGTTCTTGCGGTTTTCTTCGACCTCGTTGTTTATCGCCTGAAGCTGCTGTAAACTGTTTTCCTTCACTTTTCTGAGTCCTTCGAGACTGGCTGAGCTAGCACCTATTTTTGTCGTAAGCTCGGTTAGCCTCGACTTGATTTCGCCGATTTGAATCTGCACCTCTAAGACTCTGGTGCCGCCTTCCTCAACCGACTCAGAGCTGAGTTTCCGCCATTCCTTCTCGATTTGATGCCGCTGCTCACGCTGCTCATCTCTCAACTGCTTAAGTTTCTCAACCCTGCTGGAGGCATCCTGAATCTTGCTGGATAAATCCGCAATCTTTGCCTGAATCACGCCCATGTCATAGCTGATGCGCATGGCTTCAAGCCGTTTAACCTCGTCTTGAATAAAGTTAAAACGTAAAAGCTGGTTGCGTTCCCTCTCCAAATCGTCTACTCGCTTCTGAACCTCCTCAATCCTGCCCGTGGCAGTCTTGATCTGGATGTCAGCTTGACGCAGTTTATCCTCAGCCTCAGCTTTTTCAGCATCGTACTGTGCTATGCCCACCATGTCATCGATGATTTTCCGTCGCTCGGGCGGCGCTATCTCAGCCATACGCGTGATGGTTCCCTGCACCACGACGTTGTGTCCAGAGGGGCTTATGCCCACCATAGACAACGTGTCCACGAGGTTGGCGCGTGAAATCCGTCTGCCATTTAGGCGGTAGACGCTTTGTCCGTTGCGGTAGACTTCCCGTGAAATCGTAACCGTGGCGGTGTCAACTGGCATTCGACCGTCAGAATTGTCAAACTGCATGACTACTTTGGCTGCTTTCGACTTCTCCAGTCCAGCTTCGGGTGAACCGTGAAAAACAAGCTTGCCGAAATTTTCAGCTCGTAGCCTACGCGAACTGAGCTCTCCCAACGCGAATAAAACTGCGTCCATGACGTTGGTTTTGCCGCTTCCGTTCGGTCCTGTTATGACTGTGAAGCCTTTCTCTAAGAGGATGGAAGTGGGTTTGCCAAAGGTTTTGAAGCCTTTGAGTTCAATTTTCTTCAAGCAGGGCATCTTGTTCTAAGCGCCATCCTCCACCTCTCTTATTGCGACTTGACCTACTAGGCGAACCGACCGAAATCAGTTCTAGACGAAGTTTCTATAATAAATGTTACCATAGGAGTTTTAACTGTTGCGCAAAATTTCGCGGTTACCTGGCTTTTTTGCGTTGGAGTTTTTCACCAGTTTTCTGTATAAACAGCTTGATTTTTGCTTCATCACCGTAAACGAGCATGTAACCGTCAGGCTGTATTTTCGTTGACAAGCCATGCTCAGCTGCCATTTGCATAATTGTGTTCTTAGGTGTCTCCTTAGAAATCTGAATTCTCATCCACCTTTGGTTGCGGGGCACTCCTGGCACGAATTTCGGCGACGGTTCAACAGTCTTGCCTTCTTCTGTGACGCTGGTTTTTCGGGCTTCGCGTAGTTTTTGCATCCAGTCTTCGGCGAATTCAGCTCCGAATTTTTGGTGTGCCTCGAAGATGAGGTAGGATTCAACGTTGTTCAAGTACATTTCAATCGTCGGGATGTTTTCCATGTGAGTAGGGTCTGCTTTCAAGACTTGCATCAAAGTTTTTGCTGAGCGCAGGTCTTCGATGATGTTAAGGGGAATGGTTTCGCCGCGTTTTCTGAACTCTACTACTAATGAGTCTAGTATTTTCCAGGTTTCTTCGTAGCCCATGCAGATGCGCCTTAGGTGGTGCTGTTATGAGTTTTTCTGGTGTAATTAAGTTTCCTTCAGGCTCAGGTTTGTCGCGTTTCAGATTCATGAATGAGCAGCCACGTTATGACTGCGCACGGTATCGTGACTATGAATGAAAGTATGAACGGCAGCATAGGCGAAATGTACTCGTACAAGAAGCCCCCAGCCAAGCCGCCTAACGCCATGAGTATGTACATTATGAATTGGCTGCAGCCCACTTCCGTTCCCCTCAGCTCTCGCGGCACCAAATCCGCTTCTAACGCTTGGTAAGAAGCAGCAAACAAAGCGTTGCTGGCTCCAAAAAACAAGAATGCAACGTACAGAGTGGGCAGTGGTCCGATTATGAAGAGCAGCGGATACGCGCCGAGAAAGACCCATGAAATCAAAAGCGGCTTCTTTCTTCCAATCCTGTCGGTCAGTATTCCTGAAGGGAGCGCTGTCAGAATCATGGAAGCAGCGTACCACACCATGACCAGTGCCCAGTTGATCTCACTGACATGGTGTACGTCCTTGGCGTAGACTACGAGGTAGGAGAATGTCATGGCGAAGATGAAGCTGGACAACGCGTTTGTGACGAATAGGTAGAACATTGACCGTGGCAGGAGTTTCCACACGTTCAAGCCTTCTTTCGCCGCTTTGGGATATTCTTTGACAGCGCTGAAGAGACTGGTTTCGTTGTCTGGGAACTGTAGTGTCTCTGTGAGTTTTGTTCTCAGAGTTGCTGCGGCGAGGTAGAAGCCTACAACCATGAGGTAGGCGATTCGCATGCCAGGGATCAGCTTGAACTGAAGTATGAGGAAGCCTGCAACGGCTGGTGAAAGAATCGACGCCGCGTTGTTGACGAGCATTATTGTTGAGAAGGCGATTCCACGTTTTTCTGGCGGTATAGAGTCAGCTAGGATGGCTGAAAGCGCTGGTTGATAGATAAGGAAGAGGTTGGACAGGGCGAAGCCTATGAGAATGAAGTGCCATGAGGGCGCGAAGGCGAAGATGAGGTTGCTCAGAGCTATGCCAAACGTGAAGGTTACTATCAGTCCTCGTCTTCCATACTTGTCTGCAAGGTAACCGCCTGGAAACTGCACCAATGCAAGCATTAGGAATGGGACGAAGTCTATGATTCCAATGATGAACGGTGTGCCCTGAAGCCCCAAAATGTACAGTGAATTATAGGTGGAGGGAATGGCGCCTGCGAAGTTCATGAGTAACCAACTGGTCATCAAGACGCGAATGTTGCCAGCGAGAAAGGCAAACTCAGCTTTCAGTCTGGAGCTTAACTGCAATTGAAACACTTCCTAAATCAAGCCGATGAACGCTTTAACGGTCTAAGGCATCAGCTAAAACAGTGCAGAGCCGCTTACGCGAGGAAACTCAATCATCAAGCGTCCACCTTCATACGACAAGCTCGATTCTATCCGCAAAACAGCTTTATCAAGCTTTTGCCTGACAGCAGGAAAGTCGAGCCTTGGACTACATTCTAGACTGTGCCTTTCTGAGGAGTCCTGGTGCTGATTGCCAGGGCGCCGCCAGCTATTCCAAGTAAAGCGCCTATCCAAAATCCGCCCATGCCCATGAAGCTGACAACTGAGAAAGCCAGTATTATTGAACCCCATGTCATGTGCGTTGAGGGCTGTGCGCTAAGCATTATTGCGCCTATGATGACGACGATGCCCGAGACTAGTCCTACAAGAGGCAGTCCCATCATGAAACCGCCAGGAAACCCGAAGCCTCCCATCATGTCCTCGTAGCCGTTCATCATGTGTCCAAACCCGTTCATCATGCCGCCGAAGTTGAACCCGTCGGATAGGAACCACATCCACGTCATGGCTGAGCCCAAGAGAATCAGTATTCCGCCGATTAGCGATAAAATGAAGGCTCCAGTTGATGTTGTGTGCGAAGCCATTTTTCGTTTTCACCTCCAATCTAGTTTAAGCGTTCTTTGGGAACCTTTCGAGACACTAAACGTGGCAAATGCATCAGAAGCATCATTAGGGGGCATAGGAGAAGGAGAAGATACGGCAGGAACGGCGCTTCAGGGTTAGCAGCAGCAACAGCGACGATTAGAGCGACTGGAATCAAGCAGCACAGAATCATAATCAAAAGATGGGTTCTACTGTATGCTCCGCCTTCAGAAACTTGTGTGTGCTCATGTTCATGCTCATGCATTCTGTATCAGTCACCTGCAATCTTTCTTCCTTTAAGGATTCTTCCAACTCCAAGCAAGACTTGAAGCCTCTCTTTTATCTCGACGCCAGATTTCTTGAGCAAGGCTTCAAGGTCAGACTTGATGAATTCTGAATAGTATAATTCGTAAAGCTTGACAAAGTTGTAAATCAGAAATCGGCTAATCCTGTTCCGAGGCAAAGCATAATCAACGATGACTATTGTTCCGTCTGGCTTGGCGACGCGGACCATTTCCTTCAATGCCGTTTCTCTTACACTTGGGATCATGTCATGCAAGGCAAAGGACACGCAGGATACGTCGAAGCTGTTGCCTTCAAAGGGCAGGTTTGTGGCGTCAGCTACTTGGAACCTCACTTTTTCAAATCTATTTTTCTTTTTGGCTACCTTGAGCATGTCTTCGGACAAGTCAATACCAATAACGTCGTGCCCTTTTTTCGCAAAGGCAAAAGCCTGTTTTCCTGTTCCAGTGGCAACATCCAGTATTCTTGAACTCTCAGCAGCGTTAGTAAAGTCTACGGCTTTATCCCTTAATCCTGAGATGAATACAGTGCCTGTGTCATAAAACGGAGCCAATACGCGGAACACTTTTTTCACAGATGAATAGTATTTTCGTTCTTCATCCAATGTTCGAGGTTTCAGTTCTTCATGAGCGAATCTTGGGCGTGGTTGACAAAGCTCTAAAGGTCTTTGTGCCTTGTACAGAGCAAAAGTGCCGAAAAGCGTCATGAATCGACGTGTCTCTTCAACTTGTTCAAAACCAGCATCACGAAGCATGAGAGGCAATTTACCCTTGACCAGATCGGAAGCCTCTTCAAGACGCCCAATCACTTGAGATGGCACAACCATTAGGGGGTTGTGCGGCTTTCCGAGCTCTGCAACGTGCAGTTCTCCTCCGGGTTTGAGAACTCTAAACACCTCTCTAAGTGCCCAAGTTTTGTCCTTGGGGGTTAGATGGTGAAAAACCATGCTTGCATAAACACGATCGAAAGATCTGTCTGAGTAGGGCAGCTTTGTTGCGGTTCCGTAATCAAGCATAATGTCAAGGCCAGTTTCTGCAACCTTTGTCTTGGCGATCTTGAGAATTTCATGGTCGGCGTCAAGTCCTATGACTTCTGCATGAGGTTGAGTTTTCTTAATGAGTATAGTGAGGGTTGCGGTGCCGCAGCCGAGATCAAGGATTCTTTGACCCTTTTCGATTCTACCCTGCTCAACTAGTCTGGGCTTAAAGGTTGGTTCACGTGCCAGCAATTTCATCATGGGATCGTATAAAGGAGTCAAAAATCTCCGATTGAACGCTGGAATGAACGCTGGTTTTTCGTCAGTGTTCTTTGTTTCTAGTCGGTTGGGTTTGAGTTTGTTCATTTTTTGTACGAGCTCCTGAAGTGTCAACAGCACGAGTGCACTGAATGTCCCGCGTGTTCACTTCCGCCACCTGCATATTTCATCGGGTCCTTGTCAAAAGTTGCCTTGCACATCTGGCTGCAGAAGTAGTAGGTCTTTCCCATGTGCTCAGACTTATACTTGGCTGTCTTCTCGTCTACGTTCATACCGCATATTGGATCCTTCGCCATGTTCATTTTTCACCTCCTAGTCGAATTTTTCGAATTTGAACTTGGCGAATTTCAGGGTTGCAGAGTTGCTGACCACAGTTAGCGAACTAATCGCCATCGCTCCTGCAGCCCATATTGGGCTTAATAGTGCAACTGCGGCAACAGGAATCATGACCGTATTGTAGATGAATGCCCAGAATAGGTTGGAGTTGATTTTCTTCATGGTTTTTTTGCTTAGCTCTATGCCAAGAGCCACGTCTCGTAAATCGTCTTTAATGAGCACTATTCCGCCAGTTTCTTTTGCGATGTCTGTTCCGCTTCCTATGGCGATTCCAATGTCGGATTGTGCCAGTGCGGGTGCATCGTTTATGCCGTCGCCAACCATCGCCACAGTCTTGCCTTGCTTTTGTAGTTCTTTTATGATGTCCACTTTCTGCCATGGCAAAACATTGGCTATCGTGTGATCTATGCCTAATTGTTTGGCGATGGCTTTTGCAGTTCTTTCATTGTCGCCTGTCAGCATGGCCACTTCCAAGTTCATGTCTTTCAGTTTCTTTATGGCTTCCATGGCGTTTTCTTTTGGGGTGTCCATGGCTGCAATTATGCCCGCTGCTCTTCCGTTCACTGCTAAGATCATGGCTGTTTTGCCTTGTTCTTCGAGTTTCTGAAGATCTCCTTCGAGCTGTTCAATCGGGATTTTCTGTTGCTCCATAAGTTTTCGGTTTCCGAGATGTATTCTCTTGTTCTCGTATGTGCATTGTACTCCGTGTCCTGGTACTGCCTCGAATTGCTCTGCATCGGGAACATTGAAGCCCGATTGGTGCGCTGCTTTTACTATTGCTTCAGCCAACGGATGTTCTGAGCCTTTCTCCGCGACAGCTGCAAACTTCAGCACATCGGTTTCCTTGTAGCTGCCATAAGGTACGATGTCCGTGACCGATGGTTCGCCTTTGGTCAATGTTCCTGTCTTGTCAAAGACGACAGTCCTGAGTTTTCTTGCTTTTTCGACGTATTCGCCGCTTCTGAGCAGTACCCCGTATTCTGCGCCTTTGCCCACTCCCGCCAAAATCGCTGTAGGAGTTGCGATGCCTAATGCGCATGGGCAAGCAATCAGGAGTACTGCTAGCAGAGCGAAAAAGGCAACTGTGAAACCACTGGTGAGATACCAGTATGCGAAAGACACTGCTGCAACAGAGAAGACTATTGGCACGAATCTGGCGACGACGCGATCAGCGAACTTTTGAACTGGTGCACTTGAAGCTTGGGCTTCTTCGACTAGACGAACAATTTGCGATAGTGCTGTGTCTTCTCCCACTTTCGTGGCTTTGATCTTTAGTAAGCCGTTCTTGTTGATTGTGGCGCCTATGACCTCGTTTCCCACGTTCTTTTCAACAGGGATGCTTTCCCCGGTGATTATTTTCTCGTCAACAGAGGAGTATCCTTCGATTACCACTCCGTCTGTTGGGATTTTTTCGCCGGGTCTAATGATGATTACATCGTCTACTTGAAGCTCGTCAACTGGAACCTCAGTCTCGTTTCCATCCTTGAGCACTCTGGCTATTGTAGGTTGAAGCTCAAGCAATTTCCGTATAGACGCCGCTGAGCGTCTTCTTATTGTTTCTTCGATGTACTTGCCCAACAAGACGAAGGCCAGTATTGCCACGGCGATTTCCAAGTAACCCTCTCCACCTGCTGCAACAGCGGGAAAGAAGGCATTGGCTGCACCATAGGTCCAACCGGCTAGGACTCCGGTGGCGATGAGTACATCCATGTTTATTGCCCGGTTCTTGAGAGATCTGTAAGCTCCTAGAATGATGCCCCATCCGGCGATCCAAACAACAGGCGTGGACACCACGAATATGGCGAAGCCGTATACAGAAAGCCCACCAACTAGGGTTAAGGTCATTATCGCGGCTGCTAAGCCGAGCGTAACAAACACTCGCAGTCCAGTTACAGCGATTACTCCTACCAGAGTGACTGCAACTCGGCGTTTCATGGCTTTGAGTTCTTGTTCTGGTTGCTCGTAGGTTCGGGCGCATGATTCGCTGCAGAAATAGTATGTCCT
>Ga0315314_1002537_pt1 | contig 15004 bp, 21 predicted proteins | sample TDP9_MG_FD_203631 | JGI IMG/M metagenome (GOLD analysis project Ga0315314, IMG submission 203631) | Freshwater sediment microbial communities from Lake Towuti, South Sulawesi, Indonesia - TDP9 | ecosystem: Environmental > Aquatic > Freshwater > Lake > Sediment | place: Indonesia: South Sulawesi...
GTCTTGAACGTCAATGGTGGAATCTATATGTAACATATAGGAAAAGTTCGAAATCCCTGCCTGCGGCAGGCAGGCGAATATCGAAACCTGTTCCTGACAGGTTCAGGAATTCGAAACAACTGCGAATACCACAAGAATGAATGACCAAAAAAGAAAAGTTTAGGATTTCGAATTTCGTGCTTAAAATTTAATCCATTGGGGGAGGTGATTTCATGTCCAATAATGTTGAGAAGAGGGTCAAAGAGATCATTGTTGAACAGTTAGGTGTGAATGAAAGCGAAGTGACGGCCGAGGCCAAATTCGTCGATGACTTAGGAGCGGATTCCCTCGACTTGGTCGAACTGGTCATGGCTCTGGAGGAGGAGTACAACATGGAAATTTCCGATGAGGATGCAGAAAAGATCTTGACCGTCGGCGATGCCATCGAATATATTCAGAGCCACATCGCTGCGTAAGCGCAGGGCTTAACGTCTCTGAAGGAGGTTTGGTCTTTTGAGAAGGAGAGTTGTAGTCACAGGAGTAGGGCTGGTGACCCCCACCGGGATTGGAACGGAGACGGCATGGAAGAACATCTGTGAGGGCAAGTCAGGCGTTGGCCCCTTAACCCGGTTCGATCCCAATGGATTCGAGACGAAAATTGCAGCTGAAGTGAAAGGCTTTGATCCGGAGGCATACATTGAAAAGAAGGAGATCAAGAAGATGGATCTCTTCATTCAGTATGCATTGGCAGCTACAAAAGAGGCTCTCGAAGATGCGAAGCTGAAGATCACATCGGAGAACTGTGAGCGAATTGGTGTGATCGTGGGGACAGGGTTGGGCGGATTGCCCACCATCGAGAAATATCATCAAATCCTTTTGGAAAGAGGGCCGAGTCGAATCTCCCCTTTTTTTATTCCGATGCTCATTGCTAATTTGGCCTCAGGGCAGATTGCCATCCATTTCGGAGCCAAGGGGCCAAACACCTGTGTGGTGACGGCTTGTGCCACAGGGGCTCATTGCATCGGGGATGCCTTTCGAGCCATTGTCTATGGAGACGCAGACGCCATCATCGCCGGGGGGACCGAAGCGAACATTACTCCTCTGACTGTGGCCGGGTTCAATGCGATGAAGGCCCTTTCAACTCGAAACGAAGAGCCAGAGAAGGCCTGTCGACCCTTTGAGAAGAATCGGGATGGATTTGTCGTCGCAGAGGGTGCCGGCATCCTCATCTTAGAAGAACTTGAATTCGCATTGAAGCGAGGATCAAAGATCTATGGGGAATTGATCGGGTATGGATATACAGGTGATGCTTATCATATCACTGCACCCCCTCCTGAAGGGGAAGGAGCTGCACGATGCATGCAAATGGCGATTAAAGATGCAGGCATCAGGCCAGAGGAGGTCGACCACATCAATGCCCATGGAACCTCAACCCCTCTCAACGACCTCACGGAGACCCAAGCGATTAAGACAGTTTTTGGCGAACATGCCAAAAAGGTACCCATCAGTGCAACCAAATCGATGACTGGCCATCTCCTTGGAGCCGCAGGTAGCACAGAAGCCATCTTCACTCTCTTAGCCATTCGGGATGGCATCCTCCCGCCGACGATCAACTATGAAGTTCCAGATCCGGAGTGCGATCTCGATTATGTCCCCAATGTGGCAAGACGCCAACCTTTGACAGTGGCAGTGTCCAACGCCTTTGGATTTGGCGGAACCAACGCCACGCTCGTCTTCCGAAAATTTTCAGGATAGGATGATGCAGATCGGTTTAGCGTGTGATCACGGCGGCTTCGAACTCAAAGAAGAGATAAGAGCTTTCTTGAGATCGATCCATGTCGAACCTATGGATATGGGCACGTTCAGCGAAGATTCGGTCGATTATCCAGACTTTGGTATCTTGGTGGCTCAGAAAGTATCGAGAGGGGAGTTGGAAAGGGGAATCCTCATCTGCGGGACTGGGATCGGGATGTCGATCTTAGCCAATAAATTTCCAAGGGTAAGAGCTGCTGTGGCAAATGATCTTTATTCCTGTCGATGCAGCCGGGAGCACAATGATTCCAATATCTTGGTCATTGGCGGTCGAATCGTAGGAAAAGATCTGGCAAAAGAGATTGTGAAGGTGTGGCTGGACACCCCTTTTGCAGGAGGGAGACATAAAAGGCGCTTGGAGAAAATAGAGGCACTCGAAAAGAAAAACTTTAAGAAGTAAGCACCAAATCCCAAGCCCTGTACCTAATATGGTGCAGGGCAAGCACCAATATCCAAATAAATTCCAATAATCAATATCCAAAACTTGTAGTGATTGGAATTTGCTTATTGGGTATTATTTGGAATTTGGGATCTGTAACTTGGGATTTGAACATATCCTTTTGATGGCTCGCCCTTGAAACAGAAAGAGAAAAGAAAGGTTCCTTCCCGTCGCCCGTCTTGGGAAGAATACTTCATGGACATCACCCATCTTGTCGCCAAACGCTCCACCTGCCTTCGAAGGCAAGTAGGAGCCATTCTTGTTAAAGACAAAAAGATTTTGGCGACAGGTTACAATGGTGCTCCTTCCCGATTAGAACACTGCCTTGACATTGGCTGCCTCCGGCAGAAGCGGGGTATTCCCTCTGGAGAACGTCACGAGCTCTGCCGGGGCCTTCATGCAGAACAGAATGCGATCATCCAGGCAGCTTACCATGGGGTGGGCATTCGGGGCGCCACCCTCTACTGTAAGAACCATCCCTGCATGATCTGTTCAAAGATGATTATCAATGCCGGCATTGAGAGGATCGTCTTTGAGGAAGGTTATGCGGATCCCCTCGCTAAAGAGATGTTAAAAGAATCAGGGATCGAAGTTGAGAAATTCAACCGAAACAAGAAGGCTAAAGGTTAAAGGTTTAAGGTTAAGGGTACTGAAGGTCTATGAAATGTCCTTTCTGCAACCATTCCGAAAGTAAGGTGGTCGATTCTCGTCTCGGCAAGGATAAGGATACGATTCGGCGGAGAAGGGAGTGTCTCAGTTGTAAAAAGCGATTTACGACATGTGAGAGACCAGAGGATGCCCTTCCGTTGGTGGTCAAGAAGGATGGTAGAAGAGAACCCTTCAATCGCCTCAAGATCTTCAACGGTCTGAAAAAGGCCTGTGAAAAGAGGTCGATCAGCATCAATTTGATTGAGAAGATCGTCAACCGCATTGAGCTCTATTTTCAAGAAAAAGGAGAAAAGGAGGTCAGGAGTTCTGAGATCGGAGAGAAGGTGATGGAGGAACTCCATCGGTTAGATGGCGTGGCCTATGTCCGTTTTGCCTCTGTCTACCGGCAGTTCAAAGATATTCAGGAGTTCATGGATGAACTAAAAGAGCTTCTCGGAAATAAAGAAGAAGCCAAAAAGAAATAAAAGTCAACCCTTCGACTCCCCGGCCTGAAGGCCTGGGCTTGCTGAGGGTTGACCCTGAGCGGCGCTTCTTTACCCCGCCTTAGAAGGCGGGGCTTGGCGCCGCCGAATGGGTCAATCGGTTAGAGCTTAAGATGCGCGTTTGGTCATTCGGTTACGACGTTCGTCTTTGAAACTCTTTAACCATAACCCTTTGACGATTTGCGATACGGGCCCTGTACCTGATACTGATCAGCCCTGAACCAAACATGGTTTCCGTTGTTATGTAAGTTTATCTGGAACAAACTCACGTTGACTATAATATGGTACAGGCCGGGCTTCGTCACCCTAACCGGAATACCATCTTTGCGAAATTTAAAATGAAGGATGATGAACACTGGATGAAAAGGGCTCTTCGTCTTGCCGAAAAGGGGAGAGGACGGACCTCGCCCAATCCCATGGTCGGTGCTCTTCTTGTCAAAGATGGTAAAGTAGTAGGAGAAGGACACCATGTCAAAGCAGGAGCCGATCACGCCGAAATTATTGCCTTAAGGCAGGCCGGAGAAGAAGCCAGAGGAGCCACCCTCTACCTTAACCTGGAGCCCTGCACCCATTACGGGAAAACCCCCCCTTGTGCACCTGCAGTGATTCAGGCAAAAGTAAAACGGGTCGTGATTGGCATGGAAGATCCCAATCCGCTTGTCAGGGGAAGAGGTGTGGAAAGCCTGAAAGGCGCGGGCATCGATGTGGATGTAGGGATTTTGGAAAAAGAATGCAGAGGATTGAACGAAGCCTTTTGCAAATATATTATCAAGAAAGAGCCGTTCGTTATCCTCAAGGTCGCCACCACACTCGACGGGAAAATTGCAGCGAGGGATGGCGATTCCAAATGGATTTCAGGAGAGATTTCAAGACGTTTTGTTCACCGGATGAGAGACCAAGCGGACGGGGTAGTCGTCGGCATTGGTACAGTGTTGAGGGATGACCCCATGTTAACGGCCCGGATCAAAAAGGGAAGGGACCCTTATCGCATCATTTTGGACAGCAGGCTCCGGATTCCAGAAGGGGCAAAGGTGATTGAAAATTCTCCCTCGAAAGCGATCATTGTAACGACGGAGCTTGCAGCAAGAGATCGGGTCGAAAAGTTAGAGAAGAAGGGTGTCCGAATCCTGATCGTCGATTCGAAAGAGGGAAGGGTCGATTTGAAGGCGTGTCTTTCTAAACTTGGAGAAATGGGAATGATGAGCCTGCTGGTGGAAGGCGGAAGCCGGATCAATGGTGCATTTCTAAATGAGGGGCTGATCGATAAGATCTTCCTCTTCCTCTCTCCTAAATTGATCGGTGATGGAGAGGCACCAGGAATCTTTGGCGGGATTGGGAAAAGAGCCCTCAGGGAAGCCATTCTCCTGAATAAAATCAATGTGAAGAGGATTGGAGAGGATATCCTCGTCGAAGGGTATCTGATATAGGGAGCTATAAGGATTGTTTACCGGAATCATAGAAGGTAAAGGTAAGATTTTGACAGGGGAGCACCGAGGTCAAGGGAAGAGACTGACCATCCAACTGTCTATCAATTTGACAGAGGTGCAACTCGGTGATAGTATTAATATAAATGGCGTCTGTCTGACCGTTACGGAGAAGAGAGGACAGGCAATCGGCGTTGATCTCTCCCCTGAAACCCTTCAAAAGACTACCCTGGGCGAGTTAAGAGAAGGGGATCAAGTCAATCTGGAGAGGGCGTTAAGGCTAAGTGACCGTCTGGGAGGCCATATAGTCACAGGACATACCGATGGTATCGGCGTGATCATAGGAAGGAGGGAAGAGGGCAACTTTCTTCATGTGAGGATACAAATTCCAAAATTCGCAGCTCAGTATGTTGTCCAAAAGGGGTCCATTGCCATCGATGGGATCAGCTTAACCGTGAACGAATCTAAGGGTGAGGAGATTGATATCACCCTCATCCCTTATACCCTTGAAAAGACAACTCTTATCCATAAGAAGATAGGGGATCGTGTCAATGTCGAAGCCGATATCTTAGGAAAATATGTTGAGAAGATGCTGAAGCAGGAAGATGACAAGTTGAAAGGGGTGGATCTCTCCTTTTTAAAGGAGCACGGTTTTATTGAAAGTGAGTGAGGGGTCATATGGTCAGCACAATTGAAGAGGGATTAGAGGACATCCGCCAAGGAAAGATGGTGATTTTGGTGGATGACGAAGATCGTGAGAACGAAGGTGATCTTACCATGGCAGCCGAGAAGGTAACGCCTGGATCCATCAATTTTATGGCGAAATATGGAAGAGGGCTGATCTGCCTTTCCTTAACAGAAGCGAGGCTCAATGAGCTCCGCCTCCCCATGATGGTCTCTGAAAATACCTCAAGATTTCAGACTGCCTTTACCATTTCGATCGATGCTCGTCGGGGAGTGACGACAGGCATCTCGGCAGCCGACCGGGCGTGTACCATTTTAACGGCCATCGATGATACCACCAAACCAGAGGATTTGGTTGCCCCTGGTCATATCTTTCCTTTAAAGGCAAGAGAGGGCGGGGTTTTGGTGCGAACAGGTCAGACTGAAGGATCGGTCGATCTCGCAAGGTTAGCAGGGCTTAAGCCGGCCGGAGTGATCTGTGAGATCATGAAGGATGACGGAACCATGGCCAGGATGCCAGACCTCCGGATCTTTGCCAAAGAACATGGCTTGAAGATCGTTACGATCGCTGACCTGATCAAATATCGACTCAGCAAAGAGTCTCTGGTTCGACGGATTGCAACGGCAACACTTCCCACAAAATATGGTGGGTTGTTTACGGCCATCGCATACGAAAACGATGTCGATTCCTATCACCATATTGCTTTGGTCAAAGGAGAGATTGGTCCGGAAGATAAGATCCTGGTGAGGGTCCATTCCCAATGCTTAACTGGTGATGTGTTCGGATCGAAACGATGTGACTGCGAGGAACAGCTCCATACCGCTATGGCCATGGTTGAGAAAGAGGGCAAGGGCGTCATCGTCTATATGAGACAAGAAGGAAGGGGGATCGGGTTGGTCAATAAATTGAAGGCCTATTGTCTTCAAGATCAGGGAAAGGATACGGTAGAGGCCAACGAAGAACTGGGATTCAAGGCTGATATGAGAGACTACGGTATCGGAGCTCAAATTCTTGTCGATTTAGGCCTCCATAAAATTCGGCTCATGACGAACAACCCTCGAAAGATTATCGGTTTAGAGGGATACGGAATTGAAGTGCTCGAGAGGGTTCCCATCGAGACAAGACCTCATCAGGAGAATATTGAATACCTGAAAGCCAAAGCGAAGAAGATGGGTCACCTGCTCTCGATCAAGACAGGCGAATAGCCCTGCACCACGTGGGGTGCAGGGTAAACCCTGAATCCTACGTGGTGCAGGGTAAACCCTGAACCTTACATGGTTCAGGGGAAAGGAGAAGAAGATGGCCAAAACCCTGGAAGGCAAATTAGTGGCGAAGGGACTCAGGTTCGGTATCGTGGTGAGCCGGTTCAATAACTTCATCAGTGACCGACTTTTGGAGGGTGCATTAGATGCCCTGAGACGAAACGGCGCAGAGGAGGCTGATTGTGTCGTGGTTCGGGTTCCCGGAGCCTTTGAGATCCCTCTGGCTGCCAAGAAGTTGGTCAAAAGCGGCCGATACGATGCGGTCATCTGCCTCGGTTCTGTGATCCGCGGAGCGACGCCCCATTTTGCCTACATCGCCACCGAGGTGACTAAAGGCATTGCGAGCCTCACCTTGGAGAGTGAGATCCCCGTCGCCTTTGGGGTCTTGACCACCGATAACATAGAACAGGCGATCGAACGGGCAGGGACCAAGATCGGGAATAAGGGTTTCGATGCTGCCATATCAGCGATCGAGATGGCCAATCTCCTGAAGGAGATTGGAAAGGGATAGGCATCGTTTTGAGAAAAAGAAGAAAATCGCGAGAGTTTGCTCTCCAGGTTCTTTATCAATTAGATATCATCAAACAGGGCGCTATTGACACTCTCGCTCAATTCCGGGATCACTTTTCAGGAAATGGCGAGAGAGACGAATTCATGGAACACCTTGTCCTTGGCGTCCTCGAACACTCCAAAGAAATCGATCATCTCATCGAAAAATATTCGGAAAACTGGCGCCTGGATCGGATGAACATTATCGATCGAGCCATTCTGCGGATGGCCATTTATGAACTCCTTTATTGTCAAGAGATTCCTCCTAAGGTGACGCTGAACGAAGCGATTGAACTTGGAAAACGGTTCGGATCCGAAGATTCCGGAAGTTTCGTCAATGGGATCCTGGATCGGATTCAGAATGAAGTCGTCCGTAAACCCATTCAATGAAAATAGGCTTTCGGTTAAGGTCAGGAAGCCAGTTTCGTATATCGTCAAAGGGTTATGGTTAAAGATTTCGAAGACGAACATCGTAACCGTTTGACGATACGGGCATCGTTGCCGTTACCTTTGGAGCAAAGACTTTTATTTCTAAGCAATATGGACGTGATCCTCTCCGCCCAAGAAGTCGATGTTCAAGAATGCGATGTCCTTGTGACGGGATTTTTTGAGGATGAAAGACCTCTCAAGGGATCAAGTGGATGGATCGATTGGAGGCTCAACGGAACGCTATCTCGCTTCTTGATCGAGAAGCGGCTGACCGGCGACTGGCAGGAGACAACGCTCATCCCTTCCCAAGGAAGGGTCAGCCCACGAATGATCCTCCTTCTCGGTTTAGGAAAGGTGAGGGAATACAGTTATCTTCGCCTGCGGGAGCTTTCTCCTTTTCTTTTAGATACCCTGAAAAAACTTAACACCTCAAGTGCCTGTCTCTCTTTTCCGTATGAAGAAAGCTACAACGTGGATTGCGGTAAGTTGGCAGAAGTCCTGATCGAGGCCATTGCGGACTGCCTGGATCTCAATCAATATTCGTTCAATGGACAGTGGATTAAAGGGCTCCGACTCCTTTTTGCGGAGGGCGGAGAGCGTTTCCCTGAAATCCTTTTGGGGGTCCAAACAGCAAAGTCGATCTTGGAAGACCGACTGAGCATTCGAATCTTTGCTCCCTCAGAAAAAGGTCATCAGAACATCAGACTATCAGGTGATGAATATCAGAGTATCAGGAGCTCAGGCTAAAAGCCTTGATATGGTTAGTCCTGATACGCTGATTTCCTGGTATCCTTCATCCTGATTACCTAATATCCTTAATTAAGCACCGAACAGTTTCTCTTCAAAATATTTGAGTGTTCTCTCCAACCCTTCTTTCCGGCTTACTCTTGGCTCCCATCCCAAAACCCTCTTGGCCTTCCTGATGTCAGGTTGCCTCACCTTTGGGTCGTTCTGAGGCAGGGGAAGGAAGACGATTCGGCTACTACTCCCAGTCAACTCGATGATCTCTTTTGCGAAGTCAAGGATAGAGATTTCCTCAGGGTTTCCGAGGTTGACAGGTTCTGCCTCGTCCGAATAGAGAAGTCTCTTGATCCCATCGACCAGATCTTCAACATAGCAGAAGCTACGCGTCTGATTGCCGTCACCATATACGGTGAGGTCCTCTCCCTTCAATGCCTGAACCATGAAGTTGGGTAAGGCTCTTCCATCCTCAAGCCTCATACGGGGGCCATAGGTATTGAAGATTCTTGCGATTCGCGTCTGGACGCCATGGGTTCGATGGTAAGCCATAGTAATGGCTTCGGCAAATCGTTTTGCCTCATCGTAGACCCCTCTCGGGACAACGGGGTCTACATTCCCTGGATAGGCCTCGGATTGGGGATGCTCCTTTGGGTCTCCATAGACTTCGGAAGTGGAGGCCAAGAGAAACCTTGCCTTTTTCCCTTTAGCCAATCCGAGAGCCTTGTGTGTTCCCAGTGACCCCACTTTTAATGTCTGGATAGGATAGTCCAGATAGTCTTTAGGGCTGGCTAAGGAGGCAAAGTGGAGGATGTTATCGAGTCTTCCATCGACATGGAGATAGTCGGTCACATCGTATTTAATAAACTTGAACCTTTCGTGACCTATGAGATGGGCGATATTTTCAATGTTTTCTTTGAGGATCAGGTTATCCATACAGATGACTTCATGGCCCAAGCTAATAAAGAGATCGCAGAGATGGGAACCGAGGAACCCCGCTCCACCTGTAATCAAAGTCCTTTCCATCTTATTCCTCCTGGAATCCCCCACATCTTTTTGGCAATGCGAGGCATTACCCATTCATGTGCCTTCTACGGTTAACACGATATTATTGCCGTCCTGAACAATTAACATACCGGAAAAAACTTGTAAACAATCTTTAGTGGATATGATATAAACCAAATGAACTTTGTTACAGGAAAGCCATTCCTCTCCTAGAAAATGCATCTCATTATTGACGGTTATAATCTCCTCCATGTGACTCGTTCTCCCACTCGACTGAGTTCGATCGAACTTCAATGGGAAAGGGACCGGCTGATCAGTCAACTCTCAGTCTACCGACAGCTCAGACCATGTGAGATCACTGTCGTTTTTGATGGTTGGCAAGGAGGTTGGAACAGAGAAGAGAGAGAAATGAAAAAGGGGATCGAAGTGATCTTCTCAAAGCTGGGGGAAAAGGCTGACGAGGTCATCAAAAGGTTCATTAGAGAGAAAGGGTCTGCGGCAGTTGTCATTACCTCGGACCGCGATATCTCGAAGCATGCAGAAAGGATGGCCGCTGCCGTCATCTCCTCGGACCAATTCAGGGAGAAGATGGAAAAGTCTTCCGTTCAGATGGAGAAGGACTTCGAAGATGAGGTAGAGAAAGAAAGGGGAGTCAAGAAAAGGGGATCATCGAGAAGGCTTTCCAAAAGAGAGAAAAGACTCAGGGCCGCTTTAAAGAAGCTTTGATCATTAAGTTCCAAATTTTGGAATTGGGAATTTTAATTCATCATTCGCAATTCTAAATTCACCATTCCGTTATGTTTTCCACTTATTTTCGATTCCTTGAAGAAGCCTTGAGATATTCGATTGATGTCGGTAGAGGATCAGGGCAGCGATGAAGACACTTAGAATGAAGTAGGCCCGAGAGTCGGATCTGAAAAATGCGATGAGAATTGGCATGGTCGTTGCGGTACATATTGATCCCAGAGAGATGAATCTCCACTTCCATACCAGCGCAGAAAAGAGAAGGAATTCTATCAAAACAGCAATGGGCGAGATGACAACGTAGACGCCCAAGGCAGTGGCTACCCCTTTCCCACCCTTGAATCCAAGGAAGATGGGAAAGACGTGTCCGAGAAAGGGACTCAAACCTGCGATGGCAATCCAATCGTGCGAAAGGTTCCACTGGTTAGCGATCCATATGGGAGCGACTCCCTTCAACACGTCTGCGATCAATGTGAGAATGCCCAATGTTTTTCCGGCCGTACGGAAGATATTGGTCGCCCCAATATTTTGACTCCCCATCTTTCTGGGGTCGACCTTCGAAAAGAGTTTGGCGAAGACGAGTCCGAATGGGATCGAACCTAAGAGGTAACCAAAGAGAGCGACAAAGATTCCGACAGGCATGACCGTTTCTTAATCTAAGTGTAAATCAAATATAATATTTAGGGAATTAAATCAAGAAGAAAATGGGTCGGAAGGAGGTCGTCTATTACAATTTGAATTAGAATTGAAAATCGGTGCCACGGGTTTTATAAGATATGGAGTCTTTTGACATTGGGTTAAAACCTTGGATAAGACCTCCCCAATTCAGTTGGAGGAATAAGATATGCCAGAATCTAAGGTTCTAATCAGTCAAAAAATTTTCGATAGGGCCGAGGGTACCGTCAAACAACATTTCGAAGTCGAAGAGACTCAAAGCGACACACCTCTCCCCATGGAAATCCTGACACAGAAGCTTCAGGGCGAAGCAGGGGCCATCATCTTGCTTACTTGGACACTGCTCCTCACTCCCGCAAGGCGGGTGGTTGAGGCGGATCTCTATCTGCGGTCTGCCAAAGGGAAAGGATGGGGGTTGATGGAATTTCTTGGATACGATGGCCCCCATGGCTGCGAAAAACCTGGTTGCAGGCCTTACAGGGGAGCGACCTCCAAACTTGGTCAACCCGGAAGTGCTTCAGTAATCGTTCAGAAGTTCTTGCGGAGGGAAAGAGATGGAGAAGGTCAGACTTGGCAGGACGAATTTGGTCGTGGCGAAACTCGGATGGGGCGGAATTCCCATTCAGAGGGTTGGCGAGCGAGAGGCGGTTTCTGTCATCAGGGCTGTGGTTGAGATGGGAGTGGATCTGTTGGATTCAGCCCGTGGTTATACCAGCAGTGAACATAAGATCGGATTGGCACTCCAAAAAATAGAGAGACCCGTGATCCTCTCGACAAGGTCTCATGTGAAGACACAGAAGATTTACGATGAAGTGCATGAAAGCCTTCGGCAACTGAAGGTGAAGAAAGTAGATATCTATCACCTCCATAACGTCTCGAACTTCGAAGACTACGAAAAAGTGATGGCCTCTGGCGGAGCCTACCACGGCTTAAAACGTGCACAAGAAGAAGGTTGGATCGGTCACATCGGCATCACCAGCCACAATCTAAATGTTTTGGAGAAGGCGGTTGAGGATGAATATTTTGATGTGATCATGGCCTGCTACAGTTTTCTTGAACCAGATGCGGCAAGTAAGCTTTTTCCACGAGCGAAGGCAAGAGACATTGGGATCTTGGCCATGAAGCCATTTTCGGGGGGAGTGATTGAAGAGGCCGGCCCAGCCCTGAGGTTTGCCCTATCAACTCCAAATATTGTGCCAATCCCTGGCTCTGAGACTCTTGAAAGAGCCCGTGAGAACTGGAGGATCTTCACCGAAGGCCAACCCCTGACCAACCCAGACAAAGAACGAATCGAGGTTTTGAGAAAAGAATTCAGCAAGAGTTTCTGTCGGCGGTGCGACTACTGCCAGCCTTGTACTGAGAAGATAGGTATTCAATTTGTGATGGGATTGAAGTCAATCTTTAAGCGATTCGGCCCTCAGGCTCAGGAGCTCGCTTGGATAAAGAGTTTAGTAGAAAAGGCCCGAAATTGCTCAGAATGTGAAGAGTGCCTTCCCCGCTGTCCGTATCAATTGCCCATCCCCGATCTTATTAAGGAAAACTTGGCCTGGTTTGATCGAGAGGTGGCCTCGCACAAGCACAGGTAATCCTGCGGTGCATCTCATGAAGAGGGGGAGACTATGGACGCCAAGGTTCGAGAGGCGATTTTCAGGCAGGTTGAAAGAGAGCCATTTGCCCAAAAATTTGGAATGAAGCTAATAGGCTTAGACGACGGGTACTCGAAGGTTGAGATGAAGTTTACCGAGGATATGGAAAATATCTTTGGGATGGCCCATGGCGGGACGGTCTTTGCCGTTATCGACGAGGCCTTTGAAACCGCCTCCAATTCCCATGGCACTGTAGCGGTCGCCTTAAATATGAATATCACTTATGTTTCAACTCCTTCGAAGGGTTGCAAGCTCACCGCAGAAGCGAAGGAATTTAGTTTGACCAATAAGACTGCCTGTTACGACATAAAGGTATTTGATGATGGGGAGAGACTGATTGCATCTTGCCAGGCCCTTGTCTACAGAACAGGAAAACCTCTTCCATTTCTCGATAAATGAAAACCTGATAAAGAACTTTCAATTTTTCTTCACACCGTTTGTAATTTGAAGATAATCTGAGATACAAATCGTGTCGTCTCCATTGCATAGAAATGTGCACTGAGAAAGATTTTCCCTCCTCTTCTGGTAAAATAACAGGTCATATAATGTAAGAATTTAAAACAGATACTTGACAAAATATCTTACATTATCTATAGTAATTTGTATCAATAGGAGAAATAGGAGGTAGTTAAAATGCCTGCAGAAAAAGATGTTTACTTAAAGCTTGGGAAGAGGATAAAGAGCTTGAGAGAACAACTAAGCATGAGCCAGCAGGGCCTTGCCGATTTATTAGGGATTTCTAGACCAATTATCTCACAAATCGAAAGCGGGGGGAGGAAAACTTGCACGGATGAATTAATCAAATTATCAAAAGCTTTTAACGTCTCCATTGAGAGTTTATTGAATTTGAAAACAGAGCCAGAGGTTGTCTTGCAAGAAACTAAGAAAAGAAAGAAAGTAAAACGTCTTTTTCGGATTAATGTCCCGGAAAAGAACTTGGAGAAATTCAAAGAAGCCTTCCTTTATATCCTCAATAAAGTGGGCTCCAAATCCAATATCGGGGAGACGGTTATTTATAAACTCTTTTACTTCATTGACTTTGACTTCTATGAAAAGTACGAGGAACAGTTTATTGGTGCTACCTACATTAAAAATAATTATGGACCAACCCCAATTGAGTTTAAGAAGATTGTAGACAAGATGATTGAAGAGAAGGAAATCGAGAAGGTCGAAAGCAAATATTTCAATTATCCGCAAACCAAATATTTACCATTAAGAAAACCTGATCTTACCAAATTAAAAGCCTATGAAATTCAAATGATTGATGATGTATTGGGTAAACTTTCTGATATGAATGCTGCTCAGATCAGTGACTATTCTCATAACGATGTTCCCTGGTTAACAACAGAGGAGGGTGAGGTTATTGAATATGAGTCTGTTTTTTACAGAACGCCACCCTATTCAGTAAGGGAATACAGTGAAGATATTCAATGAGGTTATTCGTTTACCTGAGTTTGAGAAGGATTTTAGGAAACTCCTAAAGAAATTCAGAACCCTCGAAGAAGACTTTGAAACCTTCATAAAAACAGAATTGAACCTTTATCATAAACTTGGAAAAGACAATAAAGGGATTTTCCCAATCCCTGGCCTAAAGATAGAAAACCCTAAAATCTACAAAGCCAAGAAATTCGCCTGCCGCTCCCTAAAAGGGAAGGGGGTTCAATCTGGTATTCGAGTAATCTACGCATATTACGAGCAGGAAGATAAAATTGAATTAATCGAAATTTATTACAAAGGCGACAAGGACAATGAAGATAAGGAAAGGATTTTGAAACATTATCAAAAATAACCCCAGCCCCCCGATATGAAAAACTTATTCCGCTACATCATTCCAAAATTGCCTAAAATTACATAAAGTGGTATCCTTAATTAAAGAATGGAGGTAGACCATGGGTAAAAAAGAATTATTGATTAACGAGATTGAAGGAGCTCCTGAGCCCTTTATCGATGAGGTTCTTGACTTCGTTCATTTTCTAAAGACAAAGATAGTTAAAGAGCGAATGGACACAGCAATTGCAAGCGAATCTTCTTTAAAAAAAGATTGGTTGCGACCAGAGGAGGATGAGGCTTGGAAAAGTTTGTAAAAGGCGAAGTGGTTGTCATTCCCTTCCCGTTCTCCGATTTGACTCAGGCCAAAAGACGGCCTGCTCTTGTTCTTGCAAGGTTAGAAGGAGAAGACTTAATCCTGTGTCAGATTACCAGTCAGGCTATTAAGGATAAATACGCCATTCAAATTAGTGACGATGACTTCGAGACAGGGGGTTTAAAACAGGCAAGTAATGTAAGACCGAACCGAATCTTTACAGCAGACAGCCATCTTGTCTTATATATCGAATTGGTAATCTTAAACGAGAGAAACTCACCCACGTTGTTGAAAAGGTAATCGATATCCTTCGAGAATAAGTGCCTAAAGGAAAACTAGAACAACGTCCCGAATACTTATACTTATGAATACTTATTGCATTG
>Ga0315314_1002538_pt1 | contig 15002 bp, 18 predicted proteins | sample TDP9_MG_FD_203631 | JGI IMG/M metagenome (GOLD analysis project Ga0315314, IMG submission 203631) | Freshwater sediment microbial communities from Lake Towuti, South Sulawesi, Indonesia - TDP9 | ecosystem: Environmental > Aquatic > Freshwater > Lake > Sediment | place: Indonesia: South Sulawesi...
GCCATCGGGCGTGAGGAAGGCGGTGAGCGGCCAGCCGCCCTGGCCTGTGATTGCGCTTACGGCGGCCTGATAGCGCGCATCGACATCAGGCCGCTCATCTCGATCGACCTTGACTGGGACGAAGTGCGCGTTGATGAGCTCGGCGGTCTTGGGATTCTCGTAGCTCTCGCCGTCCATGACATGACACCAGTGACACCAAACCGCGCCGATGTCGAGCAGGATGGGACGGTCAAGCTCCTTGGCACACGCGAAGGCCTCGGGCCCCCAGGGCATCCAGGCCACGGGCTGATGGGCGGCGCTGCGCAGATAGGCACTCGCCTCCTCTGCGAGACGGTTGTGTTGGAGAGGCTCTGGACTGGTCGGCAAGATCTTCGCCGGTGATGGCGGAGGGCGACTACTTAACGGCTGAGCCGAAGAGAGGAGGTGGGGCGGACAAAGCCCTTTAGTGCCCGGCTCTTTCGGGTCGCAGGCAACCGGAGGGACGATGGCTCGGACGGCCTATCAGAAGGCCTGGCGGGAAGAGCGGGAAGGGTGGCTCTTCGGGCACATCGAAGGCGATCCCAAGGCGCGCGGCTACCAGTATGGGTACCTCTTCGCCAATGAGATCCAGGGCGCGATCGATCGCATCTCCTACTGGGCCACGAAGTCGATGAAAAAGACCTGGCGGTACTTCCGGGAGACCGCCGAGGCCCAGTTCCTCGGCCACCTCTCCCCCGAGTACAAGACCGAACTTGAGGCGATCACCGCGGGGGCGCGCGACGGCGGCCAGTACATGGACTTCATCGATGTCGTCGCCCTCAACGGCTACTTGGATACCGACAGCTTCTACGACTGGCAGAAGCTCCAGGCTTCGGGCCGCACCGAAGGTGGCGCTCGGTCCAGCAAGTGCAGCGCCTTCGTTGCGACAGGGAATGCGACGCGAGATGGCGACGTCCTCACCGCCCACAGCTCCTGGTGGCCCTACATGGTCGGGAGCCTGTGGAACCTCATCCTCCACGTCCAACCCGCCGAAGGCCATGAGCTCCTGATGGAGACCGTCCCGGGGTTCCTCAATGCCGGGATGGACTGGTATGTGACCTCAGGCGGCCTCATCATCACCGAGACGACGATCGCCGGCATGCAATCCTACGAACCGACGGGCACTCCCGTGTTCATTCGCTCCCGCCGTGCCGCCCAATACGCCTCCTCGATCGACGAGTGGGTCAAGATCATGGTCGAGGGGAACAACGGCGGGAACGCGAACACCTGGTTCCTTGCCGATGTGAGGACCAAGGAGATCGCCGCCCTTGAGCTCGGCCTGCGGGCGCACCACCTCAAGCGAACGCAGGACGGCGTCCTGGTTGGCTGCAATCTCGCCCGCAGCCCCGAGGTCAGGGCCGAGACCAAGCTCGCCTACGACGACCCGACGCTCTCCTGTACCGCCCGGGCCGTCCGGTGGGACCAGCTGATGGCGGAGCACCATGGCAAGCTCGACGTGGAGCTCGCCAAGCTCCTCCTTGCCGACCACTACGACACGGGCCTGGGCAAGGATCAACCTTCCCGGGCGACTCTCTGCGGGCACTACGAGGACGAGCCCCGGGATTCGCCCGAGGTCCAGAGGGGACCGTTCTACCCTTCGGGCGCTTTCAATGCGAAGATCACCTCTGGAGCGCTCGCCCGAGCAGGCTGCTCGTGGTTCAAGTGGGGGAAGCCCTGCGGGAGGGACTTCATCGTCCGCGACTTCTACGCGGCGCACCCGGAGTACAAGTGGCAGGATCCAGAGCTGCAGGACCTCCGCTCCCATCCGTGGACACTCATCGATCCGCGACGCCCCGCAGCTTGAGGGAAAGCGTTATCCCGTTCTGGCGCTTCGGCAGCCGTGATCCCCGTGAGCCGACCAGTGGTGGAGCAGCGCGAAGTCGGCCACATGCAGAACTTCACGTATCTCGTCGCCGACCCTGAGGCGAAGGTCGCCGCAGTGATCGATCCCTCCTTCGACTCGCGCAGCCTCCAGGAGATCGCCAAGGAACGCGGTTGGAAGATCGAGCTGATCCTCAACACCCACTCCCACTTCGATCATGTGGTCGACAACGAGCGGCTCGCCGCCGATACGGGGGCGAAGGTCGCCGCCCACCGCCTGGCCCCCACTCGCAAGGACATCGCCCTCGATGATGGAGAAACCCTGAAGGTCGGCTCCCTACAGCTCCGTGCCGTCCACACGCCAGGCCATTCTCCCGACAGCGTCTGCTTCGTCGTCGACACCTACCTGTTCACAGGGGACACGCTCTTCGTTGGCGAGTGCGGCCGCTGCGATCTCCCAGGCAGCGATCCCGGAGCGATGTACGAGAGCCTCTTCCAGCAGCTGGGAGCGCTGGACGGTTCGCTCACGGTCCTGCCGGGCCACGACTACGGCCCAGCGCCAAGCAGCACGCTGGAGGAGCAACGCCAGACGAACTACGTGTTGCAGCCCCGGAGCAAGGCGGAGTTCATCCGGTTCGTCCTCAGCTGAGCAGGCTCTGCTGGCCCGAACGGAGATGTACAGATTTCTCCACTGATGTTCAGAGCTGTTATATACCGCCCGCCCCTTCCCGACGCTCCAGACCCTCTCCCCCGGTGAGGCCCCATGGAAACCCGCGTCACCCTGAGCTTCGATGAGATGCCGCGGAGCTGGTACAACATCCTGCCAGACCTCCCCAGCCCCTTGCCGCCCCCGCTCCACCCAGGAACCAGGCAGCCGATCGGCCCCCAGGACCTCGCGCCGCTCTTCCCGATGGCGCTCATCCGTCAGGAGGTCTCCTCGGACCGGTACATCCCGATCCCAGAGCCGCTAGTGGACGCCTACCAGCTCCTGGGCCGGCCCACGCCGCTTCAGCGCGCGGTGCGGCTGGAACAGGCGCTCAACACACCGGCCGAGATCTGGTACAAGCGGGAAGACCTCTCGCCGACCGGCAGCCACAAGACGAACACCGCCTTCGCGCAGGCCTACTACAACCGAGAGGAAGGGGTCGAGCGGCTCACGACCGAGACTGGGGCGGGCCAGTGGGGTTCAGCTCTCGCGATGGCGACCAACGCCTTCGGGCTGAAGTGCCTCATCTTCATGGTTCGGGTGAGCTACGACCAGAAGCCCCACCGCAAGCACATCATGCACCTCTACGGCGCCGAGGTGCATCCCTCGCCCTCCGACCAGACGAACTACGGGCGCAAGCTCCTCAAGGAGAAGCCGGACCACCCGGGCTCGCTCGGCCTCGCGATCAGCGAGGCGATCGAAGTCGCGGCAGGCGATGAGAAGACCAAGTACTCCCTGGGGAGCGTGCTCAACCATGTGCTCCTGCACCAGACCATCATCGGCCAGGAGGTGCTCGAGCAATTCCGCAGGGCCGACCGCACTCCAGATGCGATGATCGGCTGCGTGGGCGGAGGAAGCAACTTCGCAGGGTTCACGTTCCCGGCCATTCACGAGCACCTCAAGGGGAAGAACGCAACGGAGTTCATCGCTGCCGAGCCGAAGGTCGTCCCCTCGCTCACCGCCGGGAAGTATGAGTACGACTTTGGCGACACGGGCGAGATGACGCCGCTGGTGAAGATGTACACGCTCGGCCACAATTTCGTGCCCGCGCCGATCCATGCCGGAGGCCTGCGCTACCACGGAGCCGCCCCGACGGTCAGCCTGCTCGTCCACGAGGGGATCGTGAAGCCTGTCGCTTTCGTGCAGCAGGACTGCTTTGCCGCGGGTGAGCTCTTTGCGCGGACCGAGGGAATTATCCCCGCGCCCGAGAGCGCACACGCGCTCAAGGCGGCGATCGACCTCGCGGTGGAGGCGAAGCGGAAGGGAGAGCGGAAGATCATCGCCTTCAACCTCTCCGGGCATGGACTGCTGGACTTGCATGGGTACGGCCAGTACCTCGATCACACCCTGGCGGCCTGAGGCCTTCGAGGGAGATCAGGTGGGCAGTCGGCCCGGGGCAGGGGCCGCAGCAGCCAAGAGTTCGACGCCTACGGAGGTCCAGAGCTCGGCTTGACCGATGCTGCCGAACTCCGATCTTCGTCCTTCAGGAACAGAACGCAACAGGGCCAAGTGTTCTTCAGCTCGGCGGTCCATCGATCGAGCAAAGCCCGTCGATCGACCCGCTCCGTCATGACCTTCAGGCCGGCTCGGAGAGCCCCTGTGCGCATCTTCTCGAGCAGCTCGCGGTGTTCACAGGCCGCAGGGTCCTGGCATTCGCTGCAGCCCACAATGCCCTTCGCAACGGCGCAGGCTCTGATCTCGCAGTTCTCTCGGCCGCCGCCCTTGAGACATCCAACACACGGGGGGATGGTCTGGAGCGAGACGAGCCCCTTCAGGAACTCCGAGAAGCTGAAGTCCTGGGGCCCCCACTCCTTGAGGCCATAGCCCTCGACCAGCCTCTCGTATCTTCCCGCCAGGTCCATCAGGGCGCCGTTGCCGACAACGCAGCTCCCGCACCAGATCCCACAGTAGCCGATTTGATTCCTCACGTTCTCAAAGGATGCGACTTCCAAGGTCCACCACCCCACTCGGCTCTCGGTGGCCGAAGCAGCGAGAGGAATATGAAGAGTCCCTCAGGGCGGCCGATGACAGGTCGGGGCGCGCAGCACTCCCGTGCATCAGTCGGGCATTAGACCCATGAGCGGATCTCGGGCGGGAGGGTCTCCCGGATGTGGAACTCGGCATGGCACTTGCTGCAGCGCCACTCCGTGTGCTCGGGCGCATTGAGCGCATCGATGTCGGGCGAGTGGCACTTCGGGCACTTGATGCGAAGGGAACGTCCGCGGATTTCGATGTTCGCCATGAGCGGCCCCTGCAAGCGGTGGGGAGTAGTTAGCGCTTCCTCTCAGGTTCACTGAGGTTTCTGGAGGAGAGCCCCAAGCCGCCAGTAGCGGCCGCCATAGAGGGCGAGAGGGCGCTTGGAGGAATCGACGGTGGCGCGCACGGCTTCCCCCACAAACAGCGTGTGGTCACCGAGCGGATGGTGGGATCGGAGCTTGCACTCGATGTGGGCGGCACAGCCTGCGATCAGCGGAGAGCGGATGCGCTTCGCGGCGACTGTTTGAAATAGTGTCCTGTCTGCAAGCTTGTCCCGTTCCCGCTTGGACCAGCTGCCCGCCTCATGGGCAAGGGCCGCCTGATCCTCCGCGCAGAGGCTCAGGCCGAACTCCTTCGACTCGAGGATGAGGTCGTGGGTGACGTGTCGGGGGTTGACGCAAACGGCGAACAGCAGGGGCTCGTACGAGATCGGGAGGGTCCATTCCGCTGCCATGACGTTGGGTCCGTCCTTGCCAGTTGAGGTCACAAGGGCAACGGAGGTGAGGTACTGGGAGGTCACGTCCTCATCAATGTCAGGGCTCAACATCGTCGGTTCCCGCCCCAGCGGGGCAGGAGAACGACTGGCGGCAATTGAATGAACCTTTGAGCGTCAGCGGACGGCTAGCCTTCCGGAGTGTGGGCCCGTTCGATCTTGGCCCGGAGCTCGCCGAGCTGCCTGGACATCGCCGCCAGGGTAGCGGCGGCCCCGCGCTCCCCCGCTGTGGAGAGGCGGTCGCTCCCCTTCTTCAGGCTGAGTTCGGCCCGGTGGAGGTCCTCCAGCGCAAGTGCGATCGATTCCTTCACGGCGATCCCCTCGCGCCCTCGGAACAGGCCACGGAGTTATCAATTCCTCGGCAAGCCTTATCGCCGCACCTACCTTCCCCGTCCCTGCCGATGCCCGAGACGCCGGCCGCCGAGCCCGAAGGTGGGGCCCGATGCCCCCTCTGCCAAGGGCGCAAGCGATTCGAGCGGCTCTATCCGCGTGTGTTCGATGAGCACTACGGGACGCGGATAGCTGCGTTTCTCCAGGAGCATTTCCGCGAAGCCGATGTTCCACACGAGCTTCTCATCGACAGCGAAGAGGACCGGACTGCGCTCCTCGCAGCTGCCGAGCAGTTCGGTGCGCTGGGCCCCGGTGTCGAAGGCCGTCCGACCCCAGCGGGCCGCGAGGCGGGTGAGGGGGAGCCGATCCTACGCCATCCCCGCGAACTCCTCACGCACATCGAGCGGATCGTTGTGCAGGCGTGTACAAGCTGCAGGGGCGTCGGCGCCTGCTGGATCTGCAAGGGAGAGGGCCGTCTCAGAGCTGGCGGCCTGCGCAAGCGTGCCTGTTGGGCCTGCGCTGGCAACGGGCTCTGCCGGATGTGCCTAGGGAGCAAACGGGAGCTCCGGCTGGAGGTCCGGTGCGAGCGGTGTGAGGGCCGGGGCACCATCCCACCCCCGTGAACACCCGTGCGCCAAGCCCAGAGGAAAGCGTTTTATGCCGGGCCACAAGTCATCGGGCAGCCTGTTGGTTGAGAGCGGGAGCCGGAACGCATGCCCCAAGAACGGATGGCCTGGGTGCTCCTCCGCTGCGGCCACAAGGACTGGGTCCCGATGGAACGGTGGGACGCAGCGTGGAAGGAGATGCGCGGCTTTCCGGAGAAGTGTTGGCTCTGCCAGCAGCTCGAGAAGAAGGCGCAGAAGGGCCCCAAGCCGGCGTAGAGACTCTGCGGCCTCGCTTGACGGTCTGTTTCGACGCGGCGTGTGGCGCCTGCATGCGCCTCGCCGCCCTCGGCAGACGGCTGGGACTGCCGCGTGGCGCTGTGTACCTCCCGATTGAGGAGGCCGAACGACGAGGGTTGCTCGACTCTATCCCCGTTGGGCTCCGCGCCTCAAGCGCACACTTCGTCCTTCCCTCCGGCGAGGTCCTCAGCGCAGGCCGCGCGATGGCAGGCGTGCTCGCAGCGACGCCAGGAGGGTCGATGTGGAGCAAGCTCTTCTGGGGCTCACCAAGTAGAGAACGGCTTGCCGAGCGGCTCTACGTCATCGGTGCTGGCCAACGACGGTGGCTCACTAGGCTCTTGCCGGCTCCCCGACGTCGATGACTAGCCCGGGGGCCAGGTCATCCGCCGGCCACCGAAGAGATGGAGGTGGAGGTGCGGGATCGACTGACCGGCGTCCCGGCCGGTGTTGAGCACGAGTCGATAGCCGCGGTCCCGCAGGCCGCGACGACTAGCGAGTTCTGCGGCGACCATGAGGAGGTGCCCGACCAGACCCTCTTCGTGGGCCTCCAATTCCGCGAGGTTGCGGAAATGGCGCCGGGGCAAGACGAGCAGATGGGTTGGCGCCTGAGGGCGGATGTCCTCGACCGCAACCGCCTGGTCGTCTTCGTAGACGATCCTGCCGGGGCTCGCGCCCGCGATGATGGCACAGAAGACGCAGGAAGCCTCGTCGCCCGTCCTCACTCCCTCAGGTGGGCAGAGGGGTGATGAGGCTATTTGAGGGCGCTCCTTCGGCCTGGCTGGCTGCGGGAACCTTCGCGTGGGCGGAAAGATAGGCATCGATCGCCACGGCCGCGCGCTTCCCGTCGCCCATGGCCGCGACCATGGAGAGGGGGCCGCTCACGACGTCCCCTCCCGCGAAGACTCCGGGGACGTTCGTCGCCATCGTCTCCTTGTCGACGACGATCGTCTTCCACTTGGGGTCAAGCGACAAGCCGGGCCTCTCCCCCAGGAAGCTGAGATCGACGCGCTCGCCGATCGCGGCGATGACGGTATCGGCGGGCAGGGTGAACTCGGAGTTGGGAACTGGCACGGGCGACCTGCGCCCGCTCTCGTCGGGAGGCCCGAGCTCCATCCGGATGCACTTGAGCCCCGCAACCGCCCCATTCTCGGCGAGGACCTCGACGGGCTGGGTGAGGAGCGCCACGACCACGCGGGTCTTCGGACCCTCAACGGGCTGGGCGGTGAGCCGCGCCATCGCGGCGCGCTTGTTCTCAGCGCCGGCCTGGAGGGGCGCTGGGAGCTCCTCGCCGATGATCTCCTCAGCGGCCTCAACGACCTCCTCCCAGCCGGCTGGGAGCTCCTCGGCCGAGCGCCGGTAGACATGGATGAGCTCTTTGGGATGCTCCCGGAGGACCGTCCGGATGACATCCATCGCGGTGTTCCCTCCGCCGACGACGACGATTCGGTCGCCGAGCTTCGGGGGATGGCCGAGATGGTGTTCGCGGAGGTACTCGATGCCGTGGAGCACGCCCTGCAGCTCTTCGCCCGGGATGCCGAGCTTCATCGAGCGATGGGCGCCAGTGGCGATGAAGACGGCTTCGTAGCCCTGCTGCAAGAGCGCGTCGAAGGCAAGGTCCTTCCCGATGCGGATGTTGTAGCGGATCTCCACGCCGATGTCTTCGAGGACCTTGACCTCCTTGAGGAGGACCTCCCGTTCCAGTCGGAACGAGGGGATCCCGTAGTACAGCATCCCGCCAGGGTGCGAGGCCGCCTCAAAGACGGTCACCTTATGCCCCTTGCGGGTGAGGTGGTAGGCGCAGCTCAGGCCTCCAGGGCCAGCGCCGATGACTGCGACGCGCCGTCCCGTCGGCGGTGCGAGCCGCGAGGCCGCCTTGAGCTCATCGCCATAGTCGGCCACGAACCGCCTGAGCCACGCGACCGCGACCGGATCGCTCTTGGCCTTGTGATGGACGCAGGCCGCCTCGCAGGGATGGAAGCAGACGCGTCCGCAGGTCGCGGGGAGCGGGAAGGTGTCCATGATGACCTCCAGGGCCCACTGGATGTCCCGCTCGCGGACCGCCCTGATGAACTGCACGACGTCGAGATGCGCCGGACAGGAAGCAGTGCACTTCGGGTCCTTGCAGAGGAGGCAGCGGAGGGCTTCTCGGACGGCCTCGTCCACGGTGTAGCCGGCCGCGAAGGCTCCGAAATCCTCGACCCTCTCGGAAGGGGCGCGCTTGCGGATCGGAACTCGCGTCTTCTCGAACTTCGCGGGCACGCTCGTCACCGAGCCTGGCAGCTGCCATGCGAACGATTTGTGAGGGGGCCATAAAGCCTGTGGGGGAGAGGAATTGACTAACGTTGGCCCGCACCTTACGCCTGGCTCTGCCCCGCAAGCCGGTGGCATAGGCGGAAAAAGACGGAGGCTGATGCGCCGCTTGAGAGGCCCCCTGTGGCGAGTTCACGACACCGCGGACCCAATCCACTCCGCGGGCTGCGGGCGCTCTGCGCCTACAACACCGTCCTCGACGAAGTCGTGATAGTGAGCCCGACGGTTGCCGCGTCGCTCATCGGCACAGCTCCTCTTCCGGAGGAGCCGCCGGCGGATGTGCAGGGGCTCACAGCGTTCCGGGCTGCCTTGCGCTGGTGTCTGTCGCGCGGAGAGGCGCTCGAACTCCTTGCAGAGGCTCCCGTCCTCCGACGCCTGCGGACGCTCCTCCGCCTCCGTCCACGACTGGGAGGCCAGGCCGCGATTGCCGCGAGCCTCTTCGCCAGGTTCGACGCGGAACTCGTGGTGCTTCATCCCGACCGCCTCTCGCAGAGGTTCCAACGGCTGCTGACGGATCCACGGGTGTCCGTTCCAAAGCGACAACGAGGGCGCGTGGAACTGGTTCCGGCTCCGACCGCGTTGCGGCCGATCGCCTGCGAGCGCCACCTGATCCTCGAGCTCCCCGCAGGACTCCCTGCTGGAGGTGGCTGGCACTCACCCAGGGCGACACGCCTCATCCTGGCGCCTCATGACCCGGTTGTCTTTGACGAAGCCTTCGAGGAACTCCTGCCAGAACTCAGGGAAGAGCTGGATCTCGCGCTCGTCGCTGGCTTCAATCACTTCGGCGATGAGTGGAGAAAGGGATTCAGGAGAGCCGCTCGCCAGCTTCGGTCGCTCCGGACGGGATCAGTGAGACCGCTCCTGCATCTCGAGTGCACCGCGATGACAGACCCGGAGAAGTGGCGGACGCTCGCTTCAGAGATTGCACCGCTTGTGGACAGCATCGGACTCAACGAGCAGGAGCTTGCGACCTTCGATGGCGCCCTCCAAGGCAGGCTTCCGAGGATCGCACGGCTCGATGACCCCGCCTGCGTCGCGGCTCTGCGCCGCCTCCGGGCCCTCGGGCCGGCCCGCATCCACCTCCACACGCACGGCGCGACCTTCCTCACAACGTCGCAGCCTCAGAAGCCGCCGTTGGACGCGCTCCAGTTCGGCGTGACGGTTGGCTGCCACGCTGCAGTCTCCGGACACATCCCTCGTCCCGCTGATATCAGACGGCCTTGGTCCGCCCTTGGCATCTCCCGGGCGCCATTGTGGCGCCTCACGCGGTGGGGAAAGCGGCAAGAGCCCTGCCCGGTATTCCGCGTTGAAACGCCGCTCGTGCCGCAGCCTCGTCTCACGGTCGGCCTGGGCGATCTGGTCTCGCTGGGCGCCGTGGCAGCCGAGGCCCGCGGCAGGCGTGGGCGCTGAGAGAGGCTGGTGAGGTCATGCGGCTTGGAAGCGGGAGTCGACTGAAGCTCCAGGTGGAACAGTTCGGCACTCCGGAAACCGTTCCGAATGCGGATCTTCCCCCGATCCGTATTGGCCGAGCACGCGTGAGGACGGATGCAGGCCAGCTGTGGGCCATCGTCCTGGAGCAGGACCGACCTCGGGGCAGGCCTGCGCAGGTGATCCTATCCGCCTTCGATCTTGAAGGACAGCGGCGGCTCTTCAAAGAGATCGAAGAGCTGCGAGAGGAGCTCCGAGGCCAGTGAACGACACGCGAGGCCTTGCGACGCCTCCGGGGCTCTCGCCCCGGAAGCGCGCCGTTGCAGGGTACTTCGACTCGGTTGCGCCGCGCTACGACCCCGTCAACCGCCTGCTCATCCGCCTGCTGAGCGGGGGACGGCTGTCGGCCAGAGGGTCTGCCGCGTGGGTCGCCGATCGGCTCGCTCTCGTGCCCGGGATGCGGGCGCTGGACCTCGCGTGTGGCACAGGCCAGCTGACAATCGCGATGGCACGGCGCGTGGGCCCGACCGGCATCGTCATCGGCGTGGATTTCTCCTCACAGATGCTCGTCTTGGCTCAACAGCGGCTGCAGCTGGGCGGCATGAGCCATGTTCTGTTCCGCCGGTGGGATGCGGAGCAGCTCGAGGCCTTCGGCGACGGAAGCTTCGAGGCTATCGGGTGTCAGGGCGCGCTCCATTTCTTCGAGCACCCTGGGGAGCTCCTTCACGAGGTTGCGCGCCTCCTCGCCTCTGGAGGGCGGATCGGGTTCCTCGTGCCGCTCCCGGAGGGGCTCCTCGCCATCGAGCCAGTGCGGCGATGGCTTGAGCGGAAGCTCCGGATGAGGGTGCCGGCGAGGGAGGAGGTGGACCGATGGCTGCGGGAAGCTGGCCTCACCGAAGTCAGCCGGCTGAAGAGCGGCAGCCTGCTCCTCCTGGTGGCTCAGCGACCATGAGCTGCGACCCCACAACCTATATGCTCATTGGCAGCGCTGGATGACCCGTCGGGAGGGCGGTGCCATGGCAGACCCCATCCTCATTGTGATCGCGCCCAAGGACTTCCGGGACGAAGAGCTCGCCGAACCCAAGCGCATTCTCGAACAGGCCGGTTGGCAGACCAAGCTCGCTTCGACCAAACCCGGAATCGCTCGCGGCATGTTTGGAGCGACGGCCAAGCCCGAGCTCCTGCTCGAGCAGGTCCAGCCAGCCGACTACGCGGGACTGGTCATCGTTGGCGGAGCTGGCTCCCCAGAGCACCTCTGGGGCAACATCACGCTGCACGGCATCGCACGGGCGGTGGCCAAGGAGGGCAAGACCGTCTCGGCAATCTGCCTCTCACCGGCCGTGCTCGCCAAGGCGGGCCTCCTGCAGGGCCGCCGCGCGACCGTCTACCCGTCAAAGGACGCTATCGCCGCCCTCCGCCAGGGTGGAGCCATCCTCTCCGACAAGCCGGTGGAAGCGGACGGCCAGTTCGTCACCGGCAACGGGCCGGAGGCCGCTCGGGCGTTCGGGGAGGCCGTCCTGGCCCGGCTCGGGAAGCCGTGACCGGCACATCGGCCCCTCCGACGGGAACACTTAAGAGAAGAACGCAGGTAGGACTCACTATGCCCTCTCCCCCCGAACGCGCCTTCGTCGAGATCGGCGAGCGCGGCGATGGCAGCAAGGTGGCCCTCCCGGTCTTGCGTTGGAAGCGCTCGGGCGGCCCTCGGGTCTTTGTGGGCCTGAGCATCCATGGCGACGAACTCACAGGACACGGCAGCCTCTGGCGGCTGTTGGATCTCCTCCGCGACGAGGAGGTACACGGCTCGCTCACGATCCTCCCGCTGATGAACCCGGAGGGGTTCAATGCCCACGTGCGTGGCATTCCACTCCAGACAGTCGACCTCAACCGGCTGTATCCCGGCGATCCCAACGGGGGCTTTCCCGAGCGGCTGACCGCCGCGATCTGGAAGGAGGCCAGCCAGGCCGACTATGTGATCGACCTCCACACGGCCGGATGGTGCGTGCCCTTCATCCTGCTGGACCCCTGCGACGGCACGCTGCGGGAGCGGACCGAGCGCTTCGCGCGGGCCACGGGCATCACCGTCCTCGACGAGTTCGAGTCGAGCGCTTACCTGCTCGAGCGGCTGGATGGCAGCCTGTCTGGCTACGCGGTCAAGCAGGGCCATCCCGCCTTCACCTTCGAGCTCGGCGGCTACTACGGCATCGACTGGAGCTCGGTCCATGCGGGCTTCGAAGGGCTCCGGAACGCGCTCATCCACACGGGCGTGCTCCACGGCGCGCCGCGCGAGATCCAGGGCGTCTTCGTTCTCCGGGAGCCGGGCTACCGGAGGCTCGATGTCCATGCCGCACGCGGAGGGCTGCTCGAGTACGCGGTAGGCCTGGGGGCGAAGATCCGCCGCGGTGAACTCCTGGCACGCATCCGCAACCCCTTCGGCGACATCGTGGACGAAGTGACGAGCCCAAGGGATGGCTTCGTGTTGGGCCTGGAGGGCTCCTCGATGACCCGCACGGGCGGCTTCGTCGCGGAGCTCGCAGTCCGGAAGGACGAAGAATCAGGGTCCCGACAGGCCTAAGCGCCTTTTGGAGGTGGGAGCAGCCGTTCGAGCTGCTCGGCGATGGCCCGATCGACGATGTAGTGACGCTCCTTGCCCTTGCGGCTACGCACCATGAGATGGCCGACCCCCATCCGCACCTTCGCGACGAAGAGGTGGTCGTCCCGTTTGAGGAGAGTCGTTCGCCCGCCCCAGAGGCGCAGGCCCAGCTCCTCAGGAGTGAGGCTCACCCCCCTGGGCATCGCCCGGATGACGTAGGCGAGGCTGGCTAGGACGAGGATCGTCACGAGAGTCGCAAGTGAGACTAGGAAGGGCACGAACAGCGCGTCGGCTTCCAGACTCGCACGTCGAACGAGCGCAAGGAGGAGCCCCGCGCCGCCACCAAGCGCGGGAACGAACAGGAGGATCCGCAGGAAGCGGATCGGGCTCTTCGAGATGATCCAGCGATGGGCGTCCACGGCGGGGTGACGGATGCGTACGTCGATGGGCTTTGCCCTTCCGGCGGACATGCAGCCGCCCGCTGGCAGCGAAACCCTTTTCTCCTCCAGAGGCCTGAGCGCCCGCCAACCTGGCCGGCCTGGCTCTCCCGAGGGTGGCCTCCAGGAGGATGCAGATGCCACGAGGCAGCCGCTTCGTCGAGATCTACGACACGACCCTGCGCGATGGCGCGCAGTCGGAAGGGGTCACCCTCTCGGTCGACGACAAGCTGCGGATCACGCGCGTCCTCGACGACCTCGGCGTCCACTTCATCGAGCCCGCCTATGTCGGCTCGAGCTCGGATGATCTGGCCTACTTTCAGGAGGCGAAGGCACTCTCGCTACGCCACGCGAAGATCGCCGCGTTTGGTGGGACGCACCGGATCGGGCTGACCGCTGCCGAAGATCCCAACCTCCGGGCGATCCTCTCTTCGGGCGCGAAGGTCGCGACGATCTACGGGAAGAGCTGGGACCTCCACGTGACGAAGGTCCTGGGGACCAGCCGCGCCGGGAACGTCCGGCTGATCGACGAGTCGGTCCGCTACCTGAAGGCTCATGGGCTAGACGTCATCTTCGACGCCGAGCACTTCTTCGATGGCTACCGCGCCGATGCCGCGTATGCCCTCCAGGTCCTCCGGACCGCGCGGAAGGCTGGGGCGGGGACCCTGGTGCTCTGCGACACCAACGGCGGCCGGTTCCCCGATGAGATCGGCACGGTCACGGCGAAGGTCATAGGTGAGCTCGGAGGGCGCCTCGGCATCCACGCACACAACGACTCTGAGTGCGCCGTGGCGAACTCCCTCGCGGCGGTTCAGGCGGGCGCGCGGCATGTCCAAGGGACGATCAATGGCTATGGGGAGCGGGTGGGGAATGCGAACCTCATCTCGGTGATCTCGGGCCTGCACACGCGCGGCTACGAGACCATCGGGCATGAGAACCTCGCTAAGCTCACGAAGGTCTCCCGGTACGTCGATCGCGTCATCAACCGGCCTGCGAATCCCCGCCAGCCCTACGTGGGGGAGAGCGCCTTCGCCCACAAGGGCGGCCAGCACATCGATGCCGTGCGCAAGGTGCCGTCCGCGTACGAGCACATTCCCCCGGAGACCGTCGGGAACCGGCGGCGGATCCTCGCCTCCCGGCAATCAGGGAAGGCGGCGATTCTCCAGAAGGCCGCGGACTTCGGCCTGGAGCTCGACGATGCCCAGGCTCAGACGCTCGTCTCAATGCTGAAGGACCTCGAGAGCCACGGGTACGAACTCGAGAACGCCGAAGGCACCCTCAGGCTGCGGATGCTCGAGAAGCTCGGACGCTATCAGCCGCCGTTCCGGGTCATCAACTACGTCGCGACGGACAACTCGAACAAGTACCAGTCGGTCGGGATGGAGCTGCAGATCGGCGAGGAGGTCGTCCTCGTGACGAGCGAGTCCCGAAAGGGCCTCGTGGATGCGCTGCGCAAGGCGCTCGACCGGGCGCTTGCCGACCGGTTCCCCCGCGTCCGCGACATCGTGCTGGAGGACTACCGGGTCGCCGACCTCGACACGGAGCGGGGCACGGAAGCGCGCGTCGGAGTCCTGATCACCTTCAGGTTCAATGGGGAGCGCTTCGGGACCTTTGGCGTCTCGCACAACATGCTCCATGCGAGCCTGCAGGCGCTTGAGGATGCGAAGAAGTACGGTCTGCTCCTCGCAGATCGGCCAGTCAGATCAACGGC
>Ga0315314_1002539_pt1 | contig 14999 bp, 16 predicted proteins | sample TDP9_MG_FD_203631 | JGI IMG/M metagenome (GOLD analysis project Ga0315314, IMG submission 203631) | Freshwater sediment microbial communities from Lake Towuti, South Sulawesi, Indonesia - TDP9 | ecosystem: Environmental > Aquatic > Freshwater > Lake > Sediment | place: Indonesia: South Sulawesi...
TTGTAGAGTACGTGCTGAAAAAGGGGATGCCTCCAGATGTGGACATTATTTCATTGAATGTGCCGGAGAAAGCTGATTCCAAGAGGGTCGAGATCACCAGTTTGTCGTATAGGGGGTATGGCGACATTCACACAGAGTGGCGATATCTCCCGAAGGCTTCCACAAACCGAGAAAAGAGATACAAAATAACGAACTGGGCTCTCTCTTTATATCCCGATGATGAGCCTGGAACCGATACCTATGCCATTAAAGAGAAGAAATACATCTCCATAACACCCATCAAGATAAGTCTACTCCATAACAAGAGAGGACTAAAAGCTCTCCGCGATTTTCTCATCCGCTCGGACGAGTAATATTCCCCCGCAAACTCTCCTTTTTTGATTAACAAGTTTGGGACGCTGTTTAAGTTTTGCTCAGTTAAGCACATAAAGTTTTATTCTCTTTATACGCGTTTAAAGATTTCATACAAAATTCTTATCTAATTCGTAAAATGCGGTTTTAATTAAAAGGGGAGATTATGATGAAGTTTAAGATGTCAGCAAAGGAGATTGCGGCGATGGCTCTTAATGCGAGTTTGTATGCTGTGGGTTCGTATTTAACAGCTTATATTCCCACGCCGTGGGTTGTGCAGCTTAGACCAGCGGTTGTTATTCCAGCGGTTTTCGCCGTTGTCTTTGGTCCGTTGGTTGGTGGGCTGGGTGCGGCTATTGGAACTTTCATCGCCAGCATTGTCACCTATGGAACAGCCATACTCACCATTTTCAGCGGAACGCCTGCAAACCTTGCTTGCTTCTACCTTCTGGGCAGATTTTCGAAGCCATACAACCGCAGAAACTTTGCCGCAGGCACTATGATAGGCTTCCTTGTTGGTAGCGTCATAATTGGCTTCGGTCTCTGGTTCCTGTTGGCTTACCTTAGTTTCCTAATACCTGTTGGAACCCACGCTCATCAGGCAGTGGAAGGCTCCATCGCAGCGATAGTACGTGACCCTGCGGCGTGGATTTTAAGCACCATCGTGTGGACTCTCGGGACAGGCGCTATCTGCACCATCTTAATCGGACTCCCAGTGTTACGAGCGTGTGAAGGCGCCTTCCCGCAACTACTCAGAAAAGCGGAAACTAAATAAAGCCTTCAAACCAAGCTTAGTTACAATGCGTTTCTGCACATAACTATCTTTAGCTCTTAGGTCGTGATATGGTGCTTAAAACGGATGAAGCAAGGAAGAGCGTGCTGATATGCCTTGTAGCGCTTTTTGGAGCAGTTCATGGAGTCCTCGTGGCTATACCGGGTATTTGGAGAAGCTGGATGATAATCGTAGAACCGCTTGAGGGAATGATATTAGGGCCTGGCGCTGGATTCACCGCTGCCCTAATTGGCAGCGTTGTTGGTAGAATCATCAGGCCCAGGCCGGGTTTGTTCCCCATCTTCGGCATAGCTGAACCTATTGGAGCATTGGTAGCTGGGCTGGTATTTAAAGGGAAGTGGAAGGTTGGATTAGCTGTTTATGTCGCGATGCTCGCAGCATACTTCCTCCATCCATTAGGAAGAACGCTTCCCGCGTGGTGTCTATGGGACATATACATAGCGTTCATCCTCATATTCGTCTCACCCATCATCGTGAGAAGGGCTCTGGAAGACAAAGCCAACCCGAAGAAGCTTGCTCCAGCCCTAGCTTTGACCTCCTTTATCAGCGTCGAAGCAGACGTTCTAACGCGAATCTTCCTCCTCATACCAGTAGGCCTCTACAAGTTAATGTGGACAGAAGAGGCGCTACCGGCAATCTGGATAGCCGGCGCCATAGAAACCCCAATTGAAAGCATAATCAGCGTGATAGCTGCGGTGATCATAGGAGCCCCTCTGCTTATAGCCCTCGTAAAAGGCAAAATACTCGAGTGGCCCCTCACTTAGCGCGTACTCGTTAGCGCACAACTCGTTATAAAAGCTCAGAGTTTATATGTTTGAAGTGTTTCTAAATAGGAATGGGGAGCTGGGGGAGGCCCGGCTGAGAGGACGGCTAGGTGCGCCGTCGACCCTTTGAACCTGATCCAGATAATGCTGGCGGAGGGAAACAATACGAGTAAAGCTACTAATTTTCAAACTGTAACGACGACTGAGTCGGGCTCTTACACCCATCATAGCTACCTTAATCACGGTGACCACCGCTCTGGCTATACTTATGCCACCCCAAGCTTAGTCCATGGCCGTGTTATTATGTTGTGAATGGTGGTTAACTTGGTGAAAATTAAACTACCTAAAATTCGTGCTCCACCCGAGTGGGGAGTCGAGCCAGTTGATTCAGAACATCGTTACCTAAGGTCTGTTGATTACTTCGTGTTGTGGACGAGCTTAGGGAAGGGGCTCCTTGTATTCTGGGCAGGGGCCCTCCTAGTTCCATACTTAGACCTCACAGCAGCGCTCATTGCAATCATTGCTGGAAGCATCATTGGAAGCCTGCCCCTCGCAATCGCGGGAATTATAGGAAGCGATAACGCTATTCCAACCATGGTTGCTCTGAGGCCTTCGTTCGGAACTCTGGGCTCATACTTTCCCAGCGTTCTCAACATCGTGCAATTAGTCGGGTGGGCCACGCTCGAGATAGTAGTGATGGCAACGGCTGTCGACGGGGTTGTTAAAGCGGTTTTCAATTACTCAAATTTGTACTTGTGGGTGATCATCTTTGCCTTCCTCTGCACCGCCATGGGGATTGCCGGGCCTCTAACAGTTATTAAACAGTGGTTAGAGAAGTTTGCAGTGTGGGTTTTGTACGGATCCACTTTTTGGATAGCTTATTGGGCGTTAACGACGCGTAGCTTCTGGGAATTATCAGCGGCACCTGCCCAAGGAGGGTTGCCATTCCTTCTAGCCGTGGACTATACAATCGCTATGCCAATTTCATGGATGCCTTTAATAGCTGATTATAACAGATTTGCACGCACAAGCAAAGAGGGCTTTTGGGGCACATACATCGGATATATCATCGCCAATATTGCGGGGTACGGCGTAGGAGCCATTCTTATTCTTGCCATGGGCACAGCTGACGTGATCTCCGCAATAATGCTCATTTACATGGGAGTTCCAGCGATCTTGCTCATTCTAACTTACGAGGTTGACAATGGTTGGGCTGACATATACTCTTCAGCGGTCTCTATTCAAAATCTACTGCCTAAGCTTAGCCAACGGAAATTAATAGTCCTCATAGGCGCTGTAAGTGCGATTCTGGCCATGTTTATACCTGTAGCAGAGTATGAGTGGTTCCTACTATGGATAGGTTCCGTCTTCTGCCCACTATTTGGAGTGATATTCATTGACTACTTCCTCATTAAAAGACGGAAATACAATGTGAGGGAAATATACAAGACTAAAGGAGCCTATTGGTTTTGGAAGGGGATAAACGTCAGAGCAATCATCGCGTGGGCTATCGGAGTCCTCATCTATTACTGCATCGTCTACTTGATCCCATGGCTCGGGGCATCGGTTCCAAGTCTCACAGCCACCGCTTGCTTATATTGGATTCTCACAAAAATCAGAGTAACATCCTGTAAAAAAGGGGGATAGAGCACCAAATATCCCGAATGAAAATCTGATAATCAGAGTTATTGGAGGCATAAGATGTGAGGAAAATACCTTGCGCCTTAACAATAGCCGGTTCAGATTCTGGTGGTGGGGCCGGTATACAAGCTGACCTAAAGACGTTCGCCGCATTAGGTGTGCATGGAATGAGCGCGTTAACTTCAATAACGGCACAAAACACGACAGCAGTTACGGCGGTTCAAGATGTACGGCCGGATATCGTGAAGGCTCAGATAGACGCTGTTATGGAAGATATCGATGTTGACGCCGCGAAGACTGGTATGCTTCACACGATGGAAATCATTAAAGCGGTCGCGGAAGAAATAGAGAAACATCGCTTTCCAACGGTCATCGACCCGGTTATGATCGCCAAAAGCGGGGCTCCACTTTTAAGACCAAACGCGATCGATATCTTTGTCAAAGACTTATTCCCACTGGCAACCGTTGTGACCCCGAACGCGACGGAAGCTAAAACTTTGTCAGGGATAAAAGTGAGGACTCTCGAAAGCGCTAAACAAGCAGCGAGGAAAATTGCTGAACTGGGGCCAAAGGCGGTTGTTGTGAAAGGTGGACACGTTCTGTCTGGGGAAAAAGCGATTGATGTCTTATACATAGATGATGAGTTTAGGACGCTAGAAGCTAAACGTATAGAGACGAAGACCACACATGGAACGGGGTGCAGCTTCTCCGCCGCCATAGCTGCTGAATTAGCGAAGGGTAAAAACGTGTTCGAGGCTGTAAGTGTTGCGAAGGAGTTTATTACCAAGGCTATCATGTTTGGTTTGCCTATTGGACATGGCTTCGGCCCAGTTAATCCCATGGCAAACCTTTACAACGAAGCTGAAAAATACCAAGTGATCAAAAATGTTAAGGATGCAGTAAGAATCCTTGAGGAACATCCAGAAGTTGGGGAACTGATCCCGGAGGTTCAAACAAACATCGCGATGGCCCTATCGCATACAAGCAGCCACCTTGACGTAGCCGGTATACCAGGACGAGTTGTCAGGGTGGAAAGGGGTGTGAAAGCTTCCTCTTGTCCAGAGTTTGGTGCATCTAGACACGTGGCAAAGACCGTTCTTGCTGTCATGAAACACGATCCATCGATTCGAGCCGGAATGAACATCAGATACTTAGAAGAGCTCGTCGAGATCTGTAAAAAACTAGGACTGGCGGTGTCCTATTATGATAGAAGAGAGGAACCGCCAGAGATCAAAAGAATTGAGGGGATGACGATCACTTGGGGCGCTGAGCAAGCCTTAAAGAAAATTGGAAGGATCCCAGACGTCATATATCATACCGGCGACTGGGGAAAAGAACCCCTCATCACCTTGCTTGGAAAGACAGCCGTTGACGTCGCAAATACTGCCGTTAAAGTGGCAAAGGAATATCGCGCGAATACCCCAGATTTACATCCCTTAAGGAGGACTTCTTAGCGGCGCAAATACGTTTATACTTAAAGGAGTTATTTTGTTGGAGAGAAGGAAAACCATTGAAACTAAGAAAATGGCGCAAGCGGCTATACTGACTGCGCTGGCGGTGGCATTATCCCCTGTCTTCTTCCCTGTGGGTCCGACGAAGTGTCTTCCTTGGCAGCACATGGTTAACGTGCTCGCCGGTATTCTGCTCGGTCCATTGTACGCGGTTGCAGTAGCTACAATTGCTGGAGCATTGAGAAATCTCATAGGCACGGGGACGATCTTCGCTTTTCCAGGCGGAATCCCTGGAGCTCTTATCGTAGGTCTCGCTCATAAGTTCCTGCAGAAGGTTGCGCCTAAGTGGAGTGATTTGGCAGCGTTCACTGAACCAATAGGAACCGGTCTAATCGGCGCGGCCCTAAGCGCGTTGATCGTTGCTCCCTTAGCGCTTGGGTATGGAGTGATAAAAACAGTGATGCCGCTTGCCGGGTTTATCATCGCGTTCTCTGTGAGCAGCATAGCTGGCACCACACTTGGCTTCTTAGCGTTAATCGGATTACGTAAAAGCGGAGTGGCACCGCCAAGATAATCACGGGAATGAGGAGACTCATGTTTAGCTTATTTACTCTTTAATCAAAAGGCTGAATAGCTAAACTGAACGACTGTGAAGGATGTGGTATTAGTCGCGATGAGCACTCTGAGCTTCAACGCCATTATAGGCAAGAAAGTTCTCATAATAGGAGATGTTGGTACCGGAAAGACCGCAATCACGGTGGAACTTTTGCGTCAAGCTCTTTCCTTAGGCTTGTCGGGCGAGATAAGCGTCATAGATTTCGCTCCTTCTAGTCAGAGGGTTAAAGGCCTATGGATAGGCGGACGGTTAAAGGAGTTAATAGAAGTCCCCAATGACGCAAAGTATTTCGCACCTGGGCGGGTGGAAGCGCCGCGCTGTCGCGCACGTAATGCTCAAGAACTTATGCGGTTAGCTAAACTAAACGCGCAAAATATGACCCAGATCATCCATGATTATCTTCGTGACCCCACCCCGATAGTTTTCATAAACGACGTTTCGCTTCTGTTCCAAGCAGGGGATCTAGACCCCGTTTTACGCGTTTTGAGGAGCTGCAAAACGGCGATCATAAACGGTTACTACGGCGAGGCCCTCAGGGAAGACCTGGGGACAGGCGTCTCACAGAGGGAGAGAGAGCTCATTGAAAAATTAGCGGAGGTCGTTGACATCGTTCTTAGCACCCCGCTATGATAGTTAAAATAAAATTTGAAAGTGATTTCTACAGAAGAGTAACGTTCTCTCGGATTCAACAGGCAAGATGTGACCCCAGCCGAGGTGAGGAAGGTCCTCAGCGAGCAAAGCATAATAAGCTACACCTTGGGCAACGACTTGACAAGGTTAAAGTGAGCTGTGGGAGCCGACTACGTATCCTTCACAAATATAGACCGCGCACTATATTAGGCTGCTACAAGTTGTTGATAGTCTACTTTTACGACATGACTGTCGTTAGTTTAAGTTGCTTTATCCCCCTTTTACTCATCAGTTCTTTAGCAAGATTTTGAATCTCTTTTACTTCACCTTTGACCGCTATTACTAAGAGACAGTTTCGTTCATCAAGGTGAATATGCATGGTTGAACTAATTACGTTCCTGCAGAGATGCTGGATATCCGTTAAGCTCTCTTCCAAGCCCTTTACTTCGTGATCATAGATAACGGTGACGGTTCCAGCAACTACGCCCTCCTCTTCATACTCCCATCTATACTCAGTTAAAAAGTTGCGCATAGCAAGTTGAATCGCCTTCGACCTATCATAACCCATACGCGCAATCGTCTCATCAAACTCCTTAAGCAGCTCAGGAGGCACCGAAACACCAAATCTTGAAACACCTTTTCTAGCCACGATAAATCCCTTCGTTAAAATAGTGTTACGCAATAGAAAATATTAATGGGTTCTACTTAATATGAAAAGTGTTGCCAAAATGCCATTAGCTTTATATATTACTTCAATTCGCGCTTGCTGCAAGTTTTCATGGAGAAATTGTTTCTAGTTGAGGGGATGAGGCTTTCAATATGGGAGTTCCATCGATGTAGGAGCATCGGATGCCGTATTTTCGTGCGCATTCCACGCATAGGATTGGATCGCAGAGTGTTGTGGAAAGATATTTTTCTCCTCCATCAGGGGCCATAACTACCATAACACCTTTTTCGATTTCGTTTGCCTTTTTCAATGCGATGTGGAAGATGGCGCCTGAACTGGGCCCCACGAAGATGCCTTCTTGTAGGGTGAGAAGCCTCGCGGTTTCCTCCGCGTCGCGTGGATGCACAGTATATATTTCATCTACGAACTCCCTTTTCCAAATTGTTGGAACATATTGCGTCTGCAGGTTTTTTAGGCCTTGTATGGATGTGTTGGGTTCTGGTTGAACCGCGGTAACGTGGATGTCGGGGTTGTATTCTCTGAGTCGTTTAGAAACCCCCATAAGCGTGCCGCTGGTGCCGATTCCTGCTACAAAATGGGTGATCCTGCCCCTCGTGTCTCTCCAGATTTCCTCTGCTGTGGTTTCATAGTGGGCAAGAACGTTGGCGGGATTCGCAAATTGGTTGGGCATAAAATATTTGTCTGGATTTTGGCTAACGATTTCGCGTGCCAAGTCTTCTGCCCCATCCATTCCCTTAGCTCCTTCACTTAGTATGATTTTGGCGCCGAGGGCAATGAGGATTTGACGTCTCTCTAAAGTCATGGTTTCAGGCATGACAAGGAAAAGGTTGTAGCCTTTCGCGCGGCAAACCAGGGCGAGTCCAATGCCAGTATTGCCGCTTGTGGGTTCTATGACGACCTTGTCCTCGGTGAGTTGCCCGGTTTTCTCAGCCTGTTCAATCATGTATTTGGCTATGCGGTCCTTAACCGATCCTCCCGGGTTGTATTTTTCGAGTTTTGCATACATTTCAAGGTTGGGATCTGGATTCAAGTAGTTTATCCGAACCATTGGAGTGTTTCCAATAAGGTCTAGGATGTCTTTTGCAATCACTTTACCATCCCAACAATATAGGCTAATATAACACTGTTATAAACTTTCCTTAACCAGCACATATGTGGCAGAAAGATATTAATACTAGTAACACTTTTTTTGTGATTAGTGTTACCAAATATATTTGGTAGGTTAAGAGAATGCATATACCTGACGGTTTTCTTCATCCATATCTTTGCGTTCTAATGTATTTTATATCATTAGTTTCCTTATCATGGGCATGGAGGGGGGTGAGAAGGACTTTTCCGCGTTCACTCGTTCCCGTTCTTGCTGTCTCTAGTGCTTTCGTCTTCGTCGCCCAGCTGCTGAACTTTCCAATAGTGCATGGCACCTCTGGACATCTGGTAGGCGGTACGTTTCTAGCCATGCTCCTCGGACCCCATGCAGCCGTCATAAGCATATCAATCGTTCTTTTGATCCAGGCTATTTTCTTTGCCGACGGCGGGATCTCCACCTTCGGGGCTAACATTTTTAATATGGCTGTCATAGGCGGGTTATCCTTTTACATAGTTAAGCTTCTTTCCGGCTCCTCTTCGGGTCAGAAACGGCTCTCTGCAAGCGTGTTTATGGCATCGTGGTTTTCGATAGTCTTGGGGGCCTTGGCATGCGCTATACAAATCGGTGTTTCTCCAATCTTCGCGTCTGCTGGTGGCGTGATGGTCACGGTGCCTGCCATGCTTTTTTGGCACATAATTATCGGCATCGGCGAAGCGGCAATAACTACCTCTTTAGTCTCACAACTCTCACGTTTCAGTCCAACCGTTTTAAGCGGGTTAAGTATGGTACGAGGTATAGCCTATGAAAGGCGGTACTAAAGCCATTATTTTGATAATCATCGGGTTAGCAGTGCTCATACCCTTCACTTCAACACATCCTGATGGGCTCGAAAAAGTCGCGGAATCCCTCGGCATAGAGGAATCTGAGCCGATATGGAGCGGCTTGATGCCTGACTACACTTTTCATTTCACGGAAAATCCCTACTTAACCAAGCTAATCAGCGGTTTAATTGGACTATTTTTGGTTTTCAGCGTAGCATGGGGCATCGGATGGGCAACCGCCCGCAAAAACCATGTTTAGACCAGATAAAATATTTATTCATCATCCCCTTGAGGTTGGCAACCCGATTACCGCGCTAGAGGGTTTTCATGGCTTCCAAGGAAGTTTGATCTTGTTGTTTTAAAGGCAGTGAACAATGCTTAGTTTGGAACGTTTCTTAGGATGACCCTTACAAGTATGGGTGTCACGCTGATAGGCGCTCCACCACTTCGACAACTTTGAGGCTTATGTCCACGGCTTTAACAGAGTGTGTGAGGGAACCTAGGGATATGACATCAGGCTCATACTTGGTGTATTGGAGGATATTCTCTTCGGTTATGCCGCCGGAGGCCTCCACTAAGACTTTATCGCGTAAACCATGCCCCTTTAAAACCCGTATTGTTTCCTCGATCTGCTTAGGTGTCATGTTATCAAGCATAATGATGTCAACGCCTGCTTCAGCGGCTTTTAACGCTTCCTCAGGCGTCTCAACCTCGATTTCGATCTTCTTGATGAAGCTGGCGGCGAGACGTGCCCTTTTTATTGCTTCCTCAACTCCACCTCCCACTGCAATGTGGTTGTCCTTGATTAAGATAGCATCGTCAAGTCGGAAGCGATGAGTGTCACCTCCTCCTTTGAATACAGCCCTCTTATCAAAATATTGAAGCCCCGGAGCCGTTTTCCTCGTCGCGGCTATGCGCACCTCAAAGCCAGCCTCTTTAACCTTTTTGACCAGCCTCCTGGTGGCCGTTGCAATGCCGCTCATTCGCATGAGAATGTTTAGGGCGGTCCTTTCGGCTGTTAGTATTGCGCGGCTGTCGCCCACGATTTCCATGATGATAGAGCCAGAAACCACCTCATCTCCATCTCCAACCGAATTGATAACGTTAACACCCAACATTTCAAAGAGAGTCTTAACTTCGGATATTCCGGCGACAACGAGAGGCTCCTTCGCGATTATATGGGCACGTGCCCTTACCCTGGCTGGGATAACCGCTTCAGTGGTTATGTCGCCCATACCAACATCTTCACGAAGAAATTCCAAGAGTTTCTCACGCAATAACGTGGCGGGCATTTCCATACGAAAAACCCTCTTATAATGTTCTTCGGCTACAATTTAAGCCATTTCGGTTGAGTATTCGTTTGGCTTAAGCGTCAGCGATTAGGATGAGCCTTTCCGTGAGCATTAACGGCCATAGGTGATTTCAAACATTCTCTCTAGAGCGCGGCGAGCCTTCTCTGCTACCGGCGCAGATACGGTTACAGGATATCTTTCTTCTTTTAGGGATAGATAAATTCGCTCTAAGGTGTTTAATTTCATGTTTGGACAAACAGCGCCCTCGTAGGCTGGTATAAACTCCTTCCCTGGATTTTCCTTTTTGAGGCGATGGATGATCCCGTTCTCTGTTCCGATAACGTATTTTCTTGCAGATGATTCTCTAGCGTACCTACAAATTTGGGAGGTGCTTCCAACAAAGTCAGCTAATGATTGAACGTCTGGGGTGCATTCTGGGTGCACCGCAACCACCGCATCCGGGTGCTCCTCCCTCAAAAGCAGGATGTCCCCTTCAGCAAAGAGTAGGTGGGTTGGGCAGAAACCCCTCTCAGGAATCGGTATAACCTTCTTCCCGGTTTTTTGCTGAACATGCCATGCTAGGTTGTGGTCAGGGCCAAAGAGGACGACATCGGAGTTGAGCGACTCCACGATTTTCACCGCATTTGCTGACGTACAGCAAACGTCGCATTCCGCCTTTGCCTCAGCCAGCGTGTTTACATAAAGGACAACAGGTATATTCGGGTGCTTACCTTTCCACATTCTGACACTCTCATATGGGAGCATCTGTGCCATTGGGCACCTAGCGCCTTGGCTTGGCAGGAAAACCCTTTTATATGGGCTTAGAATAGCGGCTGATTCAGCCATGAAATCAACGGCTGAAAACACAATAATTCTAGCCTCCTTTTCCTCCATGGCCCTTCGACTTAGCTCAATGCTGTCACCGACGTAATCGGCAATATCTTGAATTTCTGGCCTCTGATAGTTGTGGGCAAATATTATTGCTTTCTTCTCCCTCTTCAGCTTCTGTATTTTCTCGATGAGTTCTTGCCGCTCAGCCTCCATAAGCATTCACCTCCTAATTGCGAATTAGTACACGCGCGCGGAATCAGTATACATTCTAACCTGATGTTTTTTAACTATGTGGTGATCGTCCAACAGGGATAATGTAGAGGGGCTTTTGATTTTCCGGTAACTCCAACAATCGTTGAACCCATTCGTCGTAGAATGCGCCTATAACTACGGTTCCTAGGCCCAGACTCTCCGCTTGGAGGTAAATGTTTTCTCCGACGTGTCCAGCCTCCATGTGGACGTATCGTATCCCTCTCTCCCCGTATCTCCCCGTTGTCCTCTCGTATATGGAGGCTAAGATGATGTTTATTGGGGCCTCTCTAACCCATGGTTGGCTTACCGCCGCGGAACAAATTTCCTCTGACAGATCTCCCTCAACGCGTTTCTCTAAGATATGCTCAAAGGGGTTGTAGTGATACACCCCTTCACTTAATTCCTCAATTCCTCCTTTTCCGATGACTACGTAAACCTCCAGCGGATAAGTTGCTCCCGCTGACGGTGCGGCTCTAAACCTGTTTACAGAATCAGTAATCCCCTGAGCAGCCCAAAGAAGGTTGGACAGCTCCTCGCCTTTGATGGGTTCCCCCGAATATTCTCTTCTCGACCTCCTCCTAGAGATAGCCTCCTCGACACTCATCTCGCCCCTCAGCCTCGGTGAGGGCAACTTAACCTTACCTCCAACCACCTTGACTCCGCCCCTGGGCTCATGTTTCGGGAGAAATTTCGCTAAGTGCGGTTTAACGAGTAGAAACGTAGCTATGGAGATCAGCCCGGCAAACGCTGTTAGGAATGCGAACTTGAGGAAATCCCTTCTACCACTATTCAACTTGATCCCCAATAATCTTAGGTCAAGGAGGGCCTTTTAAGGAATCGGGACTTGACTTCTATCGCAGATGCCCCGCATTCTTGGACGCAGTCTAGGCACTTGATGCAGTCGACGCTCCTCAAGCCATTATGTAGGGGTTTCAGGCTCATTTGACATACTGTGGAACACTGACTACACCCGTCGCATTTATCTCGGTTAACTTTCAATTTGATTAGGTCCACCTTGTTGAAAAGCGAGATAACTGTTCCGAGCGGGCAGATCTTACACCAAGTTCTCCTCCAAAACATGGATAAACTCAAGAAAAACGTGAAGATAAACGCTTTGAGAAGACCGATGATCCACGGAACTGTTAGGATGAATGAATTTAGAGTGACGCCTACAACGTAGATCGGGTTAAGTATGAAGGATAGGTCAAGTAGCTGCGGTAGAAAACCCAACAAGATTGGATAGGCAAGGCTAAAGGCAACTAAGAAGGTGAAGAGCACAAGGAAAACCTTAACTGTCCTTAAGCCTCTGCGAAGCGGATTGATTCCGCCTAGTTGACTGGCGAACATTGAACCTATTTCATGTAAGGCGCCGAAGGGGCAGGCCCACGAGCAAAAGGCTCTTCCAACCAGAAGCCCACTAACCAGAAAATTGACTAAGAGAACTCTTCTAATCGGGGTTGTTTTAGGGTTCATTAAGCAGGAAAACACCGGGCACTCATTGCAAACAATCCAGGGCAAGGGGAAGGGGCAAAGGTAAAGGGATTGAAGGAAAGGAAAAAGCAAGATGCCTGGGGAGACAAATCTGCCTAGTTTTGTTTTAGTTTTCATCCCTACATAGATCATTTTCAAAACTAAATAAACACTATCGCATAACTACAGGCGAAACCAACCAAATGCTTCTCTGAGTATAAAGGATGGGTCAAGTAGCTGAGGTAGCTATAAAATTTTAGATGTTATTGGAAGTAAAAGTTCTTCCAGGTCTTTAATAACGCCATCTATACGTCCATTAAGCAGACATTTATAGAATTCTTTATGGATGTCTACTTGAAATCTTGTATGTCAAGGGAAACTCACGGTCTCTAATCAATCTACCCTCAACCAAATAGTCATCACTAATTCACCTTAATGTTAAAAGAAAAGCGCGTGAACCAACTACAACGCTTTGACTAATATTTTAGCGCGTGATCCCTTGTCTTAGTTTCCTTGAATTTGGCAACCCGATTAGCGATTAGAGCGGCTATGGCCCCGGCTGTAACTCCGCCATCGATATTAACGACGGCAAGGCCGAGCGAACAGGCTTGAAGCATAGCCATTAAGGCGCTGACACCTTTCTCGCCTAAACCATATCCAATCGATGTTGGAACAGCCACTATCGGGACATCGACCATACCCGCTACTACGGAAGGCAGTGCCCCTTCCCTTCCTGCAACCACCACAATTACGTCCACGTCCTTCACAATCATCTCTTTAAGAGGGGGGAAGAGTCTGTGTATCCCTGCTACACCCACATCGTAAGCTGTTACGACCTCGCACCCCATCTCCTCAGCTATAACCCTCGCCTCCTCAGCCACAGGAATATCAGAGGTTCCAGCCGTTAAGATCCCAACCTTTCCACCGGTTCTCTTAACCTCAAAACCCTTCCTTTTAACTACCATCAACCCAACCTTATCGTCAACCTGTAAAAACGCCTCACGGGGAACAACCACTTTTATGGCATGTATCTGCTCCTTTGTGGCTCGACTAATTATGGCTCTCCCCTTTTCATTTAGCATCCTCAACGCTATTTCGGCCACATCCTCAGCCCTTTTTCCCTCAGCAAGGATAACCTCCGGTACGCCCCTCCTAAACTCGCGACCAACGTCTATCCTAGCTAAGCTACCGATCTCTTCAATAGCCCAAATCTTAAGAAGCTTCTCAGCCTCACCTATGGAAATTTGATCCTTTACGAGCCTCTCTAACACTTCCCTCAACATTCCCACTCCTCAACATAATATATGTATACCTCTACATCTATTTAGAAAGATGAGGGGGATTTAAATGTCAAAGAGCGAGCGAGTCGCCGTCATAGATTGTCAACTAGCCGGCGTTTCCGGAGACATGGTTGTAGGCGCCTTACTCGATCTCGGTGCCAATGTTACAAAGGTTGTGGAAGCCATGAAGTCTGTTAAAGGGTATATGAAAGGATGCAAAGACCTAGAAGTAATCATTAAGGATGTCACCCGAAGAGGATTCCACGCAAAAAAGGTCGATGTTAAAGCCGAAGAAGCGCCCGAGATAACGGGCGCGGAACTCGTAGACGCCACTGTGAATTGCATAGAAAACCTAAAACTATCAGAGGAAGCCAAGCGGTTCGTATCAGACTCTATTAACACCCTAGTAAATGCTGAAGCTAGGGTCCACGGTGAAAACATCAGGGAAGTTCATCTGCATGAAACAGGCTTCGCTGACACCCCGGCAGAGATAGTCGGCGTAGCAGTTGCGCTGGAGGATCTCAACCTCTTCAACACGAAGGTTTATTCAACGCCCGTCGCTGTTGGAGGAGGATTATTCAAGTTTTCCCACGGCACAGTTTCAAGCCCAGCCCCAGCCACGATCGAGATACTGCGATCTAAGGGTTTTCCAATGATCGGCGGACCCATCGACTCTGAATTGGCAACACCAACCGGGGTTTCTCTCCTCGTCAATCTAGCCCATGAGGTTATCCGTTTCTACCCCCTGATGAAGCCAAACGCCATAGGCTATGGTGCCGGAACAAAGGATTTCGTAGAAATGCCCAACGTCCTACGAATCACGTTAGGTGAGCCTCTCGGTTACCAACTTTTGAGAGACGAAGTCTTTGTGTTGGAAACAAACCTTGACGATGTGACTGGAGAGATCATCGGGCATACGATGGATAGATTATTGCAAGAAGGCGCTAAAGATGTCAGCGTCATCCCTATGTTTACAAAAAAGAATCGACCCGGTCAGATCCTCAAAATAATAGCAGACAAAACGGATGTCGA
>Ga0315314_1002541_pt1 | contig 14989 bp, 13 predicted proteins | sample TDP9_MG_FD_203631 | JGI IMG/M metagenome (GOLD analysis project Ga0315314, IMG submission 203631) | Freshwater sediment microbial communities from Lake Towuti, South Sulawesi, Indonesia - TDP9 | ecosystem: Environmental > Aquatic > Freshwater > Lake > Sediment | place: Indonesia: South Sulawesi...
GGATTCGTTCCCGAGGTATTCTGGGTAACTCATGCAGGGGATGAGGAGTTAAGCGACAAGCTGGCTGTGAGGCCTACTTCCGAGACTATAGCCTACGACTCATACTCGAGATGGATCAAGAGCTGGAGAGATCTTCCGCTTCTGCTGAACTTCTGGAACTCCGTCCTCCGAGCTGAAATAAAAATGACAAAGCCTTTCATTCGAACAAGCGAGTATCTATGGCAGGAGGGCCATACAGTTCACGCAACGAAGGAGGATGCTGACAGTGAAGTCATGTTGATCCTTGGCATATACAGGGAACTGGTGGAAGATATCCTTGCGATCCCCGTTCTGGCCGGTAGAAAGACCGATAGAGACAAGTTTGTTGGGGCGCTCTATACGACAACCTTGGAAGCTTTGATGCCCGATGGAAAAGCGCTTCAAATGGGCACGTCCCACAATCTCGGACAGAATTTCTCAATTCCTTTCGGCATCAAGTACGTAGGGAAAGATGAGAACGAACATTACGCTTGGCAGACATCTTGGGGAGTCTCATGGCGATTGATAGGGGCGGCAGTAATGGTTCATGGCGACGACAAAGGTCTCATACTGCCTCCTAAAGTCGCGCCGATACAGATCGTCGCCATCCCGATCTACTACACTGAAGATGAGCGGAGGCTGGTTTACAAAGAGATTGAAGAAGTTTCCAGCGTACTTAGTCAAGGAGGTTTCATTGTGCATGTTGACGACAGAGAACAGTACACGCCCGGCTGGAAATTCAATGAGTGGGAGATGAAAGGAGTTCCTTTGAGAATCGAAATTGGGCCTAGAGACATCGAGAAGAAACAGGTAACTCTGGTTAGAAGAGATACATTTGATAGAGCACAGATAACCAGAGAAAGAGTGGTCGAAGAAACCGGTAAGATACTAGATGAGATGCAGAGAAATCTGTTTGAGAGAGCAAAGGGCTTTCTTGAGGCGAGAACAAATACAACAGCCAGCTATGATGAATTCAAGAGAATGGTTGAAAATGGGGGCTTCATCAAGGCATGCTGGTGCGGGGACACAGCATGCGAAGCACAGATAAAAGAGGAGACTGGCGCAGATATTCGCCTCATACCATTTGAGAGAGAAGAGTTGTTCTCCAAGTGCGTTCGCTGCGGGAAGGAAGCTCAAGAGGCAGTATACTTCGCTAGAGCATATTGAAACGGAAACGTAGGTTTCGCTCGTTCAAACCTTTTTGACTTTCTCCATTATCTTTTCTGCCCTCTCTTCAGTTTGATGTCTGGCACCAAAGTTAGAAGGGCCAACGCCTTCTAAGACGAAAGACGCTGCTGCCGACGCGAAGGCGGTTGACCATACCGAGTCTCCAGTCTTTAGGTATTCTACTAGGAATGCTCCCGCGAATGCGTCTCCAGACCCGGTGGGGTCAATCACATGCGAAGGCGTGTACGCTGGCACTTTGTAGTACGAGCCATCTTCCGAAAGCAGCAAAACGCCGTCTGCTCCCATCGTTGCTATACAGATTCTCGGTCCCAAACGCTTTGCCTTTAACAGACCTTTCCTCAAGTCTTTCGTCCGAGTCGCTATAGAGAGTTCCCTGCTTGAAGCCTTGAGAACATCTATTTCTTTGAGAAGAGTCTTGTCAACCCATCTTTTCGGGTGAACATAGCCCTCTCGATCGAATCTTCGGAGGAAACCTTGAGGATCGAGTGAGACCAGCTTCCTATGACGGCATAGACTTAACGCTACCCTAGAAGAGATCTCGTTGGCTATGGGTGCGATATGGATAGCTTTCGTTTTGATCTCGCGTTGTACATCTTTGAGACCTATCGGTTCGCATCGCGCTACGAGTTGGAGCGTTCTAGTTGCATCATGATATGCAATCTTGAACCTTGTTGTACGTCCGTTCGTCCTCTTTACTCCTTGAAAATCAACTCCGTTTCGACTCAGCCAAGTAACATATTCATCGGAAAAATCGGCGCCAACTTTCGATATAGATGAGACGCTTGCACCAAGAGCTCTTGCAGAAAGAGAAGCGTAGGTTGGAGGGCCTCCCAGCGTCCATCTCGATTTGATGCCTTTCCTTATGATCCAATCGAAAGCGAAGTGCCCAACCGTCACCAAATCGTACAAACTGGCTCCGCACTCTCAGGATACCACAATGTTTTAAGCAATCTTGATCAATTTAAGGAGTGGAGATGCGTAATCTTCTTGGGCAAAAAAAGGAAGTCGCGAGGAAGAAGTAAGGGCGGAAAGGGAAGAGGTGAACTTGTTCAATGTAGCAATTGTGGCATGTTGGTTCCTCGAGACAAGGCGAAACGTGTCACATCATGGGTTTCATTGGTTGAACCTTCTCTAGCTAGGGAGCTTAGAGCGAAAGGAGCATATATCGCAAGACAGCCTGTAGTGAAACTCTACTGCGTCTCATGTGCAGTGCATTTCGGGGTCTCTAAGGTAAGGGCGCGTGAAGAGAGGCGCTACCGCGAATAGGACCAGAATAGGCATTCTTTTTTGCAGGTCCTACTTTTCATAGTCGAGAATTGGTCCAAGAAAGAATCTGAGTTGCTGGCCACACTAAGATAGCTCTACCCGTGCATGCCAAACTCTATGAAATAAAGTCAATGTCGCCAGACACCCAATCACTATTAGACCCAACTCAATCTGTCCGATGAACGTCGCCACGGCTAGGATTACTATTCTCTCAGGTCGTTCAGCTATCCCTATGCCTTCCATTTTTGCCCCCTCAGCTTCAGCTCTGGAGCGAACATAACTTACCATTAGCGATGTGACTAACGCTACGAGCCCCCAGAAGAGTGAAGATAAGCCGCCCAAGATTATGCCGCAATATACAAACACTTCACCGATGCGGTCAAAAACGGAGTCGATCACACCTCCAAACCTCGTGACTTGCCCGTACACCCTTGCCATCGCACCGTCAAGCGCGTCGAATAATCCTGATAGCAACAATAAGATCGGCGCGACCCACCAAATCCAAGGCCGTATTGCCAGCATGTAGTACAGGACACTTGACAGGAACGCACAAACGAGTCCCAGCAAACTCAATGAAAATGGGTTCAGCCCAAGACTATGAAGCGATTTCGCGACAATGGCTAGCGCCGCTTCGACCTGCTTCCTCAGCCTTGTTAACAAACATGCCAACCTCACTGCAATTCTCGTTGCGAGAGAATAAACTATGTCATTAGAAGAACACTAACTAAAGAATCGAGTTCTTCAGTGGTATTGTAGAAGTGGGGTGACACTCTTATTCCACCACCTCTAGAAGACACAGCTACTCGCTTCCTTCGAAGTCGATTCAGAGCAGCTGACAAGTTTTGAACTTTGAAATTAACTATCCCAGCTCGTTGATCTGGGTCGACCGGGGTCGTGAGTTCTAGGCCAAGCCTCTTAACCTCATCAATCAAGTAGCCAGTCAATCCAAGTATCTCCTTCTCTATCCTTTTCTGGCCTACGGTCAATAGCAATTCGAGGGCAGCTCTAGCTCCCACAAATCCTAGAAAGTTTGGGTTTCCCGGTTCAAACCGCGCTGCGGTTCGCGAAAGTCTCAGCTGCCTCAAGTTGAAATCAAAAGGATTCTGTATGGAGTGCCATCCGATCAGGCTAGGTTGAGATGTCTCGATCAGCCCTCTTCTAACGAAGAGAAACCCAGTCCCATGCGGTCCGAGAATCCACTTGGAACAACCGCATGTCAGTATATCTATTCCCTGTCTGTTGACATCGATCTCCATGGCGCCGGCGGACTGTATTGCGTCAACTACCATCAATCCGCCATGCTTGTGAATATTTTCAGCGATCGATTCGACTTCATGCCTGAGACCATTGGCATATGAGACGTGACTTAAGGGCACTGCAATTGTATCGTCGTCGATATATCTTTCGAAATCTTCTGCTGAAATTATCCCTTTCTTACTTCCCACGTAACGAATCGCTATGCCCTGTTTCTCTTTTGCGATCCATGGGTAGACATTTGCGGGAAACTCCAAGTCGTTCAGGACGATGTTGCCTTTTCGGCCTTCACACGCAATTTCAGCCGCTAGGCTGACTCCTGTGGAGGTATTTGGGACCATAGCAATTTCCTCAGGATCTGCGTGAATAAGTTTGGAGAAGAGAATCTTGGCTATCGATATGTGATGATACCATTTCATCCAGTCGATTCCTTCACTAGACCATTCGGAAAGAAACCGTTGAACAGCCTTCGAGACCAACGTTGAGCAAGGACCGTTTGCAGCATGGTCTAGGTAGATCATTTTCCTGGTGACAGGGAAGATTCTTCGAAATCTCTTTAGACCCATAGCATATGTCTCTCCAAAAACCGTTAATTACGCAATTCACTATGTATTCCTTCATTACTGGGCTTGTGATATAAAAATGGGCAAGATCGAGAAAGGCGTTCGCTGTAACGTTGTCGGCTGTGATCAGCAGGCAACCAGGTCGATACCGGCGGAGAGAGTCGCTGAAGCGGGCCTGGATATCGGTGGGGCCAGAAGGGGTTATCTCTGCCGAGCACACTACAAAGAACTCAAGAGGAAATTGAAGAAAGACAGGATGATCGAGAAGTGGAAGATGACGAAGTAGGTTGTGAAACAGATGCGACTTCTTTTGATTCACGCTGACCATTTCGAATACGAGGTCAAGAATGAGGCTGTAAAAGAGCCGGAGCCGGTCCTTGAATCAAACAGGAAAGACGTCATGGACGATGTGCTTGTAGCGTTCTGCACCGTAGAGAAAGCAGATGAAAAGAACCCCGACCAGATCGCTGCGAAAGCCGCGGAGTCGATTAAAGAAGTAGCAGGATGGGTGAAGACCAAGAGTATCATGGTCTATCCTTACGCTCATCTTTCAAGCAATCTGGGATCGAAAGAGTATGCGATACCTCTTCTTCAGAGACTTGGCAGTTCTCTTCAAGACGAAGGATATAATGTCAAGAGAAGCCCATTCGGATGGTACAAGAGCTTCGAGATCCGCTGTAAAGGTCATCCACTTTCAGAGTTGTCCCGAACAATAGTGATTGAAGAAGCTACAAAGGAAGCTGTACCGGTAAAGACTGAATACAAGATTCTGAGTCTCGACGGGAAGATCTACGAACCGGACGCATATCCCTTCAAGCCGAATGAAAAGGAGTTTAAAGCTTTAGTAGAGAAGGAAGCGTTGAAGATCGGCCTTGCTGGCGGTGAACCGCGGCTAATCGACTATTGCAAGAAGTTCGGTATAGAGTGGGAGCCTTACTCGGATGTAGGGCATATGAGGTATGGTCCTGAAGCCACGCTCATCTTCGAGCTCATAGGAGACTACTCTTGGCAGGTTGCAAATTCATTCGGCATCCCTGTTCTCCAAGTCAGAGGAACAAATATGTTCGATCTCTCGGTCAAAGCTGTCAAAGAGCACGCCAATCTATTTGGAGCTCGTCTATATGAAGTCAAGGTAGATGAGAAGGCATTCGTTATGCGGTATGCGGCTTGCCATCAACAGTTTGCCATGGTGAAAGATTGGGCGCTAAGCTATAGAAATGTTCCTTTCGGAACCTTTGAAGTAGCTGACAGCTACCGACTAGAGCAGAGCGGAGAGTTGCTGCTTTGCTTTAGAGTTAGAAAGCTTCACATGCCCGACCTTCACATCTACTGCAAGAATTTGGACGAAGCAAAAGAAATGTCCATGAAAGTCCATAAGAAGATCTATCAAGAGATTAGGAAACTCGATCGGGACTATGTCTCAATATACAACACGACGAAGAGCTTCTTTGAGAAGCATAGAGAATTCTTCGATGAGCTCATAAAAGTAGAGAGAAAACCGATCTTGCTGAACTTCGTTCCAGATGGCATATACTACTGGGTTATTAATGTAGAGTATACGGTGATTGACGAGTTGGAGCGTCCACGTGAGATAGCGACATTCCAGATCGATATGGGGAACGCGGAGAGATTCGGAATAGCTTATACCGATAGAGATGGAGCTAAACGCTGCCCTCCCATTATCCACACAGCGCTCCTAGGAACTGTGGAGCGCTACCTCTTTACAGTGCTAGACAAAGCTTCGAAAATGGAAGAACGAGGCAAGAAGCCTATGCTCCCTGTCTGGCTCTCACCTGTTCAAGTCAGAATAATCCCGATCAAGAAACGTCAAATACCCCTCGCGAAGAAACTGCTGGCTGAACTTGAACGAGCGAGTATTAGAGTGGATGTCGATGACAGAGAAGAGAGTCTATCGAAGAGAATTAGAGACGCAGAGATCAGCTGGATACCATACATACTCGTGCTAGGGGAAAGGGAAATGAGGTCGAAGAAGTTCCCAGTGAGAGTACGCGCGAAAGACGGTCAAATTAAAATGAACATAAAGACGCTTACTCAAGCTATCTCCAAAGAGACGGCAGGGTACTCTTACAGGGCTCTCACCATACCCAGGTTGGTGAGCGAGAGACCAGGCTACAAAGCAATCTAGACTTCACGAACTATCTTGCTCGAGGATTCTAGCATACTTCGCCGAGATTATCAAAGATTTTATATGCTTTTCAGCGTTATGAAACAGATTGGACGGAGGGTAATTTGTGAGTAGAGATCAGGCTTATGGAGGCATAATTCTCGTAGTAGGGCTGATAGTTGCGGTCGTCTATGTTGTGGCCTTCTTCCTCGGCTTCTGGTGGTGGGCTATCGCGATCCCGGTCTTCCTAGCGGTGTTAGCTGTGCTTGTCATCTGTATGTGGATCGGCTGGACTATGCTGACTACCCCGCCTCCAGCACCTCTAGAAACTGAAATGCCTACTCCTGCTCCCACGGAGACTGCGGCAAAACCGCCGGAAACAGAGAAGAGCGCAAGTTAACTCTATAGTCTATCCTCCTTTTCTTTGGCATACCTCCTGAAGTTAGAGAAACGCGCCCAACTATGATCGAGGTAACCGTTCTCCTCTAGGCTTCGTAAAGGTATAATAGCCAAGGCTTCCATACAATGCTGAATTGTATGCCTGATGTTTATGATCGATCGCTTAGTGGCTGAGACTTTGTCGCGGAAGAATATTTCGAAGACTTTGCTGAAGCTTAGTAGAAACTTGGAGGCATTAACTGGCAAAGTCGATTTGATCCTCGCATCTCAGAAGAGGATAGTTCCAGTTGGCACTATCGAGGAGAAAACAGCGAAGAACCAAATCCCATGCGAGGCTCTAGATGTAATGACTCTCCTTTCTCTCCCAGATCATTTGAGGAAGACCGCGGTTACAATATGCACATTCCGGAGAGCTACTGCCGCTGACGTAGCAAGAGAGACCGGGCGTGCAAGGGCCGTCGAGAGCAATTACCTCAATCAGCTAGTAACTATGAAGTATATTCAAAGAGAGAGGAAAGGCAAGAAAGTTTACTTCTACGTTTCAAAATGAGATGAAATGTATGGGAAAGATAGTTACGATTCATTCCAGTAGAGGGGGCACCGGGAAATCTCTAATCTCTGTCAATACAGCCGCCGTCTTGGCGAACAAGGGGAAGAATGTTTGTCTTCTAGATCTTGACTTTAGAGCGCCAACTATGTATGTAGTGTTTAAGCTCTCGACCGAGTACTGGTTGAACAATTTCTTGGACAGAGATTGTGAAATTGAGAATGTCTTGTATGATTTAACTCAGAGATACAACACTAAAGGGAAGTTTTTTGTCGGCTTAGCTGACCCTTCGATGCTGGCTATCAGAGAGATGTCCATGAAGGATAGAAAGTGGGAGATGAAGGCGCTTCAACGGCTCCTCTCGTTAAGAAACCTTTTCGAAGAGAAAAAGATCGACTACATAATATTCGACACCAGTCCAGGGATTCAATATGCATCGGTAAACGCAGTCGTGAGCTCTGACACTGTAGTCGTAGTCACCACAATGGACGCGCTTGACGTACAGGGAACGAGGAGTATGATAGAGGATCTTTACGAAGCCTTCGGGAAGAAGACTGGGATTCTCCTTAACAAGGTTCTTCTTCCCTATTCGGTGCCGAGTCTATCGCCTCTGACAGAGGTTGACAGAGAGAGTCTGTTAAAGCAGCTGAAAGAGACGTTCGGAATTCCGATATTCGGAATGATACCGTGCTATTGTGATGTCCCCAGAACAAGCAGAGCTGTAATCTTGGCTTTTCAGAATCCTGAGCATCCTTTCGCGAAGGATATCGGGAAGTTCGTTGAAGTGCTTGAAGAGGCCTAGACGAGAATTCTCTTGTGAAGCTCGTGCATTGAAACCTGTTCCTTAAGAAAGTTGTGCACCGACTCTAGAAACTGAGCTCCCTGCGACGTTATCTCGTAAAGCTTCTTTCTCTTCCTTCCTTCGTACTTCCATCGGCTCTTTATGAACCCGTTCGCCTCGAGACTACTTAATAGGGGGTATATCTTACTCGCCCCGATATTGATCTGGAAATTATTTCTTATTTCAGCCATAATCTCATAGCCCCATCTAGGTTTCACTTGAACTAGCCTCACAACTATTACATCTAGGAAATTCCTTGCAAAACGTTGCTTAATGTCGGTCAGCGTCTCAGCATTATCATTCATGTTCGCGTTCCAGAGTCAAATGGTTATTATCCTCATATAAGAGTTAACAAACTAGATTGGCCGACCTTCAGAGACACGCAAACATTTAAATACTGGTTTTTCTGTAGCCGTAGTGTACGGCGTATATCCGCGGCCGGATGTATCTCATACACCTTGACTACAGATAAGCCGCCGAGGAGAAGAAGAAATGATCCAGTTAGGACAGCTGTTCGCTTCCATTAGCCTAGCATTCGGTCTCTTCTTCTTCATATTTGCGGCCAAGTACTACGTGTCGGTCGCTATCGTCATGGTCGGGAAGAACAAGATTGCCAATAAGAACAGCAATCATCTAAATGGAAACGGATTCAGCAAGAATGGAAACGGCAACGACTCAAAGAGAACTGAGCATGATGGCGGAGATCCGCTGAAGCGGCTTGATCTTGCAGCCCGAGGCAGTACCCTCGGAAATGTCGTGGCCAAGATCGGAGAAAGAGTCAAGAGTATTCTCCTGAACCCGGTTTTTGCTAGATTAACCAGTTTCGGAACATTCTCAAGATCGAAAAGTGCGCTATCTCTTGAGACACCTCATAAGCAAGAAAACGGAAATGGATCGAACGGCAAGAATTCCAACGGAATCAATCATCAACCCTTCGTGTCGATCCATCTGCCCTTCTATAATGAGAAGAATGTCGCGGACAGAATCTTGAATGCATGCACCAGCCTAGACTACGAGAACTACGAGGTGATAGTCGCAGACGACTCGATAGACGAGACAGTTGAGATACTGAAGAAATGGAAAGACCACCCGAAGGTAAAGGTAATTCACAGGGACTCCCGGAAAGGCTGGAAGGGAGGGGCACTAAATGAGGCTTTAAAACAGATGGACTCGAGAACTGAGTACGTGATGGTCTTCGATGCTGATTTTGTGCCACCTTCAGACATCATCCAGCAGTTTCTTCCATACTTTGGGAACAATACAAATGGGAATCATAATGGAGACAACCATTCAAACGGTAACAATAGAACAGTCAGCAAGGATGAGTATCAAAGAATAATTGAGAAACTGGAGCAGTGGTATCAGAAACGTGAGTTGGCGGTTGTTCAAGGCTACCAGTGGCACTATCTGAACGCTGGCGAGAATTGGCTTACTAAAGGTATCAGAGCTGAATACAGCAGCAGCTACGTTGTTGAACGGACTTCACAGGAACTTGTCGGATCGATGAAGATGATCGCTGGCAGCGTCTTCATGATCAAGGCTGATATAATCAAGAAGTACGCTTGGTCCACTAGCATGACAGAAGACTGGGAGCTCACCCTACGGCTATACTTGGATGGTTACAAGGTTTCATATACGCCGTACATTCAAGCTCCAGCCGAATGCCCTTCGACGATACCGCAGCTGGCGAAACAGAGAATGAGATGGGCTGAAGGGCACACTTTCAACGTAAAGAAGTACTTCTGGGAAGTCTTGAGGTCTCCCAAGATCTCAACTAGAGAGAAACTTGAATTCGCTTACTATGCCCCATATTACCTTCAGTCCTTCATATTCATGATCGGCACTTCCTTCTGGTTCCTCTCTGAGGCGATGCACCAGTACCTGCCATTCTGGACTCAAGTCTTCGGTTGGTCCCTGCTTCTCAGCAACATGCTGTCTCTACCGTTTATGGGGTTGACAGGCCTCTTCTTGGAGAAGAACGTTAGGAGAGACTTCGCTGGTATTCTATCTTTCATCGTAATGTCATACATTCTTGTCCCATTTCAAGCGTATGCGTCGCTGAAGGGTCTGCTCGAAAAGAAGGAGAGAGGGACTTGGATCAGAACCCTCAAGACAGGAAAGATTACTGAGGCATTGACGAAACTTCGCTTGGGAAAAGTTTGGCGCGAGCTTATGCCTCGAAAGAAAGCGAAAGCAAAGAAGAAAGCCGAGACTGTGATAAAGTCACCTGAATCCCCTGAAATGAAACATTCTACAGACGATCAAGCAGACAGTCACGACGAGAAGAAGCATGTGTTTCAAGAATTCCATGCGAAGCTCTCCAACGTGCTCTCACGCAAACCATTGAAAGGGTTTGGAACAATAGGCCTGGTCCTCCTAGCAGCTATGTCAGGCATCATTCTAGCAGTATCGATCCTCTCAACTACTGTCCCAGAAGTAAGTGCAATCCCGTCCAACACAAAATGGTATGTGTACGCTAACGGCGGCACATCGATCAGCAGTCCGGGCACAATGTCCGAGACAGCGCCTGGAGATGCCACACAGAATTTGGCAGGTCGCACTACCTACTATTGGGCCTCGGACAAAACATACGATCTAAGTTCCGCTGATTCAGGTACATGGACATTTCGTCTCGTCTACACCTTTTCCAATTATCCGGGCGGACAGAGCATCACGGTCACTGTCTATTGGTCTTCGAGCCAGACCGCCCTTGGAACATCTATGGGATCAGCTACTGTCAGCGTTCCTTCAGCATCCCCATACGACATACCCATAACAGTCACAGCACCTTCCCAAAGTGGAAAATACATTCAGCTTTCATACGATTGCAGCGCTCCGTCAAACAAGTACTTGACTATGCAAGCAGGTTCAGTAGGGACCTATCTCTTAGTGCCAGAGTATGCATTGCTAGCTCTTATCATTGCTCCACTCTTGCCGACATTCTTGAAAAGTGGAAAGAAAAGTGAGAGGGGAAATCGTATGTCACTGTCCAAGTCATGTGGAGCTAACTAGCGGCTTTTTTGTTAGCCTTGCTTCCGTTGATACCGCCTCTTGTTATGCGCAGAAGAGACGCGAATCCTCGACACGGTCCAAGAGCATCCCAACCTATCTTTCATTCTTTGAAGACTCAATAAGCAGACATTCTTGCCAGAAACTTTTTAGGAAAGGTAAGACAGAACAACACGGTCTGCGGATACTATTAATGGACACTCTAACAATCTTTGCCATCATTTCATTCGGTCTTATCGTGGCAATCCTGTTCGTAGCGCTTTTCCAGATTAAGCGGGAGAGCGATCCTCTGGGCCTCTCCTCACTCGCAGTATTGTTGATCGTTGCTGCGGTGACGTGGTACTATTATCCAAGCATCTCTTCTGAGGCGAACAGTTTTGTCCAAGATATTGTGAATGGCTACATGCTACTAGCCAGCCACTATCCATTCTATCAGGCAGTCGGTTTCTTCGCTTATACGTTCGGCTTATGGTTCTTCCTCTTGGCTTCTGTTCGGCTTGCGTTGAAACAGGGCATCGATGGGTTTCTCGGCACTTTTTCCGGAGGAGTACTCATGGTTGGCTGCGGCTATGTTCTCTCGAGCTATTCTAGTGGGGATGTGACTTCGAGTATGGTCGTTGTCTTGTTCATGATTGTCCTGGGTGCGACGATTATGATCAACTGCGTGAAGTGGTACCGAACTCGAAGCAGAATTGAAAAGTAATTACCGACCCCTTATCGTCGTGCGACTCTAGCGTAGTTGCAAAGGTTGAGGGCCGGACAGGCGTAGCAATTTGGATTCTCAGTCTTGCAGAATTCGCGTCCAAGCCTGATCAACGAGCTGACAGATAGCCCTCTTGTGCCTAACCTAGGCAAGGTGCTCGATAAGTCGTCGCCGTGTGGATTCCCCAGAAGCCTATAGAGCACTCTGGAGGCTGTTGCGTCGACTTCGCGTTTGAGAAATCTCTCTGATAAAACGGTAATAGCTACGGATAGAATAGTGAGCACTAGGATGGCGCCTATCAGCCAAGGTGGATGAAGCATCACAGTGGCAAAGACTCCGATGATCCACACTGAAGCGCCTATCGTAAGCGAAACCTTGTCCGTCCAAGCTTGGAGAGCTCTTCTTGACATGCGGCTCGGCCTGTGAAACAAAGATTCAACTATCGTCTAGTTCTAATAAGAGTATTGCGTCGAATGCTTGTCGTTGAAAGGTAGATGTCGAGCGTGAACGAACTGGAGAAGGTAGAGACCCCTATTCTCCTAAGCTTAGAAAGGGCTATGATCAGAGTTCTCGAGGATATTCCCTATCGAACTGCTGAGTAGGCGATTGGGTTTCTGGACGCTTTGGGCGAAAGTCTCTCAGGCAAGTTCAATGAAGAGAACTATCCTTCCATCAGAGATTTCTATGGCTCAGTGGAAACCGGGAGATCTGGTTTATCTGGAATCGAAGGGGAATCGCTCAGGCTTTTCAGTGGAATATATGTTCTGAAGATCTGCCCATTCGTCAACGCCTTGACGAAGCGTAAGCTATTGGACGCCAAGTTGAAGGAATTCTTCGAGAAGATAGTTCAAGACTACAATAAACAGAGAAAGCCTGCTACTTCAATTGTCAATCCTTTTTGTATTCTTCATGACAAATTGAAAGGCGCATATCTGGGGAACGTGGTAGCGGGAGGTAGAAGGCTGAAGTTCGTCATAATCGCCCGCAGATCTCCGCTTTATGAGGGAAGGGTGGTCGTGAATAGAGAGATTATGAAAGGGCTGAAGACGAATATTCGAAGAGCCCTTATCGAAACTATGAGAAGCTACTACTGTTGTTGCATTTATCTCCTGAGAAGAGTTCGGAAATGAAGTTAGCCTCGTCCGCTTGGAACACGCTTACGGAAGATATAGGTCGCAATCATCAAGGCGAGGCCGCTCAAGAAGGTCGCTAGGGCTGGCGGAAACTCTGGTATAGGAACGGCTCGCAAAACCATCGATTTTCTAGAAGCTTCATTTCCAGAGACTAGAAGCGTTACTGTTACTGTATAGGTCAGTCGCGTCGTTTTGTTCGGAGCTGTCCAGACAACCACTCGCCCTGTCGTGGAATTGAAGGATCCTCCATCTGCCGACCACGAATACGTGAGGGTTGAGTTTGGTGTTTCACCAACCGTAGTCGCCTTGAGGATGTAGGACATTCGTCCGCCGGTGAACGCTGTCGGTATCGCATTCAAAGCGACGGTCAGCGATCTGGAACCTGATTGTTCGAGTTCAGCGTTTTGAGTCTGAACCTCTGCTCCGACGACGGATCTATCATAGGATTCAGAGACGTAGCCGGGTTCAGAGAATGTTATCGAGTAGCTGCCCGGCGGTAGGAATAGTCGGTAGTATCCGTCCATCGTTGGGGTCCATCTCGAGTCTGATCTAACTTCAACCCAAGACAATGGTATGAGCTGCATGTTTGTATCGAAGCCTTTAACAGTTCCTTCTATGACACCCATCTGATGAAGATCAAAGTCCGCTGTATAATTCATGCCTAGTCCCGTCAGGTAGGCGTATACATCAGCTCTCTGCATGAACCTCCATTTGACGCCGGACTCCGGGACGTTTACCAGATAGGTTCCGTTCTCAAGCCCGTAATCTTTCAATCTTGTGCCATCCGGAGCGACGTAGAAGAAGTGTCGAGTTCCTCCCGTAAAGCCGTAGACTAAGTAGATGAAGCCAGGGCTTCCATTCGGCACTGAAAGGATTTGAGCTCCAGTCAGAAAGCCTGTGGCACTGGACGTTGTGTCTACTCTAGTGAGCATGTCTTCAACGAGATTTGTCGGCGCATCATCCTTCTTGAATGTCACAGTTCCGTTTATCATACCAGCCCTCAGGATAGGGATATATGTGTACTCAGCTGAGCCTGGACCTGTCCAAACTATGACTTGTCTCCGCTGGACGTAGCCGTATGTGAAGACCTTGACGCTGTAGCTTGCTGGAGCTAGCGCTGTTGGAATCAGCCCTTGATAGATCATCTGTTTGACAGGCCAGTTGTTCCCGGAATAGATGACGTTCATCCTTGTGGGCGTAACGTCTGCGCCGAGTTGAACCCTCTTCTCGGCATAGCCTACCTCTGTCCCTGTTGAAATATCATAGTAGTAGACTCTCAGGTAGTAGACGTTTGGAAGGAAACGCCATGAAGTTTCATAATTAGGGTCTCCTGTTTCAGGGTAGGGAACGAAAGAAGCGATCTCAGCTCTAATTCCACCTCCTTTCTCAAGTGTTATGCGAACTGTTGTGTTCCCCGCTTCAGGCACTTGAACCGTGCTTGTTGATGTTTGAAGGTATCCTCTAACCCAGACCTTAATGTCATAGACTCCAGGCGGTAGGCCGTGGTCTTTCTGCTTCCAAACCCCGGAGAAGGTCTTGTTGTAGAATTCACTGAAGCCGAGTATGTAGAATCTTACAGATCTAGAATCTGCGTATGTGACTACGCCATCAGCTCCAGTTCTATCTAGGATTGTTAGTCCGTAGAGAGTTCCGACAGCATCTAAGGATTCGGCTAGAATATTTCCGCCGAAGAATCTGCCTGTACTCGACCCGAACATCGAGTACTCCGTCGTTCTAGGCGTCTCAGGGAAGACTATGGTTCCGGATATGACAGCTCCTGTTATCTGCTCGATGAGGATTGTGGCTCTTGTGCCTGGAACATTGAAGGTTATTGAGGTCGGATTAACTTGACCTTGAGTATACCCGAAAGCCCAAACCTTCACAGTGTACGTGTCGGGGCGTAGGCCCTCATACTCTGATCCGTAGATCACGAAGTTCTCTCG
>Ga0315314_1002542_pt1 | contig 14985 bp, 16 predicted proteins | sample TDP9_MG_FD_203631 | JGI IMG/M metagenome (GOLD analysis project Ga0315314, IMG submission 203631) | Freshwater sediment microbial communities from Lake Towuti, South Sulawesi, Indonesia - TDP9 | ecosystem: Environmental > Aquatic > Freshwater > Lake > Sediment | place: Indonesia: South Sulawesi...
GAGTGATTCTCCAAGGGTAAATGCCTCTAACTTTCCATTTATCAGAATAGCTCCACCTTTCACCCCTAATGCTTCAAAATGGGTAAAGGCTTCAAGGATGGCAATGGATTCGTTGAACAAACCAGGGATTGCTTCACAATGGCGGAGGTCGCACCACTCGGCCTCTAATCGGAGGCATTCTGAGATCCGTTCTTTAGTGAGCGGGATGTATTGATAGGAATACTTATCCTTAAACTGTTTGATGTGATTTCTCTTGCGATGATATTTTCTACCCTGCAATGTCATTAAATCTTCCATCAGGTAGACATAATCGCTTTGGGCTCGATCAAGCTCCGCCACAAAACCTTCTCTTTTCCAATCCATCTGGCTGATCATACCCTCAGGAACTCGGCCGATTTTGGGGAGAACTTCCCTCCCCTGGAGAAACTGAAGCAGAATCCGACAGCATTCTACCATATCTCCATCTCCAATGGGCGGGAAGAAGAAGGAGTCTCTTCCTTGATCGGATAAGAGACAGAGGAATTTCTTAAGACGGCTGATCTTTAACTGGTAGGCATCTCGCCAGATGAAGAGATTGGTAAAGGTGAATTCTGAAATGAGAGGAGGAAAGAGGTTGAAGAGAGCACCGAAGAGAGGTTTCTCTTCGAGGGATAAATCCTTAAACTGGGGAAATTCTGGAACATTCCTCCATAGATCCTCCATGATATAGCAGCTCCTTTTCTCATTCTTACCTACTTTGCTTGCCGGGTCAAATGGCTGACCATGGTGCAGACCTCTTCGATCTTGAAGGGCTTATAGACAAAACCATAAACACCTAAATCGATCGCCTCCTTCAGGAAGGCATCTCCTCTCTCTGAGACAATAAGAAGGATTCGCGGTCGGTGGGCTCTTCGAATGTCGAGGAGGAGGTCTTTTTCTCTGACCCCTGGGGTTTCAATGTTTAAGATAAAAACGTCGAAAGTATCCTCTGAAAGATAGGGCTTGATTTGCGACCCATTGTCCAAGGTCACCACATAGTGCCCTTCCTTTTCCAGACATTCTCTTAAATAACCTCGGTTAGCAAGATCATGATCAACGATGCAGACTTTACCCCTCATCATCCATCCCCTTCCAAAATCAAATGATTATCGATCCTTTGGAAAGGGATTTCACCGATTCTGCTCGAGTCGATTCTCCAGAATCACCTGGTCAACGATTTCACCGCAGAAGATACATCGCCATCCGAAAAACTCTTCACAGATACCATAGAATTTTTCGAATATCATGATCCCGCCGCAACGATGACACTTCATAACGACCCTCCGATCAATGAATCACCTGTCTGGCGACACGCAAGACAAAAACTTAAAAGCAAATTTCATACCAAAACATAGCTTTTGTCAGAGAGCCTTAAAATCGTGGAGTTTTTGTGTGATGAGAAAGGAGGTTAAATATAATGATTCCGGCAGGCTATGTCCATTTTTAGATCACGATTTCGTAAGATTTACTCACCAAATTAAAAAAACTTATAAATTTTAAAAAGTTATCTATATGTCCATTTTTAGACATATATGTATCAATTTGGTGCCTTGACCAATCCAAAACGCCTCATCTTACCGTAAAGGGTTGACCGGTTGATCTTAAGCCTTTTTGCTGCCTGATGTTTATTCCAGTTGGTCTCCTCAAGGGTCTTCATAATTAGATCCTTTTCATGATCCTCAAGAGAAACGAGTTGCGATCCTGGCAATGACTGTTGGACAAGGTACTGAGGAAGGTCTTTCAGCAAGATCTTCTCCTTTTTGGAAACGATGATCGCATGTTCGACCACATTCTCCAATTCACGGACATTTCCAGGCCATGAGTGGCCGAGCAGAATCTCCATGACTTCAGGAGAAATACCTGTGACTTCCTTTCTCTTCTCTTGAGTAAGTTTCTGTAGAAAATGGGATGCCAGAAGCGGAATATCATCCTTCCTCTCACGCAGTGGTGGCACGAAGATGGGGATGACATTGAGGCGATAATAAAGATCTTCTCGGAACGTACCCTTCTTGATCTCCTCCATCAGATTTTTGTTCGTGGCTGCAATCACCCTGACATCAACCTCCAGGGTCTCTTCTCCACCTACCCTCTCGAACCGATGATCCTGGAGGACCCGCAGAAGGAGGATCTGCGTAGGCGGCGAAACCTCTCCGATCTCATCGAGGAAGATCGTCCCTCCATGGGCCAGTTCAAATCGGCCGATCTTTCGGCGAATGGCACCGGTAAAAGAACCCTTCTCATGGCCGAAGAGTTCACTCTCTAAGAGGTTCTGAGAATAGGCCGAACAGTTGGCCACGATAAAAGGCTTATCCTTTCGATGGCTATTAAAATGGATCGCTCTCGCAATCAACTCCTTTCCTGTTCCGCTTTCGCCTTGAATGAGAACCGTTGAATCGGTGTTTGAGATGTCTGAAATCAACTCATAGATGGCTTGCATCCCAATATTCTTCCCAAGGATATTTCCGAAGCTGTAACGTTTCTCCAGAGCTTGAGCGAGGAGGATATTCTTATCCTTCTCCTTCTTGAGCTGGTCATGGAGATCTTTAATCCGGAGCATCACCCTGACCTTGGCTAACAACTCCTCATTGACAAAGGGTTTGGTCAGATAATCATCCGCGCCAAGGTTCAGGCCGTCGATTTTATCTTGAAGGCTTGATCGAACCGTGAGGATGATCACCGGGATAAATTTCATCTTCTCATCCTCTTTGATCTTTCGGCAGATATCTCTCCCATCCTCATCGCCCAGCATCACGTCAAGAAGGATCAAATCGACGGGCGTTTCGACCCCGGAAGAGCTCTGTCTCTCCGCCTCCAAGAACCTCATGGCCTCAGATCCGGAGAAGGCAGGAAAAACTTTATATCCCTCCAATTCAAGAAGGGCACTGATCATCTCAACCGTGTCCTTCTCATCATCGACCACCAGGATTCTTTTGGCCTCTTGATACTCCATCTGTATTTCCGGCTAATTGCCCATGACGGCTATGCCACCCCTGCGTGCGGCAAGCAGGAACTGTGAAAAGGGTCTATGCTGAAAATTTTGTAGCCCAATGACGTAACCTTTCAACTAAACTGGCATCTTTACCCTACCCTTTTGACCAAAAACTTTTATATATATAATGATTCTTCAAGAGAAAAGCAATATGACTTTAGGTAATTCCTCAGTCTTTGTTTGAACTTGTAACGATTCCAGCTCCCGTAACTCAGAAAGTGTGAAAAAATTGCTTTAAGTTTAGAAGGCGGGGAGGGATATCGACCGCATTTGTAAAACTTTGGATATATTCCTGCCCCCCTGAAGTCCCAATTTTTCACATCTTCTGAGGGATTACGGCTTTAGACATTGATGTTTTTAAAACAACGGGGTAAATTGGTTCCATGGAGAGTTATGAAATTCTTCCAAGACTAAGAAGAGGGAGGGTGCTCACTCCGGGTTATTTCGGTTGCCTCGAAGGAATTCCGAGCCTTAATATCACCAATGGCTGTCTCTTTCGATGCACTTATTGTTATGCCCGTGGATATAGTCAAGCTCCTTCACCAGGACAGGTGCATCTCTATGTCAACCTGCCAACTCTTTTAGAGGAGGAATTATCGAGAAAAAAGGTCATTCCTCAATGGGTGATCCTTAATACCTCGTCAGACTGCTTCCAATCCCATCCCGATATTCTCCATATTAGCTGTGAAACGATTCGAATCCTATTGGATCATGGTATTGGAATCTCTTTTCAAACGAAAGGGGTGATCCCTCAGCAATGCCTTGAGCTCTTCAGAAGAACCCCAAAGAAGATCTTGGCCCAGGTGGGACTGGTCTCCCTTTCCGAGAGATACTGGGAAGGGTATGAACCCTATACCCCGTCACCGGAAGAGAGGGTGCAGAATATCCAGAAACTGAGAGAGATCGGGATTGCCGCAGAGATCAGGATCGATCCCATTATCCCTTTTATTACAGATACAGAAGACGAGTTGGTGAATCTATTCAAACAGCTAAAGGATAAAAACGTGAAGAGGGTAACTCTCAGCTATCTCCACCTCCGGCCCGCCATTCAGAGACAATTGATCAAAGAACTTTCTCCCCTTCATCGAAGCCTCATAGAATCCTGTTTTAGAGCCCAGGAGTGGAAGGCGGTCGGCTCTTCGACAAAGACGAAGCTGCTTCCGAAGAGTATCCGTGAGAAGGGTTATCAGAGGATCAAAGAGATTGCTGAAGAATTCGGAATCACTGCATCGATCTGTCAGTGCAAAAATCCAGACCTGAAAGGAGATCTTTGTAGCTCGGGAAGAGCCAAAGCAGCCATACGAGTAAGGACACCGATACAACTTCCACTATTTCAATGCTAAGAGGTTTTAAATTCCAAATTACAAATCCCAAATAAACTCCAAACCCCAATTTCAAATGGCCCAAACGATTCTGATTTCAGGTTTAAAATTTAACACCTAAGATTTTTCAATCTGCTATCTGCCATCTGCAATCTGCTTTCTAAAATCAGCTTGTCTGGCAGGGTGGGATCTTTTCAATAAGCTTCTTCATTCTTGCCGGTGTGAGTTCTTCTTTTATTTTCCAATCCTCCTTGGCAAATGAATCCTTTCCTTTAATGAGAAGCCAATCCCTTCCCGAACCCCTTCCTTTCATCAGGACAAGTGAGAAGCTTCCCTTTAATTTTTTCCCATCTAAGGTAAAAACGAGCTTTCCTTTTGCAAGGGAATTTTCTAGGTTTCCTTCCGGTTGAAACCCACCGGAGTCCCAGATAAGGACTGGTCCGGCTCCATAGTGTCCCTGAGGAATGACTCCTTCAAAATCCCCATATTCGAGAGGATGGTCTTCGACCATGACCGCGAGTCTCTTATCGGATGGATTCATAGAAGGCCCTTTAGGGATGGCCCAAGATTTGAGCACTCCTGCAATCTCTAACCGAAAATCAAAATGAAGGCGAGTCGAATGATGTTCATGGACAACAAATTTCATATTGGTTACCTCTGTATATCATATTACTAAATGCACAATATGGGCGCAATCTAAATTCCCCTCACCCTCCCCTCTCCCCATGCGTGGGGAGAGGGATGGGGTGAGGGGCAAGGGCAATCAAAATTCCACCAAAGATCGATATGCCTCCCAAGATTTTCCAGAGAGTCAGCCCTTCGCCTAAAATGAAGTAGGCGAGAATTGTGGACCCTACTGGTTCGCCTAAAATGGTGATCGCTACCATGGATGCCGGAAGGTATTTCAGAGCCCAATTGAATGTTGTATGACCGATTAATTGGGGAATGATGGCAAGAAGGAAGAAGAGAAGATAGGTGGAAGAGGAATATCCAAAGAAGGGTTTTTGAAAGAGGAGGGAGAAGATAATCAATATCAATCCAGCTGTTGAATAGACTGGAAAAATATAAGAGAGGAGATCCTGATTCTTTCTCATCTTTCTCCCTACTAGAAAATATCCAGAGGCGGTGAGAGCACCTAAGAGAGCCAATCCATCTCCGATTAATGCCTCTTTTGATAAGGCCATATCTCCATAACCGATCAATCCGCTGCCCAATACGGAGAGAACAATCCCTAATACTAAATTGAAGCCGAGTCGTTCCTTTAAGAAGAGCCGAGATCCTATTCCAACAAATATCGGATGCGTCGTGACCAGGACCACTGAACTGGCAACAGAAGTATATTTGAGTGAGGCGATCCACGAGGCGAAATGGAGGCTTAGAAAGACGCCAGAAAAGGTGAGCCATGCGACATCTCTCTTCCCCCATCCTTTCCAGACCTTATGATAACTGGCCCATGGCATCAGGATCAGGGAGGCAAGGACCATCCTGTAGGTTGAAATGATCAAGGCTGGCGCATCACAGAGTTTGATGAAGATCGATGCAGTGGAAACGGCAATGATCCCAATGAGGAGAAGGATGATCAGCGAAGCCATGGTTTTAAACTTATCTCAATTAAGATTACTATTCAAGTCAACCCTTCGACCCCCCGGCCTGAAGGCCAAGGCTTGCTCAGGGTTGACCCTGAGCGGCGCTTCCTACACTATCCTACGAGGCAAAGCTTGTCGCCGCCGAACGGGTCAAATCCTCCGGGTTCCTTGCTTTACAACGGATGGGATGCTAAACTTATTTAAAACGGAGGTACGGATGATTCTGAAGGTTTTGCTTGGTGTAACCGTGGGTGGTTTAGCAGGATTTGGTTTGAGCTACCTCACACGGTATATTGGAAGCTCCTGAACCCTCACCTGTAACCCCTACATCTCCATCCCATTGGGTGCGATTACGGGGTTGGTCTGGGCCTTAGGTTAAGGTTACCTTAGAACCTCTATTACTATCAAGCCGCTATTTATAAGACGAAAAGAACCTAAGTAAAATGAGTATGTTATTTGCTTTGGTGTACGTTTTTGTACACCAGGGCGGAATTTGTGAAAAAATTCTTGATTTCCCAAAAACATTAAATTATATTTATTCGATATTTTTGATTTCAGGAGAAGGCATGATGAAACTGGAAATTGTAAGGTTGAAGCGAATGTTGTTGATGGTGGTGGCATATCTGTTTATCCCGCTCGTAGTATTTGCGAGCGAGGCGGATCTCGCAATACCCGACTTGCATAAGGGTGCTCCTTATACCATGTTGGGAGGCATAAACCCATGGGATCTTCTGTTCTACGGTGCATGCATCATCGCTGGTACACTGGGCATCAGTTTGTTTCTACGTTACCAAGTCAAGAGGTTAAGAGCCCATGAATCAATGCTCAAGGTAGCTGAAACCATCTTCCAGACCTGCCGAACCTATCTGATTCAGCAGGGCAAATTTCTTGTCATGCTGTTTCTCTTCATTGCTGCCGCCATGACTTTCTATTTCCTTGCTTTAAAGGGCGAGGGGATTCCCACACTTCTGCTGGTTCTGCTCTTTTCAGTGGTGGGTATGGGCGGTTCTTACAGTGTGGCCTGGTACGGTATCCGGATCAACACCTATGCCAACGCCCGTACTGCTTTTGCCTCGCTGGCGGGGAAGCCTTGGGATGTGGTGAACATTCCCCTTCGCTCCGGTATGAGCGTGGGACTTTTCCTTATTTCTCTTGAACTGGTCATGATGGTCATCATTCTGCTCTTCGTACCCCGCAACATCGTCGGGTACTGCTTTCTGGGATTCGCCATTGGTGAGTCTTTGGGCGCATCGGCACTCCGTATCGCCGGCGGTATCTTCACCAAGATCGCTGATATCGGGTCCGACCTCATGAAGATCGTTTTCAAGGTGAAGGAAGATGACCCCCGTAACCCGGGCGTCATTGCTGACTGCACAGGTGATAATGCGGGCGACAGCGTTGGCCCCACAGCAGACGGTTTCGAAACGTATGGCGTCACCGGCGTTGCGCTCATAGCTTTTATCACGCTTGCCGTTGCGAGTCCCAACATGGAGGTCAAAGAAGCCATCCAAGGCAAACTGATCGTGTGGATTTTTACAATGCGTTTCCTCATGGACTTCTGCTCCGGACTCTCCTATTTTATCAACCAGGCCATTTCTTCTCTAAAATATAGAGGGAAGAAAGAGATTGATTTCGAAGAGCCCCTCATGAGACTGATCTGGATCGCTGCCACCTTGTGCATTAGCACCTCGTTCGGTATGAGCTACCTTTTGATTAGCGACCTCCAGGTTCTAAAAGATGGCGTCCTCACCCCGATGCCCAATGTCTGGTGGCAACTTGCTATGATCATTAGCTGCGGTACGCTTGCGGCGGTTCTCATCCCTGAGTTCACCAAGATATTTACGAGCTCCAAATCGAGGCACGTCCAAGAGATTGTGACCGCTTCGCGCGAGGGCGGTGCGTCCCTTACCATTCTGTCCGGTATCGTTTCTGGTAATTTCAGCGCCTTTTATAAGGGTATGCTGATTGCCTTCCTCATGGGAATCGCGTACTTCGTCAGCCTTTCCATACCGGCTGAAGTCATCAACTACCCCTCGATCTTCGCCTTTGGCTTAGTTGCCTACGGATTCCTCTGCATGGGCCCGGTCAACATTGCGGTGGATAGCTACGGTCCGGTGACTGATAATGCCCAGTCCATCTTCGAGTTGGCGCAGACTGAGACGATTCCCGGCATCAAGGATGACATCAAGAAGAATTTCGGGTTCTATCCCAACTTTGAGGAGGGCAAACACTACCTCGAGGCCAACGACTCTGCGGGCAATACCTTTAAGGCGACGGCCAAACCGGTGCTCATCGGCACTGCGGTGTGCGGTGCAACGACTATGATCTTTTCGATCATTCTGTTGCTCCAGAGCAAGAATATGCTGCAGGTCCAGCTGACCGACGCACCGATCATTATGGGCCTGATCTGCGGCGGCGCAGTGATCTTCTGGTTTGCGGGGGCCTCCATGCAGGCAGTGACCACCGGTGCGTACCGGGCAGTGGAGTTTATTAAAAAGAACATGGACCTGAACAAGACAGAAGCCGATATTGAAGATTCCAAGACGGTTGTAAGGATTTGCACCCAGTATGCACAGAAAGGGATGTGGAATATCTTCATCGCAATCCTGTTCATAACGCTCGCCTTCGCGTTGCTTAACCCCAACTTCTTTGTGGCATATCTAATTTCCATTGCCTGTTTCGGCCTCTTTCAGGCCATCTACATGGCCAACACTGGCGGCGCGTGGGACAATGCGAAAAAGATCGTTGAAGTCGATCTGAATGAAAAGGGGTCGGCGCTTCACGCCGCAACAGTCATTGGCGACACGGTTGGCGATCCCTTCAAGGATACCTCATCCGTATCCCTCAACCCCATTATTAAGTTTTCGACTCTGTTTGGTTTGCTGGCAACCGAAATTGCGATCGAGATGGCGGTACATGCGAAAGAAGCCAATCCCAGTGCCACGAATTACGCTCCCTACATTGCCATTCCGCTTTTTATCCTTGGGCTCATCTTCGTATGGCGTTCATTCTACAAGATGAGAATCCCGATGAAAGAAGCTGCTCAATAGGAGAAGATAGAGAAGTTATTAATCAGTCCATAATTATATAGACGCTGGAGACTAAATCCCTCCTCCCCTCCCTTTACAAAAGGGAGGAATTCCCCTCTTTGGTAAGTCTTTTCCTCTCTTTAAACAGGCAAAGAGGGGTTAGGGGAGATTTCCAGGAGAATATGTTTGCTTAATTATAGACTCCTTAGTAACTGTAAAAAAAGCCCTCACTTCGAGAAAAGGTGAGGGCTTTTTTTATTTGCTATCAGCCGTCTGCTACAGTCCACGTTAGGCTATCCGGGTCTTCCAGTATCCAGGCTTTCTTCTGCCATGAGCCATTGCAACGATCTCATTCTCTGTACCACTGGGCTGCCGCTCGCGCTTCAGCGACAGCCTCGGGATGGACATCGATCTGCCGAGAGGACATCACTGCCCTGCGATTCTTGCTCTGGCTTCAGCCCAAGGAATCAAATTGACTCTGCCCTCGTTAATTTCCTTCAGCCAGATGGCGATTTCGGCTTCCCACGCTGACTCCGCATCCGTATCCACGACTTCGTCAAGGCTGTCAAGCAATGTCCCTGCAAGAGCCGCACGTGCCTCTGGGGGCAGTTTCAACGCCTCCTTCAGGATTTCGGCAATGTTCCGTTTCATGTCCCAATTCTGCCCTATCTGCAAATAAATTGCTACAAGCTTTATGTGCTAGCTAATCCCTCGATAATGAACCATAACGATATTGGAAGTCAGTATCCAGCCAGTTGGTGCAGAATTTTTTCTTGAACCCAGATGATTAGGGGACGATGATTTGGGGACGGCTCTATTTTCTTAATATCGATGTCAAAATTAAATAGAACCGTCCCCTTTTTACTTCACTCCGCCTCAGGCGGCGTGTTTACGACGTCGGCTGGAAGCGGCTGTTCGGTGCTTCGGTTTATCGTATTTTATAACTTTCCTCTTACCGTTCTTCGTCGTGATCTTGGCAATGAGGAGATCGTTTCTTCTTCCTTCTGAATACGCTTTAGCTACAGCTCGGGCGACGTGTTCACGTTTGAATAGAGTTGCTTGGTCTATCGACATACCGTAACCATCGGCAGAAACATCGAGCCAAAGACGCCAACGACCGGCGCCAGTGATGTCCGAAAAGACAACATATCGCACCGGATTGTTTACGTCAGCGAGTCTTCTCTTCAGTTCGCGCCTTAGTTCCGGGGATATCTCTTCCTCATCTTCCAGAACTTCTCCAAGTTTGCGTTTCTTTCTCATCTTTTATTAACTAAACGTGGAAGTGAGTTGCGGTTCTGAGAAGTCTCAACGTAGCACGGCATTTAATAAAAAACCGTTAAACTTCATCTTGTCAGCCCAACTGGATTGTTCGGTACACTTTATCAGGAGAGTTCACCATACCTTTTGTTGTGAATTCTTTTGAAAATCTCGAGCAAATTTCCTGACTCGATGTCCGATACATCGAGACTGTACACATCCCGAATCCTTTTCTGGATATCATTAAGATCATATTTATCGAAACCAGTAAAATCGTAAAGACTGGATTCATCACTTATCAAATATTCTCCAGGCACGAAATCGAAGATCTTCTCCATGAACTCCTCGAAAATTCTGCCAAACATGTTAACTCCAGTTGTAGGGGCGAGTTCTATTTTCTTGCCTTTGAGAGGACCACTCGAAATGATGCGTGACTTATTACTCATTTAGCTATATCCACTGAACGCGAGAAATCAGGCGCGGGCCAAGGCCAACCCGCAAGCTACCAAGCTATTAACCGTCGCCTGAATTGATTTGTTCGGCGATTCTTACAGGTCTTCAGGGGCAAGGCCGGTATGCTTAGCAATCCGCGCCAACATCTTCGGTCCGATCTCTTCACGATCATGAAATGGAAAAACGTAATCAGGCCAGCCAGCCCGAGTAAGAACGCGGTGGGAAGTCCCAGGCTGCCGTTTGATTGTCCAACCAATGCGAAGCAAGGCAGCGAGGACTTTGTGGGATCTGGTTGATGGCCATCGGCTCATGCTGAGACCGCGAACATTTCCTTAAGCTCTGGAATTTCTTCTCCATGTTCAAGCCGGTCAGCCAGGACTCGCAAGGCTAATGCTTCCGCCTTTGAGATAGCTTCGTTCCGACTATCGCCGTAAACCATGACTCCAGGAAGGTCTGGGATTTCAGCAATCCAGCGGCCATCCTCTTCTCTCTCAATTTCGATCTTCATGCGGTCACCCTACGAATATGATATCTCATTTCAAGAGTGGTATGCAACTCCATATTTTTTATTGACCGAACGATAAAAATCAGCCGGAGCTGTAAGCGATCGGCTGGATTTTCTTGTTATGTTTCATTGTCATACTATTTCGCCCTTAAGTCTTTCTTTGCAATTTGAATAAGATCTTTCAGACAGTTACTAGTTGCCGCCAAATCCTCCTCTAAATACTCGAACCACATCTGTGTATCCGACGCTTTTTCCATATCTTTTTGATATTGCTTAAGTCTAGATAACGCTTCATCCGAGAGAAGGAAAGAACCAATGTCTATAGCTTTTTCAATTTCTTCATGTGCAACCTTGGACCGGGCTCGTAGTTCTTTGTCTTTTTCTTCTGCAATTTTTCTCCCACTGTATTCAGCCTCCAGGTGTTTGTCTGCAAATGCCTTTGAGTCATGAAGTGCCGCAATGATTCTTTCGTAAGTCTGTACCTTTCGTTCCCACCACCGTTCTGAGCGGAACCTTCTCAAAGACAATTGTACTGTAATCCAAGAGCTGACAGCCGCAATTACTATTCCTGTAAATATCGCTAACGCTGTATCAAACACGGAATTGGCTCCTGTCAAACATAACGACTGAAATCAGCGGGGGCTATCAGCCATCCGCTGGAGTGATTTGTTATGTGACCAATCATTGAGGCGTGTCAGCGTGACTATGCACTAGGGCTAGAAACTCACTGGGTAAAAGAATCTTGACACGACATATTTTCTGAATTTTATGCGCTTTCTTTAGTAACCGGTCGTCCGTCGTCACAAAATATGACCCGTACTTTTGTGCTTCAAAAATATGACGTGCATCCTGAAGGATGTTCCCGCGCTTCCCAGACCCTGCAAGGGTTCTTTCGATATTCTGTAAAAAAGCCTTTTCTTCGGGATTAAGCGAGATATTCTTTGTGTTTATTAAACCAACAGCTTCTTTCTTCACCCATGAAGGAGTATTAGGGTGTTCGATTTCCTTTTGGGTCGAATGGGCAATAATGATATCAAGCTCCTTCTCTCGGTGCAGGCGGAATATTTCTATTGCTGCCTTATCCTCAGGATCATATTTTGGATCAAATGCGCAAGAATCGACAAAGTTATTTGTTCGCCACGGACTTATAGCCATGTAGTATTTCACGAAATAACCGCGGACGTCAGTCATCCGGTGGAATGAATGGTTATACGTTGTTAGGTAGTCAATCTAATCAGGTCGTAATGTTAGATAATTTTCTAACTCGTAACTTACGACTTCCAGAACATCCCCAGGGGTTTCCTCAAGCCTCTTTTTCACGATTACTCGGAACTTGAGTTCTCCTTTAGAGCGCAATATCGTAATAGTATGAATGAAGTCCTCAAAGGCCTCTGGATGAAGAACGATCTCTATCTGTGCTTCCTGTTCATTTTCATCCGTCGTATAAAAAAAGAAAGTGCCTATACCAATTTTTTCTGCTGCCTCAATACAATTTGAACTTTTAATCCCCTTATGTATATAAATCCTTGCATTAGGACTACCCTTACCTCGCAAGAAGTAGCGAAGTCCGGAGACAATCTCCTTTGTACTGACTTTAAGGCCACAAGAATTGTGGACCTCAATTTCAGTGACTTCAAAATTAAAGAGTTTTCGACCATCGGAGGTCCATTCCCCTTTCAGTAGGCGAGTCCCCTCGTCTAAGTCGTGCAACACATTCTGGGTTTTTTCATCCATATTTTCCTCAATTAAAACACATAACCATTAATAGACGAAGTTCCCATTTGTTTCCAATCGGGTCTTCTATGTCTGTTTTTTTACCACTTTTTACGCCTGCAGTCTATAAATTTGCTGATTCCATTTCGTATTTTCAATGTAATAGCAGAAAAAACGAAGTTCGTATAATATTGGATTGTTTGCCCCCTCACCCCCTCCCTCACCCCCGCCCGTGGTCGGGCCTTATCGACTGGGGAGAGGGGAAAGGTGATTAGGTGTATCTCAAATCGAAGGCATCCCTGATCAGTTCGATCTCTTCTCCCCTAACTCCCAGAAGAATGGCTACGACATCAAACCGAGCCTTTACGTCTTCGAGCTTCTTCTCCTTTAAGAAATGAAGGGCTACCTTTGACATCTGCAATTGCTTTTTAGGATTGACTGCTAACTGTGGAGGACCAAAAACGGTCGAGGTTCGAGTCTTCACTTCAATAAAGACCAGAGTATCTTTCTCTTTTGCAATGATATCCATCTCACCCATTTTACAGGCGTAATTTCTCTCGATGATGCGATATCCTCTCTTCTTCAGAAATCGGAGGGCCAACTCCTCGCCTTTTTTACCAAGTTCTTTCTTCCCTGTTCGTGGTCCGTGTCCCTGCCCGTCCGGCAGGCGGGCGTGATCCGCGTCCGTCATAACTGTCTCAAAATTTTAACTTTGAACTTTCACCTATGAACTCCTTCACCCCTCTAAAAGTTTTCCGGTGAAGTTCGCAGAGGCCGAATCTCTTAATCGCCATCCGATGTTCTTTCGTAGAATACCCCTTATGCTTGGCAAAGTTGTATTGGGGGTACTTCTGATGCCACTCCACCATCATCCGGTCGCGAGTCACTTTGGCCACGATGGAGGCTGCAGCAATGGAGTTGCTCAGCTGGTCGCCCTTTCGGATGGGTTTCTGGGCGATGGGAAGTCTTAGACCATGGGGGCCATCGATCAGAAGAAAATCCGGACAGGTGGAAAGATTTTCGACGGCCAATGCCATGGCCTTTAAGGTGGCTTCGAAGATATTGAAGGAGTCGATCTCTTCCTGCCCAATGGCTCCTACGCCGACAGCCAGCGCTTTTGAAAAAATCGATCCGTAAAGCTCCTCCCTCTTCTTGGCTGAGATCTTTTTTGAATCGAAAAGCTCTTCTCCAATCCCATCGATAGGCAGAATAACCGCAGCTGCAACGACTGGCCCGGCCAGAGGCCCCCTTCCCACTTCATCCACACCTGCAATCCTATGGTAGCCCTGGCCATAGTACATCCTCTCGAAAAAATCCTTAGGCTGTTCTGGAAGGGAATCAAACAGCATAAGAGATTAAGTAAGCAGAAGGCAGTAATGAGTGGGCAGAAGGCATAAAAAATTGGGTTTCCGACTGCCTTCTGCCTTCTGCATTCTAATGATTAGACTTCTTGTCTTTTCCGGCCTCGAATTCGAGCTGCCTTACCTTTCAGATTTCTCAGGTAGAAGAGCTTGGCACGCCTCACCTCACCTCGGCTGATCACATCGATCCGATCAATTCTGGGGGAATGTAGAGGGAAGATCCTTTCCACGCCTATCCCATAGGAGATTTTCCTCACGGTGAAGGTGGATCGATTTCCACCTCCCTTCTTGCGGATCACCACTCCCTCGAAAGGCTGGATTCTCTCTTTCTCTCCTTCCACAATCTTCACATGAACCTTTACCGTATCTCCCACCCTAAAATCTTGGAGGTCTGTCCTTAACTGTTCTCTCTCAACCAATTCCACTGGATTCATCGCTTTCTCCTTGTTACCCGTTAATTTGGCTTCTCTGGTTTCTCTTGTTTATTTAATTTAACGAGAGAAACTAAATAAACAAAATAGACAAAATGAGTTACTCAGTTCTATCTCCTAATAATCGATCAAGGATGATGGCTACTGCTGAGCGAACTGAAAGGTGATTATAGCCCCTCCCTTCAATGGGTGCTAGGACATAGTCGCAACCATCCTTCACCTCCTCTGCCAGACCCCATCCTGTGCCAAAGAGAAGGAAGAATGGTGTGCCTCGATCTTCCAGCAATTTCCGAAAGCTTCCAAAAGTAATGCTTTTAGGAT
>Ga0315314_1002543_pt1 | contig 14979 bp, 14 predicted proteins | sample TDP9_MG_FD_203631 | JGI IMG/M metagenome (GOLD analysis project Ga0315314, IMG submission 203631) | Freshwater sediment microbial communities from Lake Towuti, South Sulawesi, Indonesia - TDP9 | ecosystem: Environmental > Aquatic > Freshwater > Lake > Sediment | place: Indonesia: South Sulawesi...
AGAGAATGCTCATTTTTAGCAACTCAGCGTTCGAATAGCCGGTGATCTCTGAGGCCATGCGGTTTGCAAATTCGATCTGATGACGTTCATCGAATACAAGTATCCCGTCATTTCCCAATTCGGCGATAGCCTGAAACATCTCTCCTTCGGCCTTTGGATGAATAAGGCGAAGTCTGCGAGAGCTCTTTCTTCTTTTCTTTGAGGAAGAAGATTTTCTGATCGACATACCTCTTTCAAATTATCATATCCCCTGAAGGTTGACAAGCGAGCCAACTTGACAAGCAATGTCAAATGTCATCCTTCGACAGGCTCAGGACGAAATCATGGTGAGCTTGTCGAACCATGAACTTTACAATTCTTAAAGTCCTACATGATCCAGAAGCCCAGGGACCAAATCCTCCCATCCGATCGGGATGATCTGAACCCCTTGACAAAGGGGTCGCAACTGTCTGATGAGATCCGCGGCGATCTCAATGCTCGCTTGCCTCTTATCAGAAGACTTCATCAATCGGTCGATGATCGAGTCAGGGATGGAGGCCCCCTCCACGTGTTTGTTCACATAGCGGGCCATGCCGACCGATTTGAGAAGGGTGATGCCGACGATGATCGGGACTTTGAAGTGAGCCCCCTTTTTTACAAAATTTTCAAAGAGACTCACATCGTAGATCGAGTGGGTGAAGAAGAAATCGGCGCCCAGTCGAATCTTTTTCTCCATATCCATGACCTCCAGGTCAAGGACATGGCCCTTCGCTGCTGCATTGACCTGAGTGCCTATAAGAAACTCAGGTTTTCCTTTGAGATCGTTGCCCATCAGGTCATAGCCCTCTTGGAGTCGCTTAGCCGCCCCGAGCAAGCCCATCACATCGAGATCGAAGACCGCTTGGGCCTCGAAGTGATCTCCAATGGATGGATGATCCCCCTGGAGGATCAGGACGTTCTTCAAGCCGAGGGCAGCGGCATTGAGGAGTTCGGATTGAAGTGCCAAACGGTTTCGATCGCTGCAGGAGAGGTTCAGAATGACCTCCATTCCTTTCGCTTTCAGCAATGCGCACACGGAAAGGGAACCCAGCCTCATGATCGCATTCTGAAGGTCCGGCACATTGATCGCGGTCACACGGCCCTTTAGGCGATCGGCAGTTTCGAAGACCTCGGAGAGATCGATTCCCTTTGGAGGTTGGAGTTCAACGACGACTGAAAACTTTCCCGAATCCAACTGCTCTTTTAGTGTCATGGCTCTCTCCCCTTATTCCACCTTCGGACGGGGCAGCAATCCGGCCATCTCGTTGATCTTGCTCACCATCTGCTCCCATTCGATGGCCATGATATGAACCCCATGAACCCCTTCAATCTCTCTCAATTCTTGGATCTGTTCGACACAGATCTTGATTCCTTCCTCAGCCGGTTTTTTCGCTTTCACCATTCGATCGATGATCTCATCAGGGATGATGATGCCCGACACGTTTTTCGCCATGTAGCGGGCCATACCTCCAGATTTCAGGGGGGTGACACCGGCCAGGATGTGAACCTTCTCGTGAAGCCCTCGATCTCGAACCATCTTCATCCATTCTTTAAATCGGTTCATATCGTAGATGCATTGAGTTTGGATGAAGTCCACGCCTGCAGCCACCTTCTTTCCCAATCGGATGGCCCGAAATTCGAAAGGATCTGCAAAGGGATTCTCTGCCGCACCGATAAAGAGTTTGACCTCGCCTTCGATCTTCTCCTCTCCACCCAGGAGCGTTCCTTGATCCCGCATGGTCCGGACGCAGTCGATCAATTGAATCGAATCGAGATCATGAACGTTCTTCGAATCGACCTGATTTCCAAAGGTATGATGATCTCCGGTAAGGCAGAGCATGTTTTTGATGCCCACGGCGGTTGCGCCAAAGACATCGCTCTGGATGGCGATTCGGTTCCGATCGCGAGTCGTCATCTGCATCACCGGTTCCAATCCCATTTGGATCAGTAGGGAAGAGGTCGCAATGCTCGACATGCGGACGATCGCAGTTTGGTTGTCCGTGATATTGATGGCATCCACATAACCTCTCAGGAACTCGGCCTTCCGTTTGATAACACTGACGTCGTTGCCCTTTGGAGGACCCAATTCACCGGTGACGGCAAACATGCGTTTCTCCAAAATCTTCTCCAGATTGCTCCCTGCTTTCATACCTTGAGATCCTCCCTCACAATCCTTCTCGGTCCGCTATCTCTCGATTCCACTCCCCATCGCTTTGCCGGTATGATCTCTTCGAGCTTGTAAAGTTGGCCCAAGTTTTTGAGCCGGTCGTAAATGAGTTGCCATGCACAATCGGCCTCCCGTTTGATTTCGCATTTTCCTTTTGAGGAACCTCCGCAAGGCCCGTTGAAGAGCTGTTTTGCGCAGCGAGCGATGGGACAGATCCCTCCTGTTTTTTCAAGGATACAGTTCCCGCAGGCCTGGCAACGTTCCTCCCAAAATCCGTGCGATACCGTCTCGCCCATGAAGGTAGTATTGACACCTGGAAAAACGGGAGTCATGGAGAAATGGCGAGCAAGCGTCTGGACACCGACTCCGCAGGCAATGGAGACCACCGCTTCCACTTTTTCGATGGTTTCTGTCAGCTCTGATGCGAACTCGGGCTCACATTGACGGGCAGGCGTGGCTTCGAGGACCTCAATCTTTTTCCCAATCTTCTTCCTTGTCATTCGGAGACCAGAAGCGAGCAGCCCCACTTCTTTCTCTCCTCCTGCATGACAAACCGTGACGCAGGCGCCGCAGCCTGCGAGTAAGATCTTATTATAGGGATCGAGGTACCTCAGGATTTCATCGATGGGTTTCTGTTCGGCCTTGATCATCTATGCCTCCCCAACCAATTTATTAAATTCGCATAGCCCATAGGGCAGAACGCAAAGGGTTTTAAAACTATGCACTATGCACTCTGCTCTCTGCCAATTTACATTTTAGCTGGGTTGGGTCCCAGTTTCCTCAGCTGCCCAGATTTCCGTTGAAGGGCTTCCGCAAACTTCACCCCGCTGTTTGTAGCGAGGTGGCAAATTTCCAGCCGTTCCTTTTCCAGGCCGATCTTTTCCAGCATCCGATGGGCATAAGAGAGGCGGCTTTTTGCACGGAGGTTTCCCCTTAGGAACTGGCAATTTTCCTCATAGCAGGCAAAGATGAGAACACCGTCTGCGCCCTTCTCCAATGCTTTTAGGAGATAGATCGTCTCGATGCGACCCGCACAAGGAACGCGGACGATCTCGACGTTCCTTGGAAAATCAAGCTTTAACGTCCCAGCCATGTCCGCTGCCGGGTACCCAGATTGATCACAACAAAAAGCAATAATCTTAGGATCAAAGTTTACCATGGATATTCTCCATACGTTTGTCCAACATTTTTACAACTGGTGACCATACCTTCAAAATCCCAAATTCCAATATCCAAATCCCAAATAAACTCCAAATTCCAACTATCAATGACCAAAACGATTTTGTTTGGGATTTAGAATTTGGGTCATTGGAATTTATTTGGTGCTTGGGTTTTATATGTTCCCCTATCTCCCTATCTCCCCACTTCCCCATCATTCTATGAGTCCCATCTGAGCATAAATTTGATCGTCGGTCAGGTGGTGAAACGTGATGGCCTTTGCAGGGCACTCGGCGACGCAGATGCCACATCCGTAGCAGGCCAAAGGATCCACTTTCGCCGCTCCCCAAATCGTTGCCGTCTCTATTCCAGAGGTTCTATAGACGTTCTCCGAGGCATACCTTTCCACGGTGATGGCCGAATGGGGACAAAGTCTCGGACAGCTATAGCAGACCGCACATTTTTTCGGGTCCACCTCGGCAACAGCCAGATCGTATGTGTACGCCCCTTGCGAGATGAGGGCGATCACCTCTTCGGCGACTGCCCTGGCTTCGATGAGGGATTCTGAAATCTCTTGAGGAAATCGACAGCCGCCCGCCAGGAAAATCCCCCTTCGGTTTGATCGAACACGAAGGAGTTGAGGATTGTCCTCCATGAGGAAGCCTCGGTTTCCAAGGTGGATCTTGAGAATTTCCGAGAGACGTTCGGTGTCCGGAGAAGGGATGAAGGCCTCGCTCGTGACGATGAGATCGGAGAGGATGGAGATCGGCCATTGTTCAGTCTTTTGGATGGCAGCCGTATCCTTCACATCCACTTGAATCTGACCGTTGACCAAGGAGAGCTTAGGAGGTTCTTCATACTTAAAGAAGAGAACGCCCTTCTCCCTTGCCTTGCGGTAAAGGCGTTCCATCCCATCTGCAGCAACCTTGATGTCTTTGCAGAGGAGAGTGACCTGGCATTGGAAGTTTTCTTGAAGGAGAAAAGCTTGTTTGATCGCATTGATCGAATCGATTTTGATATCCTCATTGATCCCATCCAAAAGGAAGGTGACCACCTCAACCTTTTTCCCATCCCAAAGAAGGGTGGAACCCTTGCTCTCTGAAATGAGTTTTTCAACTTCTGAAAGGACGACCACCCTCTTGTGGCGAAAGATCCCTTTTGTCTCACGCTGGGTGGCATATCCTGTCGCGATGACGATGGCTGAAGCAGAGAGGACGGTCTCTGTTCCATCTCGCTCCTGAATCTTGGCTTGGAATCGGCCGAGATGGCCATCGAGGCGTTTCAGTTGGCCTTGAGTGATGAGGGTGATATCGGGTGTCTGATGAACTTCAGAGACCTTCTCCTCAATCCACTTCTGAACCTCTTCACGACAGTTATAAAATCTTCGGAGTTCTGAGGCCCTTCCGCCAAGACGTGTTCCCTTCTCCACAAGCGTCACATGAATCCTTGCGTTCGTCAGGGCTTGCGCGATAGAGATTCCAATAATTCCACCGCCGAGGATCAATACCTCAGGTTTCAGAGGAAGAGACTGAGATTCAATGGATCTCGACGTTGAGGCCATACGGATGATTTTCATAACAATGGTATTTGCTCTCTCCAGAGCAGCTTCTTCATCCAACATTGCCCAGAGGGCCTGTTCTCTCACGTTGGCAACAGTAATCAGGTAAGGGTTTAAGGGAAGAGGATGTCGCCACTTGTGGAAAGAGGTTTCATAAATTTTTGCACTTCCTCCGATGATGGCAACGCGATCCACTTCCCTCGCCTCAAGACGCTCGGCCATCCTCTCCAATGCCGCAGAAGAGGTGAGGTCTTCCTCTTCGATACAGAAGGCGATATCTGGAAGTCGTTGGAGGGTGGCAATGATCTTTTCTCGGAAGGAAACAGGGATCGATCCCCGTAGGGCATCGATGAAGACTCCGATGCGAGCCATTTAGTTCCTCCCTTTCAAGTATTGATGAACGAGATAGGCGGCTGATTTCGCATGAAGGATGGAACGATCAATATCCTTCGGTCCGCAGCAAGCACCGGTGACAAAGAGACCGGTATGAGAAGGAGGAGAGGCGAGGAAGCCATCCTCTGTAAAACCTAAACCGAGGATCTTGGCAAGGGATTTTGCCTCCTTGCTGAGAACCATCCCTATGGAGAGGACAATCAGATCGAAAGGTTCTTCCACGACCTCGGCCTTTTGAGGATCGATAAATCTCACCCTCAGGGTATCGAAGAGCGAAGAATAGTAGACCTTCGAGGGCAGACTTCGAATAAGGCGAATCCCTTTGTCCTCCCGACAGGATGTCAGAAACTCCTGAAAGGATGTTCCCGCAGGCTGGATGTCCATATAGAGGAAGGTAGCTCTCGTTTGTGGATACTGATATCGTATGGCTTTGATCAGCCGGAGGGCATAAGCACAGCAGACCTGTGAACAGTAAAGATTTCCGATCGACTCATCCCGACTCCCCACGCACTGGAAGAAGGCGATGGTCTTCGGAAGTTGGCTGTCAGAAGGACGAAAGAGTTTTCCCTGATACCGAAGCATTTCGTCCAGGTCCTTTGCAGTGATCACATTCTTGAATCGGCCGTATCCATACTCCACCTTCTGGGAGGCGTCAAAAGGATCAACTCCCGTAGCCACGACAATGGCCGATACCTTTAGATCGATCCTTTCCCTTCCTCGTTTCAGGGATACAGTGTATTCCCCAGGATTTCCGTTCAATCCAATGGCCTCGGTGTGAGTAAGGATTGAGATGCCGTTGCGATTTCGAATCTCAGAAATCATCTTGTCAACCACACAGGCAAAACACTTATTGCATGACTCCGAGGCCTTACAGCAGAAGGAGGCAGAGAGACCTCCGATGGAGGGCTCTTTTTCGATGATCGTCACAGGAATTCCAGTCTGTGCCAGTTCTGATGCGACTGTAATCCCAGCAATCCCACTGCCTATGATCAGAACATTCTTATTCTTGGCCAACTTTTTGTTTCCCGACGCGTGTTGTATATAAGCATTGTGAAATCATGAGAAAATATTCACAAAACCTTTTAATTTATTTTGTTTATTTTGTCAAGAAAAATGTCTGAGCGATTTAAGTTGTTAAAAATTCTTATTTTTTCATTCCGGTAGTAAGTGTCGGGTTCAGGTCAACGACTCATCCGTGGAGAGAATGAAATGGAATACATCGTGGCTTTCCCTGAAGAAACGGAGACAGGAGAAGCCCTGGTCATCGGGCAAACCGATATCGATGATATCATTCGGTCTAAGGCAGCCATCTTTGCTGCCATCGAATCACTGATCGATTATGCAGGGCTCAGCTTCGGGGCTCCAAGCCCATGAAATGAGTCCCATTTCCAAGAAGGCCGATTACCCATAACTTTAAACGACCGCCTTCTAAAGCTGAGGAGCCTGACTGCCTGTTCCCCCGGAATCCACCCTTCATCATGGTTACGACACAGTCTCTGAAGGGAGAGGGAGTAGAGGTCATGGAGCCTCAGAAAGGAAGCGTGGGAAGATGTCAAATCCACAAGTTGAATTGCTGTGTATTACCCCCAATGCAGAGAAACTAATCGAAGCAGCAGGATTGTGATGACCGCGAACCTCCGTGAATGGCGGCATATCATTGGCCTAAGGGGAAAACTCCAGTCTCAATGGGAGATCCGGAGGGTCGCCATCGAAATTTTAAAGATTTTGAAAAACCATCTGCCCACCGTATTTGGAGATTTTGAGGTCGATGAAGAAAAAGGTGTGATCAAAGAAATTTGAATGGGTGTCGGTTTCAGTGTGAAGGGGCAAAAAAGAAAGCTTAAAAGAAGGCTAAGGTTGAGGTTCAGGTTAAGGTTGAAATGAATCTTTTCTTAACCTTAGCCTCAGCCTCAACCTTCCGGTTATACTTCTGTTTTAACTCGGAGGTTTGGAGGGTCTTTCTGAAAAAGGTGCATCTTGTCGAGGTTTAAGGCGAGTTCAATCTCCTGATGGACTCGAACCTGGGTCTGGACATCCACCACTGCCACAAGATTATGCTTCCCTACCGTCACGTTAAGATGGATCTCTGAGCCCAGAGGCTCGATCACATCGACCACGACGCGTACCGAACTTCCTTTCAAATGCGCCGGTGCATACAGCCGATCATAGATGTCATTCGGCCGTATCCCGAAAACTGCCTCCGATCCAACCAACGATTGGTAATAAGAAGCCCTCTTGTCAGGGATTGGAAGCTGGAAGGCCTCTGCATCGATGAAGAAACGGCCATCCTTCGAGAGGACTCGACAGGGAATGAAATTCATCACCGGACTCCCGATAAAGCCGGCCACAAACTGATTCACAGGATAGTTGTATACCTCCAAAGGAGAACCAATCTGATGAATCAAACCATCCTTCATCACAACGATCTTCGTCCCCATGGTCATCGCCTCCACCTGATCATGAGTGACATAGATAATAGTGGTCTGAAGGCGATCGTGAAGTTTGGAGAGTTCGGCCCGCATCTGAACCCGAAGCTTGGCATCGAGGTTCGACAGCGGTTCATCGAAGAGGAAAACCGCTGGTTTACGAACAATGGCTCTTCCAACGGCCACGCGTTGACGCTGTCCTCCGGAGAGCTGCTTCGGTTTCCGCTCGAGGAGCTCCTGAATCCCAAGGATCTCTGAGGCATCCCTCACCCTCTGATCAATCTGACTTCTGGGAAACTTCCTCAACTTCAACCCAAAGGCCATATTCTTATAGACTGACATGTGTGGATAAAGAGCATATTCCTGGAAGACCATGGCGATGTCCCGATCTTTTGGAGGAAGGTCATTGACGGCACGATCTCCGATGTAGATGTTTCCGGTGGTAGGTTCTTCAAGACCAGCGATCATTCGAAGGGCAGTCGATTTGCCACATCCAGAGGGACCCACCAGAATCGCAAACTCTTTGTCCTCCACCATAAGGTTAAAATCCTTCACCGCCTGCACTGTTCCAAAGTTCTTTGAAATGTTTTCTAAGATTACCTTCGCCATCGTCCGATCAACCTCCTCGTCTATCTTATCTTAAATGTTAAGAGATTTGTCAATAGGTTTTATGACAAACTTAGAGATGGCATCCGCCGTCTTCCTCTAATAAGCCTGCTCGTAGATCCAAAAGAGATCTTCTTCTTTCAGATCTCTCGGATTCAGAACAAAGAGCCTCGAAAACTTCATCCCTCCTTCCACAAGCTTTGGAAAGTCGTCTTTTGGGATTCCATAATCGTGCAAACGGAAGGGGATCTGAACGGTTGTGAGGAGCTCTTCGGCAGCTTCAACCGACAACAGAGCAGCCTCTAAGGATGGAAGCCCTTCGATCTCCTTCCCCATCAGCGCAGCAATGGCAGCATACTTCTCCGGATTGCCTGTAAGATTGTACCTCATCACATGGGGAAGCATCACGGAGTTGGAACGTCCGTGCGAGATGCGATACCCCGTTCCGATGGGATAGGCTAACGCGTGGACAGCTCCCAATCCTCCACTTGCAAAGGCCATTCCTGCCATTGTGGCAGCTAAAGACATAAAGTATCGAGCTTCGAGATTGGATCTTTTTGCCCACGCAACGGGAAGGTATTGAGCAATCCATTGAATTGGTCTTTCAGCCAGAATATCTGAGAAGGGTGTGGCATTCATAGAAACATAGGTCTCAATGGCATGAACAAGAGCGTCCATCCCTGTATCGGCTGTGACGTTAGGCGGCATGCTTAATGTGAGAAGGGGATCCACAATCGCTATCTCTGGCAGGGCATAGAGACTGTTTACCACTTTCTTCGTGTTGTCGTCCTCGTCGGTGACGACCAAAACCCGGGTCACTTCACTGCCAGTTCCTGCGGTGGTAGGAATCAATATCTTTTTGGCGGCCTGGTTCTTCACGAGATCGATACCGCAAAAATCCAAAACCCTCCCTTCATTTGTCGCCATGATTGAGACGCCCTTGGCCACATCAAGGGAGCTGCCGCCTCCCATCCCAATCACGAGATCACATCCTTCTGATTTGAACTGCTTGGTCGCGGCATCGACGCATCGGATGGGAGGTTCTGGCTCTACTTTGTCGTGAATCACATAAGGAATCTTTACGGATTCCAAGGACTCTTTCACTGGACGAAGCAAATCGGCTCCGATCACGCCGGGATCCGTTACCAGGAGAGCTTTTTTCACACCCAACTGCTGGGCTTCACTCCCCAAAGCCCTGATCGTATTTGGACCAAAAAGGATCTTATGGGGTGAATAAAAAGGATGGGCTTTCTCAAAAATCATTCCTGTCATGGGACCATCTCCTTCTAAAGATAAAGTTGAGTCATATGTGTCTACGGAGCATTTTAAATTCTACACAAAAATTAGAAAGATTTCATCCTCTATTTGAGACTGAAGCCACCATCGACCAAGAGTAATTGCCCGGTAATGAAATTTGCATCATCTGAAGCCAGGAAGAGGATGGCCTTGGCAATGTCCTCGGGCTGGGCCATTCGCTTCAGATAAGAGCCCTCGATCATTGTCCGTTTGATTTCATCCGGCAGGGGTTGAGTCATCTCGGTTAAGGTGTGGCCAGGGGCAACCGTATTCACATTGATATAGGGAGCCAATTCCTTGGCCATGGTCTTGGTGAGATTGATGACCGCTCCCTTGGAGGCACTGTAATCCATAATTCCCTCTCGTCCACAGTGATCGATGCCACGGATCGAGGAGATATTGATGATCTTGCCTGATTTTTGCTGAAGCATGTATTTCGCTGCAGCCTGAGAGCAGAGAAAGACGCCGATGAGATTGACCTCTAAGGTCCTTATCCAATCCTCAACGGTCTTCTCAAGGAAGGGTCGGGAGATGACGATCCCTGCATTGTTGACCAAGATATCGATCCGGCCAAACTGTTTAACAAATGTCTCTGTGAAACGTTCCACCTGATCCTTTTTCGACACATCTCCTACAAAGGTCTTGAGTTGATACCCCTTGGACTGAGCGGTCTCCACGGCCTTCTTCATATTGGATTCGTTCACATCCACGATTCCCACGTTCGCACCCTCAGCGAGCATCATCCATGCGGTGGTCGCACCAATTCCTCTCCCACCTCCTGTAATTAAAGCCGCTTTATCTTTGAATCGCATTTAAACTTCTCCTTTCTTTTTCCGGTTCAGCCTTTGACAGCACCGGCGCCCCAGCCGCGGATCAGATATCGCTGTATGGTCACGAAAAAGAGGAGTGCCGGAATTGTGATCATCATCCCGGCGGCCATGATCAGTCCCCAGTCAATCAGCGCGGAGTGAAAGAGGTCCTGCACCCCTACTGGCAGCGTCTTCAGTTCGTCCGAGGTGATGAGGATCCGAGTGAAGATATAGTCGTTCCAGGCCAGGATGAACGTGAAGATGGATGTGGCGATGATCCCCGGCAAGGCCAGGGGCAGAACCACGTAGATCACGGCGCGTATGCGTCCCGCACCGTCGACCAAGGCAGCCTCTTCTAACTGCACGGGGATAGTGCTGAAGAAGGCCCGCATCAGCCAGAGGGTGAAGGGGAGACAGAACGAGGTGAAAGCCAGGACCAGGGCGAAGTGGGTGTTCTCGATCCCCACCTTCTTGACCAAGATGAAGAAGGGGATCACGACCATGATAGGAGCGAACATATAGGTGCATAGGATGAGCCCTGCGATCTTTTCCCTGCCCAGGTATTGGTAGCGCGTGAGGCTATAGGCTCCGGCAGCGCTGACCACCATCGTCAGGAAGACGGCCAAGCCAGACACCTTCACACTGTTCCGGAAGTAAGTGAGGAAGCCGGTGGCGGTGAAGAGCCGGCGGAAGTTATCCCAGGTCGCATCTTGGGGAATGAATGACGGCGGTTGGGCGAACACCTCTGTGGGCGGCTTGAACGAGGTTGAGACCATCCAGAAGAAGGGAAAGGCAGCCTGGAGGGCCAGAAACGCCGCGGCCAAATATAAAAGGCTATGGGTCGAGAACCGTCGAAATCGCCAGCGATTCATCCGATGTCCGCCTCCTCTCGGAACATGCCGAAGTAGATGACCGTGCAGACCACGAGGATGCCGAACATGATCACGGCCAGAGCCGCGCCGAGGCCAGCCTGGTAATACGTCAGAGTACGCATATAGGCATATACCGGCAACGTGCGGATGAAGCGTCCGGCTCCTGCACCCTCGCCCATTAACCAGACCGTATCGAACTTGGTAAACATCCAAATGCTTCGCAGCAGGATGACAACGAACAGGATGCCTCGGATCTGAGGCAGGGTGATGTGTACGAAGCGCCGAAGAGCCGAGGCCCCGTCCACCTTGGCAGCCTCATATAGCTCTGGGGGGATGGTCTGGAGCCGGGCCAGAATGCTCAGCAGGACAAAGGGGAAGAACTGCCAGATGCTCATCACGATGAGCGAGAGCATGATGTGATCGGCCCCCAGCCAACTGATCGGGTCCCTGGCGATCCCCAGGGCCAGCGTCCAATAATTCACGACCCCGTAGGTGTCGTTGAGCAGCCACTTCCATAGAATCACCGCCACGATGGTGGGGATCATATAAGGGAACAGAACGATTGCCCGAACCAGACCCCGTCCCACGAAGGTCTCGTTTAGAATTAGAGCAGCCGCTACTCCCAGGACCACCTGGAAGAAGATCGTCCATATGGAGTATACCACCCCAAGCCAGAGACTCGACCAAAACTCTGAATCCTTCCACAGGTAGAGGTAATTTTCCAGGCCGACAAAGCGTTCCTGTGGGAAGAAGGAGTGTTTCTCCAGGAGGCTGAGCCAGATGGAGTAGGCGACCGGGTACAGCGTCAGGGCCAAAATCAGGACGAGGGCCGGGGTAATGGTCAGAAGCCCTGCCAGTTGCTCTTGACGCTTTGGCTTGGTTGCTGGGACCCACTCCATAGTCCTCACCACAGGGCCAATAATGATCAGGCCGGGCATACACCTGCTTCGGAAAATGCGAAGCAAGCATGTACCCGGCCAATGACAGCTGAAAGGCTTACCAGCGTTTATGACCAAGCTTCGTGATCAATTCCTCTGCCCGGGCCTGGGCCTTGGCCGCGGCTTCCTTCGACGTCATTCCGCGGACAGCATCTGTCACCATGTCTACGACGATGCCGGAACCAAGGATCTCGAGGCCGAAGGGGAGCTTCAGGTCGGCCCAGTCGATGATCAAGGTCGGCCTGGCCAGGTCCTTCTCGAAATAGTAGTAATCCATCTCCACCCATTCCTTCCATCGCTGGTACATCTCGTTGGCCTGGTAAGCCGGACTCTTCTGCACGGACTTAAGGGTTGGCAAGAGGTGGATCGGCACTGTGTGGAGGTACTTGATGTACTGTTCCTCTTTGAAGAAGAACTTGATAAACTCGGCCGCCTCTTCCGGGTACTTCGCATTCTTGAAGATCATCCATGGCTCGGCATCGATCTGAGCCGCCGTCCGCTTCCCGGATGGCCCGTGGGGTTTTATCAATACTCCGAAGTGGTCTGGGTTGCCCATCCCCTTGGGCGCGTACTTCTCGATATAGCCAGCACCCCGACCATAACCCTGGTAGAGCATGGCGGCCTTGCCAGTGGCCAGGTTGGCGAAGGTGTCCAAATAGCCATGGCCCAACCAGCCGGGCGGCAGGACCGTATCGTTCAGTTTCTTATAGAAATCAAGCACCTCGACGACCTGCTTCTCGGTGAAGGTGGGCCGACCCGTCTTGAGGTCGAAGAGCCTGCCACCGTTGGCCCTTGTCAGTTCCCCCACCAGGATGTTGATGAAGAGCGGCGTACCTGGGAGGGAGAGACCGTAGCGGGTCACCCGGCCGGAGGCGTCCCGCTCCATCATGGCTTCAGCCACTTTGATAAAGTCATCCCAGGTCTCCGGCGGCTTCAACCCCTTCGCCTTGAAAATGTCCTTGCGGTAAATTAGGAGCGACACATTGGGCGAATGAGGGATTCCGTAGTACTTCCCGTCGTGGAAGCATTGCATCCGAACGGGCTCCCAGATGTTGTCCCGACCGATGACGGCAGCGATATCCTCCTGATCCCGCAAGAGGCCTTTTGCATAAAACGACGCACACGTTACTGCCTGTCCATGGGCGGCATCCGGCGGCGCACCGGCGGCCAGGGCCGCTGTCAGCTTGGCCTCAAGATCACCCCAAGCCAGCGCTTCCTGCTTTATGGTGATGTCGGGGTGCAATTTCTCGAAGTCGTTGATGATCTGCTGGAACCCTGCGACCGATTGGGGTTCGGTCTCCGTGTGCCAGATCCGGACGACCTTCTTCTCAGCAGGAAAGACCATCATGGGAATAAAGAAAAGAGATATAAGAATGAGAACGCCAATTCCTAAGAATTTTTTTCTTCCTAACATCGCTAAACCCCCTTTCATTTATTCAAGCCATTTGGAAATGAAAATGCCCCTGGATCAACTCTTGTTTCCACCTCACCTCCCTTTGCTAAATTTTAAGCGCAATCTCCTCTGCTTCAACGAGCGCCTCCATTACCTCCCTCGGTTTGGAGGCGTCACCCACGACGTAAACCTCGGGAACCTTTCCTCTCAATGAATCGACGATTGCATCATTCGGTATCGATCCCAGAGCGATCACAACGGAGTCAAAACCTGTGAGCATCCTCTTCCCTTGAGGATCTTCGACCCATAATCCTTCCTTTTCAAATCGGATGGCTTTGGTAGACGTCAAAATCTGAACCCCATTTTCCCTTAGCCTCTTATTTAAGAAATATTGGAGATGGGCGACCAGATCGAGGGCGATCCCCTCTCTCATCTCAATCAACGTGACCTCCTTTCCATTCTCGGAAAGATAATCTGCCACCTCAGCCCCAATCCCTCCAGCACCGACGACGAGGACTTTCTTTCCGAGAAGAACGGGCTTTGATAATGCTTCCTCCGCTGAAATGGCCTGAGCATCAGCAATCCCATCGATGGGTGGAAAGAAAGGTTTGGCCCCAGTGGCAACGATCACTATGTCAGGTTTTCCTCTTTTCAATGAAGCAGGACCGAATGATTTTCCTAAGGCTATCTTTATAGGTAGTTTTTTGAGTTGGGTCGTGAGTTGATCAATAAAATCTTTAAGGATCTGTTTCTTTGGAGGGATGGCAGCGAGGAGAAATCGGCCACCCAATTCCTCATTCTTTTCGTATAGTGTGACACTATGGCCGCGCCGTGCAGCAATCTCGGCCGCCTTCATCCCTGCGGGGCCACCTCCGATAATCCAGACCCTTTTGGGACGATCAGTCTTCTTGAGTTTGAATATACCTTCCCGTCCAGCTTCCGGGTTGACCGCACACTGAAGGGCGCCTTTTCGAATGCTTAGAACACAACGGTTGCAGGAGATACAAGGAAGGATCTCTTGGCTCCTACCCTGAAGCGTTTTTAAGGGGAGATGTGGGTCAGCAATCAAAGCCCTGCCCATGGAGATGAGGTCAGCTTTATTCTCTTCTAATATCTGGTTTGCCAATTGAGGGGTGCGGATTCTTCCCACGGTGATCACTGGAATGCCCACCACAGATTTGATCCCTTGGGCGAGGTGGACAAAGACACCCTCCTCCGCATAATAAGGAGGGTGATTCAGATGCCCTGAGGCTGCCACACAGGCAGATACATGGAGACCATCCGCGCCATTGATCTCCAGTGCCTTGGCGATTTTCTTCGCATCCTCCAGCTTCAGTCCGCCCTC
>Ga0315314_1002545_pt1 | contig 14975 bp, 8 predicted proteins | sample TDP9_MG_FD_203631 | JGI IMG/M metagenome (GOLD analysis project Ga0315314, IMG submission 203631) | Freshwater sediment microbial communities from Lake Towuti, South Sulawesi, Indonesia - TDP9 | ecosystem: Environmental > Aquatic > Freshwater > Lake > Sediment | place: Indonesia: South Sulawesi...
TAGGTTGCGTTCCGTCAACTCGGCAGGTTTCGGTGGTGCCAAATAGATTCTACATCCCGTGGGCCAAGACCAGACCATAAACTTCACTAGCTCCAGCTCTCTTCAACGCCTTAGCACACTCATCCAGAGTAGCACCTGTAGTTGCCAGGTCATCTAAAAGGAGAATTGTCTTTCCCATAATTGGTGTAATGTTTTCTTTCCACGAGCGGGAAACTTCAAAGGCACCTGAGAGATTCTCAAACCTCTCATCTCTCTTTAGTCCAAATTGGGGTTTGGTTTTCTTTCTTCTTTCCACTATATGGGTCAATACTGGCTTATCTATGCCTTCTGCCAAGACCCGAGCCAGAAGTTCTGCTTGGTTGTAACCCCTTTTCCTCTGCCTGGCCTTATCAAGTGGTATGGGAACAATATAGTCAAATCTTTCTCCTTTCAGGTACTTCCCCACAAAATCGACCAGAAGTTTGCCCAGAGGATTGGCTAAATATTTTTTCTCTTTATATTTAAATTGATGAATCAGTTCCTTCAAAACTCCCTCATATACACCTACTGACCATATCCTCTCTAAAGTCAACCTGATATCAATTGGTCGGTTGAGGTAGATAATCCCGCTCCAGCAGTCTCCACAGACACGGTTTCTATTATCGGCTGCCAGCGACTTTCCGCAGATAACGCATTGAAGCGGAAAGAAAAAATTCAAAACAAATTCCCAGAAAGTAGCCAAAAATTCTCCTTCATTTTTAGAGCTTGATTTTTAAAATGATACCTTTTTCTTCTATTTTTTTCAAGAGTTTTTCACCTTTTTTCCTACAAGAAAAAGACCGCCAATTGCTTATGGAATTAGCGGTCTTTTCGTAGATTAACAGTTCCTGGAATCTTGAATCTCAAGAGTTCTATTTGGCCAGTTCTGCCCTGGCTATCTTCCCTGTCCTTGTCTTGGGAAGACTCTCCCTGAACTCCACTTCCCTGGGAACCTTATAATTTGCCATTCTCTCCCGACAGTAACCAATTATCTCATCTTCCATAGCTTCCATTCCCTCTTTCAAAACTACAACTGCTCTTATTTTCTCTCCTCTTTTCGGGTCAGGAGCACCTACTACTGCCACCTCTTTTATTTTGGGATGGTGGTGAAGAACATCCTCAACCTCAGAGACATAAACCATCAGACCCCCAACATTTATCCTGTCCTGCTTCCTTCCCACAATGTAGATATAACCCTCTTCATCCCTCCTCGCTAAATCTCCCGTATAAAGCCACCCATCTCTGATTCTCTCCTGAGTGGCTTCCGGGTCATTGTGATATCCTTTCATTACATGCGGACCACGGGTAACTATCTCACCAACCTCTCCCACTGGAACCTCATCTCCATCTTCATCCACTATCTTCACTTCCCTGCCAGGAATCGGCTTGCCAATATTTCCAAAGGGAGCATTGCTCTCCACTGGCTCAAGGGTAAGTAGAGGAGAAGTCTCAGTCAACCCATAACCCTGGCAACATCTTCTCAATCCCACTTTTTCACCAAATTCCTTGACCAGACCGGGAGTGGAATACGCGCCCATAAGGGCAACAGCTCTTAAACTTGAGAGGTCATACTTCTCAAACTCATCAAGTTGAATCAAGGCATTAGCCATAGGAGGTACGAAATGGACCCTACTCACGCGGTTCTTCTCTACAGTCTCCAGCCATTTCCTGGGATTGAAAGTTCCCAGAATTGAAGTAGCAATCCCCATCGCAATTGTCTGATTAAAAAGAATGGGTCCACTTATATGGGAAGCGGGTAACGAAAGCATCCAGACATCTTTCTCGGTAGTTTTCCATACAGCGCGCATATCTTTGGGAAACCATTCCAGGTTGCCAAAAGTCACCATTACCCCCTTTGGTTTAGCAGTGGTTCCTGAAGTATAGAGATATAGGGCTATATCTTCATCATCAACTTCCACAGGAATAACACGAGAAGAAGCTCTATCTTTCATCTGGTTAAAAGATACACAACCTTCTTTCACTTCCCTTCCCACCACTATGATGCTTTTAATACTGGGAATTTCAGCTCTCATTGAGACAAACATATCCTGAAATTCGCTGGTGGTAATAACTGCCACTGGCTTAGCATCACTAAAAATCAACTTAACTTCTTCCTCTTTTAGGCGGACATCGAGTGGAGCAAGAATAGCACCAACTTTCAGGATACCATAATAACTCAAAGCAAACTCTATTCCATCGGGAAGAAAGATGACCACGCAGTCACCTTTTCTCATGCCCTCCTCAATTAGACCTGCGGAGAGATTGTTCACCAGACGGTCGAGCTCCCGAAAAGAGACTTTCTCATCCTCAAAAAACAAAGCCACCTTGTCCCCGAACTTAGCCACACTCTCTTCCAAAACTTTTCCTACATTCATAATCCTCCTCCTTTCCAGTTATACTGTCTCCTCTCCCTCCTGGGGAGAGGACCAAGGTGAGGGAACTTAGAATCCAAACCGTAATTCAAAGAATACCTCATCTCTATCATCAAACTGTCCATATAGATTCTGTGGTTTACCTTCAAAAATATGGACACCGGCAACCGCCACGAGGCTATTCAGAATCTCAAATTGAACCTTAGGACTTATCTTCCAATCATTATCAAGTCCATATATAATCAGCACCTCCGGCTTAAGCCTCTCATGCATAAAATCTGTAGAGACCTTCAGGCTTAGCATAGTAGTCACCTGGTCCATTGGACCCAACGTTGGTCCAAACAAGAGACTATAGCCTTGATAATCTTTCTCAGATGTAATAAACTGGATAAATTGTAGGCTGGCAAACCAGTTTGTCACCAGATACTTATCGAAACCCAGGACATAGTTGAAGTTATCCATTTTCACTGGCGGACCTGCGATCGCACCATCTGCCCCGTAATAGGTAGGCACATCTTGGATGTAGGCAAATTCACCCCTTATGGTCAACCCAGAAAGTGGCCCTTTGGTCAGGGCTTTGGTGAACGAACCTCCATAGAGGTATATCCGCTCATACCTTTTCTCAAGATTCAAGGTGTTGACACCCGGAATAGGCCCAGGCGGGTATGTTGGGGTGGGTTCGAACCAAGAATAATTTGCCCCTGAAAGATAGTAACTATACAGGAAATTGATAGTATATTCAAATCCTCCCACTACATCGAGCCAGCGCACGCCTATACTGCTATCCGACAAATCACTCCAGGGGTCTGGCTTCACATCTTCATGGAAGGAAACACTTCCGCCCGCCATAAGCCAATTAGCGACACTCGCTTGACCGAGCTCTGATGCTCGGAAAGTAAAGGGAGCGCTTACAGGTGGAATGTAATTTGCCTGGAAATCTGGAACGAATAGAAACTGAAAAGTTCCGTTAACCGTTGGCGCATATTCAAACTTAATCATCCAGAGAGGTATGCGGCTGTCAGCATAGTCGTCGAGAGTGAACTCTCTCATATCAGTAGAATTTACTGCATCCAATATCTTCACACCATCGGCAGTTCCCCAGACCACCTGCTGCCTTCCCAGCCTGAGATCCAATCTGTTTGAGAGAAAATCCACATACAACTCTCTAAGCCAATCATTGGTAACATCTGTGCGGTAAAGTTCACTTTTCACAGGTTCGTATTGTTCTTCAGCATCAAAGACACCATCATAGAAAAACCTGAAAAGCCCAAATAGATGGAGATAATCTGTTGGTCTATACTCTACTCCCATTTGGACTATATTCTCAATCTTCATAAACTCATCCATTTCCAGACCGCTCGCTGTCTCATTCTTCACTACCCCCGAAATAGTAACATTTTCAGATACATCAATGCCGTACACAGAAGTCGCCATTAAGACCACAAGCAAAATAGTCAAGAATCTATAAATTCTTTGCATCATACCTATCCTCCTTAGAACTGTAAGTTTCTCCCAAAAGAGACCGAGGGCTTTTCGACTAGCTCTTACTTTTGGCCTCACCATTTACCTCTCATCAAAGTCTTTTCTGTAAAGAACCCTTCTTTCAATCCGGAATCAAATACTATCTCATCAAATGTAACAACCGTCCTATGCCCGGTTCTCAAGTCTATACATTCCAGCAATGTCTGGGGCAGGTATCCTTTCGGATACTCCTGATATTCTCTAAAGATTGTTCTTGCTTTTCTCTCCAGGGGGTCGTAAATCTCATCATAGACACTGGCTCCTGTATTCTTGTCAATCCAGACAATCCTTTTCGAATAGTACCAATCTTTTCTCTTTGGTTTTGCTTCAATCAGATAGCAATCCAGGCCCTCGTAATAAGTTTTCCCTGTAAACTCAGAATGGTAACCTTTAAATTTCTCCTCTCCGATCATACTGTAAGTCTCGTCTTCCCACCTGCGAATGGTAATCTCCTCTGTAGTAAAATCGGTTCCCATAAAGGAATCGTCTGCCTGCGCCTGAGAGATTCTCCTTATCTTTCTCAAGCTCGGCAGCCATAGCCAGACGTCCTGTTCCCTTTTCGGATTGATGTAAGTCCAGGTTAGAACTGCCAGACCTTTTGCGCTCGCTGGCTCGGTGAACACCACCATATCCTTATAGTCCATACCGTCGCTCTCTCTATTCAAAATGATGCGAGACCTCAAGAATTTTCTCTGTCTCTTAAAACCTCCCTTACTTATTAGCCAAACATCGCCTGTACTCTGGTAGTCTTTGGCAAATTTAGTGTACTTGATATAATACTTTATCTTCATTAATTCGTCGGCTGAAATTCCTTCGTACGGTTTATCAATGGCAAAAGCAAGCCCGGTCAAAACCATAGCCAACGCCCAAACCAGAAATAACCACTTTGATGACTTCATCTCTTATCTCCTTTCTTAAGTTTTTGTTTAGAAAGTAGCCAGTGTCCTTTTCTCCCTATTTTTATCTCACCTCGTTTTCTTCTTTATAATAGCTTTCACATGATTATTTCCTCTTCGGAGAATTCTACATTGTCTTTTTTTCCTTATCCATTCTTCTCCTCCTCAGGCATAGGATTACCTCTTAACTCCTCTCCCCTCGCGGGAGAGGAGTTAAGAGGTGAGGGGTAGATGAATTTCGGCTTGAAAATAGAAATCAGGGCAGGAAGCAGAATCAGTGCACCAACCATATTCAGAACGAGAAGCGACCCGAGAACCGCTCCCAGCCTCGCTTGCAGGCGAATATCTGAAAATAGCCAGGAGAAGACACCGAGAGCAACTGTCGCTCCTGTGAAGAATACGGCTTTTCCCGAAGTTTCCAAGGAAGTATACATTGCTTTCTCGGGAGCCAATCCCTGTTTCATCTCTTGCCTGAGGCGGCTGGTGACATATATTCCATAATCTACTCCCAGACCTATTCCCAGAGCCGCTACTGGCAATGTCTCTACCGTCAAGCTCACCCCGAAAAGCCCCAGAGTTCCAAATGTCAAAAGTACACCCAAGACGAGAGGAATCAGAAGTAATATCCCCGCAAGATACGAGAAGTAGGCAAGCCAGAGACACAAAAAAACTGTTAAAGATATCTGTATCACATTTCGAGGCAGAACTTTTCTAATAATCTCATTTATGGCTGCTAAGATTCCAATGTCCCCTCCAGGATAACGAATTTCAAACTTATTGCTCCTATGATTTTTCTCCACCCAATCCCGAGTTGCAGTCAGTACCTTGTTTATTGTTTCCGCCTTATGGTCTTTTAAGTCAAATTTTATGTTGGCATACTTGTAGTCAGGGCTAACCACGGGGTCAAAATCTCCCGGAAATGCAGTAATAGAGTAGAGAAAGAGGTACTCCGCAACAGTTCGGCTATTATCAGGAATCGTTAAATATTGCGGGTCGCCGCCAAACATTGCAAAGTTGAGACCCTTGATATAATCTACCAAAGAGAGCGAACGCCCCACCTCAGGGACATTCGCCTTCACATCATTTGCCAGTGACTCCATTTCCAGAAGTACTTCGGAATCTACCAGGTCCTCCGCTCTTTCTCCTTGGATTAACACATAGTAGGGACTGGAACCAGCAAATTTATCGCTTATCACCGTTTCTGCAATATTGTAGGGAGAGTTACGGTAGAGCGATGCTGAACCAGGCTCATTGTCCCCGACCACAATTCTGGAGGTACCAACAGTTCCCACAATGCCGAGACCGAGAAAAATAGCAACGACTGCCCATCTATAGATGGGGTTTATTGTCAAAGATGATATTTTCGCAAGAATTCTGTTCAGCAAGTTGAATCTTTCTTCTCTTTCGATTTCCCTTCTTTCCGGAGAAGGAAGAAAGGAAAGAACTGAAGGTATAAAGACCACCGTAGTGAAAAAGATACTTAACACTCCCGCCCCTGTTGCCAGAGCCATACTTCTAATCATTGTCAGAGGAACTATTAAAAGAGAAAGAAAACCCAATCCATCAGTAAAAAGGGAAACACAGGCAGGAACGAAGAGAGACTGGAGTGTCTCTTGAGAGGCCTCCTTACTTGAAAGGTGTCTTAATTCGTCTTCGTAGTACCTTTTTATGAACTGAACTGAGTGGCTCACCCCTAAAGCCAGTACCAGAAAAGGAGTGAGTATCGTGGTTGGACCAAGCTTGTATCCCGAAAGAGTAAGAATTCCTAATCCCCAAACCGTAGCCATAAGGCTTGAGGCAAGCGGAAGGATAACTCCTCTCTTAGACCTGGAAGCAACATATAATATGATAACCATTACAATTAGCGTTCCAATGAAAATTTTGCCCATCTTAGGAATATAGAAATCCAGCCATCCTTCCAGTATTGGCCTGCCACCTATATATATGGGGCTATTGGAATCTTTCTCTCCATTTACAATCTCTTGAACTTGACGAAAGATTCTTCTTGAAGGCACATCCGACTCGAAATCGGCCTGAATTAGCGTGCTTTTGAAATCCTTGGAGACGATTGGCCCATATATCATAGGATTCCTGAAAATAGCCGTTTTCAACTTCTCCATTTCTTCAGCCGAGTTCGGCGGGTCCCTCATAAGCCTTTCCGCTCCGAACCCCTCGGAAGTAGTTTTCACATTCTTGATTTTCCTTGCCGAAAGAGAAACAACTCTCCCAGCGTTTATTCCATCGAGGAGGTATAACTTTTTCGTAATTCTATGTACTTTGCTTAGAGTTTCATAGCTAAAAATGTCCCCTTCTTTTACCTCAATGGCTATGGAGATTTGGTTCAACCCACCGAAGATGCTGGTCAACTGTCTCTGAACCGCCAGGTAGGGATGTTTCTGAGGGGCAAAATCTCCCAGATTGGTCTGAAGGATTAGATTTCTGAGTTCATAAGAAAATAGGGCAGTTAATGCCAAACAGAAAAGAATGGCTACCACCCTGTGTCTAATGACAAATATCGCAAATATCTTAGAAAAGTTGCACAATCAACTTCCTCCCGACTTTTTAAGAGAATTGCTTTATTAATCTCTCTGTGAATCTTATTTCGGACTTTGCAATCTCTAGACTGTGCTCCGTAATGGCAATCATATGGTAGAGGGCTTTCTCTCTCTGAAGAGTCTTTTCTCTATTTTCCGCCCAAGCTTTGATTTTTCTCAATCCATTTAATCTGTTCTCCAGTCTCCTTTTAACTATTTTAGGGTCCACATATTGGAGAAAGTAGAGTGAGAGGTCTATATTTAGATAGGGTCGTTGAATAATAAGAAAATTCTTATTTAATAATTTGGTAAACTCTTCTTTCCCGTTTTGAGTTATCCTGTAGACATACTTCTCGGGACGCCTCCCCGCCCTCCCCACACTTTTCGTTACCATACCTTTCTCTTCTAACCTTTTCAGCGGATAATAGACTGATTTAACACTTACGCCAGTAAATTGGCTTACCACATTATTAATCTCTTTTTTTATTTCATAACCGTGTTTCCGACCCTCTTGCAATAGACCCAAAAACATCAAATCTTCCATTCTTGCCCCCAAATAGAAAAATTTAAATATTTAAATTTTTCTATAATTTAGCAATCTGCAATTGCTCTGTCAAGCTTTTTTTTGGAAAATTTTTTTCTGAGGCTGGAATCGTTCTAAGGAGATTAGGCGCAAATTGAATCTGTGCCTACAACGGCAGAAAGATTTGTAGGTGGGGTAACGACTGGCGTTCCCGATAAAGCCGGGGGAGGGAAGACCTTACTTTCGCAAGGATTCCAGATGTACAAAATGGGCTCAATAAGTTGAACCCCTAAATAGAACCATCTTAAAATTTTATAGTAAGCGTTGTGGTAACATTAACGGCAAAATAGTTATTTTGGGGCAACGCACGATTAACAAAGAAGGTCATGCCACTTCCCACAGTTAACATTAAATTTGTGCCCACGCTAAAATCACTCGATAGCAGGGTAGAATAGGTATCAGTATTGTCCTTCTCCCAATTGAGCTCACTTCTCTTGATTTCAGCACTGAAAACAGCCTTAATTTTCATCTCACCTGCTGTTCTGACTTGCTTTCCAATCAAAGGAATTTTCCAAAATTCCGGCAACCTTAATCGTGCCTCCACATCAATACTGGGTGTGTGAATGCGACTTTCACTGGTTTTTTCCCCACCGGTTTCTCCTTCCTCTTTCTTATAACTATACTTGAGATTAAATCTCCAATCATTCCACCAGGTAAATGTAATTTGAGCGTTATAGGCTCTACTAAATCCCTTTTTACTAATCTCCCAAGAAGGCGCGCTCTTTACCCTGTTCCAGGAACTACTATAAGTTAACCAGAAATAGTAATCTTTAAATAGTTTAAATCTCAAATCTTCACTGAAGTTTGCCGTTTTGCCCAGGGAGACATTTTTGGTATCTTCCCTGGTCAGGTCGTACCTTGTGATTAATTCTGCCTCCTGCATTGCTAAGCCAAGTAGAGGAAATTTTTCCAAGCTCCCCATCCTTATATCCAGATAGGGCCAGATGCGCTTCTCACTATCGAGAGGTGTTGGACCCTGATGGTTCTGTGTCCGAGTATATTCTATTTTGGCAGTTGTAGTTTTGAATGGATAAAGATACCCTTTCAAATCGAGAAATTCCAAAGGCTTCCAGTTATTTTCGATTCGGAAAGTATCGAGAATAGAAAAAGATTTCAATTTCTCCTCAATTCCTTTCAATCTTTTATATCCCATATTTCTGTCCCTTAGCCACAACTTCCCATAGATGGGATAGTCTTCCCTTATCTTCTCATAGGTATCTCCATCATTCAATTCATAGGACGGGATAACATTCAATGACGCTACGGGTGTAAATTTGGGAAAGAGTGTTCCGGCAACAAAAGGTAAACTGAGTTTTGCTGAACTGGACCTGGTAAAATTCTTCTCTTCAGGAATTGAAGTACTGCTAATGATTATGAAATTTTCAGTATTAGTAATATTGTAATCTATAGAAGGTTTGAGCCATTCGAAAAATTGGAGAGTTGAATTAAATCCTACTGTCTGCGTGCCCGACCTGGGACGCCCAATCTTACCATCCGCATTCACTCTTTCCCTCACTTTTCTCAAGGAATAGGAAGGAATGAGGGATAATTTAGATAATGGCATGAAGGTTGCTCTACCCGACCAATCATTTGTGAATTCCCAGAAATCATTCTGTGTAGGAGCGGTGCTTGTGAATTTGTTAAATTTATCAATTTTTTTATAGGAACCGCCTAAATCGCGAGGGAGAAGAAAGAAGCGAATCGGCAATTCATATTGATAGAGAGTAGCTGAATATGTATCCGAATCTTCCCTTTTTCCTTCAGGCTGACTGCGGTCAACAATGCTTTTACCATAACTTGTCCCCAACCTGGGCAATTTTGGCAATCTGAGTTCCGCACTGGCACTCCCTTCATGGCTTACCACACGCCCCTCATCCTGAACACTTAAATCTGCAACATTTACTACCGAAGGAGTAACTGTGGTGGTCCTGCTCCACTGCAATGAGACTGGCAGGTAGCTAAGTTTGTTAAAATTATTGTAGAATGATATTACCTCCCTGTCTTGATTTTTACTGGGAACAGTAATTGTCTCGAAATTCCTATCCATATACCAGTACTTTCCACCAAAAGTGAACCAGCCGGGAAGCTCAAAGTCTACTCCCAATCTGCCTGCCCAACCCTCCTTTTTCCTGGCACCAGTCAGATGAATCTCATTAACCCAGATTTCTCCGTCAGAAATGGCAATTCCTGTATCATTGAAAATCATTAGTTTTATCTCGGCAATGTTAGTGATAACGGGATTTCCCACCCTGGTTATTGTTCCATCTGAACTTTCCATCTTGTCTGCTCCGTACTTCCCGTCAATATCTTTTAAGTTGAGGGTTAAAAGCTTCCAGTCTCCCCAGTTTGCCCTTGTTTCAAATTGGTAGTAATCGCTGGGAGTGCCCAGTCTCATTATGAAGGTGGGATTTTTTGTCGGATACTGCGGATTCTTGATGAAGAACTTAAGTTTCTCATATTTTGAGTAGTCCTCAGCTCTGGTAAATGTCCATTTGGTATATCCTGTTGCCCCACCAGTTAATGTGTAGTTTAGCGAAAGTGCCTGTTCCACTTCCCTTTCTTCTACAGCTTTCTCACCATAAAGGTCCTTATAATCCTCGTTATCGAGCAAGCCACGACCATAAACATCATAATCATCCTCAGTATTCACAGCACCAACCAAAAACCCATCGCCGGGATTTGTACTTTCGACAACTCCTCTTTCCCACTTATTCCCCACTACGCCAATGGAAGTAATCTTTATACTTCCGGAAACATCTGTTCCATTCAATGTTATCCTTATGTGCTTTATGGCTGTCCACTTTGAGGTATCGGTAATACCAAGGGGTAGGCTCACTTTCCTCCAACCAGACCAGTCTATAGTCTTAAAAAATTCACTACCATCGCCCTTATCCGGTTCTGGACCCACACGGTCCCCATCCAAATCCTCAGTGTCAATTTTTCCATTCTTATAGCCAATTTTCCCGTCCTTAAGATAAATTTTCTCATCATCACCAATCCATCCAGAAAAAGGCCAACCAACATCCTCACCAACATTCAAAGTGCCATCCCCATTGACATCCTCGGTATCCAGGTCTCCATCTCCATCAGCGTCCTCGGCAATGCTTCCCAACCTAACCCCCAGAATTTCTCCCTTTCCATCGCCATAAACATATAGTTCTAAACTCTCTTTCTGCGAGTAGTCCACTCCTCGAGTGGAGATAGGATAGACAATAGATGCTGTGGCATTTCCAGTTAAATTGTAATTAATCTTCAGGACTTCCTGCTCTTCGCTTTCAGCTACATCAGCATTAGGTTTAATATCCTTAATTCTGACATCCTCATTATCCCAACTAATAGCTCCCTCTCGGGTGAGAACTCCTCCCGGGTTACTGGCCATCTGCCAGAGGTCTTTATCAGTGGGCATCCCATCAATTACCTTTACTCCTTCCATGCTATCAATTATTGCCTTTCCCCAGGTATTGGGATTATTGAAGCTCCTTCCTAATTCTCCAGAAATCTTTGTCTTGAAAGGGAAAAATGGCTGCGGGTCAAAAGAGTATTCTGAATTTGCATCAAGAATAAGGATACTTCCTGGAGTCGCTCTTACGCTGGGAATAGTCCCCGCTTTGGCTGCACCGCTATAGAGAATTGTGGAACCTAAAAAGAACCTGTCACTGGGTGCCCATTCTCCCCTCGCGCCCAATAGAGTCTCCTGAAAGAGACCAGCGAAGGGCATATATTCATAGTTAATCTTGATTTCTGTTTCTTCATCAATCTCTTCTTCTCGAAAGAATGTAATAAAACCAGACTCGTAGTCAATAAAATAGTCTTCATCTCTTTTAAGCAACTTACCATTTATTGTAATCTTTTCACTTCCTTCCACAATGTTCGGACGCAGGAAATAGGTCTTCTGCCGATATCTATACTCCACATATATGATGTAATGGTGTTGTGGGTTTGTCTTGTAGTATATATCGGAATATGGCGGGTCAAAAGGTGTAAGGTCTTTAAATTTCAATATCCCTTCATCGTAATCCATTTCAATCAGGTCATAGACATTCCCAAAGGTGATTACTTCTTTACGGTTCAAATCCAAAATCTTTACCACAAAGTCCCTGCCCTCAACCCCCTGAATAATCTTTTTTACGCCCAAGTCATAATAATTCATCATTTCCTGATTTAGCTGTTCATTTTCATCTTTTAGTATCTTTGCCTCGTCATTATTACCAGTCCGTAACCAGGTACCATCAGACTTCTTATAATCCACAGCAATAACATAATTTTCATAAATGGTCTTACTGAAGGTAATAATACCTTTAATATAGTCTATCGTATAGTCCTGTCCGGGAACCTCAAGATTAAAGTATCCGTAATATGTAGTTGGCGTCAGTAAACTATTTCCCACCTCTATCCAGGCACCATTCTGGTTATTCGTCCCATCCCGGTCATCAATATAGACCTTTTCACTTCCGCTTTGAATGTTCTTATCTCCCCACAACTCGTAGTATTTTCGACGGCGATATGATGTATCATTAATGTCCTTTTTTTCAAATGTGCTCGTACCCTTAAATTTCTTCTCTTCAGGTATTCCCTTGGTCTGTGAGCCAATAGCCATCAATTTAAATTTCTTGTATTGGGCATTAACCTTTCCTCCAAAAACGCTCTTACTATAGCCGACAAATTCGGTTGCCGGAAGTTCCAGAGTGATATCCCCGAACGCTGCTTCCTGAACAACTTCACCGGCATCTCCTTTGTAAACTACTGAGATATCCCTTTTATTTTCTACAGTATCATCATAGTCCACATTAACCGTAATTTTTCTACCCACCTGTCCCTTAATCTTCACCTGAAGTTCCTGGTCCATATCAAACCCCTCAGTCACTCCAAGAGGAGTGCCCGTAGTCGTCCTCTTCTCTTCATCCTTATAGAATACAGCACCATATTTCATAGAAATCATTTTCCTTCCTGATATGCTCAACCTCGATTCAAAAGGAAGAATTATGCCAATCCCTTCGGGAGCAAGGACAGGTTTCTCTTCTTCTGGTTTTACTTCTTCTGGTTTTACCTCTTCCACCTTTTCCACTTCCGGTGGAGCCAAAAGCTCTTCTTCAAATATGAATATTCCCTGCTCTTTCTCATTCCTAATTCTATTCCATTCTTCTTGACTATATGAAACAAACTTCTTCTCCTTTATAAAGGCATCAAAATCTTCGAGTGCACTACCCCTAGCGTCCATATAACTCACTGAACTAAGCCCAATGGATGTAAGCGAAGCTAATAGAATAATCTTTCTTGAAAGAAACATCTCTTCCTTTTAAATGGCGGGGTTCTCTCTATCGAACCCGCAAATGAATGTAGCTCCAGACCGAAGCTCTGCGTTATTGGTAGTGTAGGGACTTGTCCCCGTAATTTGGAATTTCCAAAAGGCCTACACTACTTCTCGAATCTATCCCACCCATATCGCATACAAGTCCGCCTTGTCCCGGAAGAATTTTAGCACAATTCTAACTAATTTAATCCCAATTTACAATAAAAAAACCGCTCCCCAGTCTCCTCCTCAAAAGTAACACCAGCGTCCGAGTTTCTGGTTCGCGGCTAAACAGTTCTCTACGTGTCTTCCTTCGGTAATCCAGCCTTCCGCCATGCGGAACTGTGGTTTTGCGTCCTCCGATTTCTCGGAGTTTGCCTTTTCGGAGAAGACAAATTAACCTTATAAATTATGTACTTTCTAAAATGATTATATCACAGATTTACTTTATTGTCAACCGCTTTTGGTAGCTTTAGAATTTTATGATTGATATAAACGATAGAATTATGTATAATTTTTTTGAATACAGCAAGGCGAACTTTGAATTATCTTTGGGCTTACCATTAAAATGAAAATATTGCATCGCTATATCATTACTGAATTTATACCTCCTACTCTTCTTGCTTTTTCTATATTTACCTTTATCTTAATTATGCAAAACATATTTGACTGGATAAACCTCCTAATTAGTAAAGGTGTGAGTTTTTATTCAGTTCTCCAGCTCCTCGTATATGCATTACCTTCCATTCTGGTTTACAGTATTCCCATGGCAATCCTTGCAGGCGCCCTACTCTGTTTTGGCAGGCTCTCTTCCGACAACGAAATAATTGCAATGCAAGCATCCGGGGTAAGCCTGTACAGCATTTTCTACCCTGTTATTATTTTGAGCTTGTTTGTGAGCATATTTATGGTATCCTTTAACGAGCAAATAGCACCCAGGACTTACAATCAATTCTACAAACTATATTGTCAGATAGCACAAAGGAATCCTGCACTTAAACTTGAAGAGCGCACCTTCCTGGACATAAAGGATTACAGGCTCTATGTAGAGAAGGTTAAGCAAAAAAAAGGAAAACTTTCGGGCATAATTATGTATGAAATGAAAAAGGATGGCTTTCCCACGCTAATCACAGCACCGCGGGGGAACATGGTAGGCAGCGACCAGCAGGTAGTTTTCCAGTTATTTGATGGAACCATTCAACAGAAGGATAAAGACGACCCCCACAGGTACAGCATAACCTATTTCAAGAATTACGATATTTCACTCGACCTTAGCCAAACTCCGCCCCCGAAGGCCAAACGAACAAGAGAGATGGAAAAATCTGAACTTATAGAGGAAATGAAAAGGCTAAAGCGAGATAATATCCCTACTTATTCATTAGAAGTGGAATACCATCAGCGAAGGTCACTCGCTTTTGCTTCATTTGTTTTCTGCTTAATCGGAATTCCCTTGGGAATAAAAGCACGCCAGAGGGGAAAATCGGCTGGATTTGGCTTGAGCTTAATCCTGTTTGTCGTATACTGGTTTCTCCTGGTGGAAGGGATTACCCTGGGAGAGAGAGGAATTGCTCCTCCACTTGCCGGTGTGTGGATATCAAATTTGACCATGGGGATAGCCGGCATCTGGATGATTTACAGGACCGCAAAGTAGGGCTCAATTCGACTATAACTCACTTGCCTAATCTACGGAACCTTGAAAATGGTCGCTGTCCCTATTTTCTAAAATGCGCATACTTACTCGTTACATATTAAATGAATTCT
>Ga0315314_1002546_pt1 | contig 14973 bp, 11 predicted proteins | sample TDP9_MG_FD_203631 | JGI IMG/M metagenome (GOLD analysis project Ga0315314, IMG submission 203631) | Freshwater sediment microbial communities from Lake Towuti, South Sulawesi, Indonesia - TDP9 | ecosystem: Environmental > Aquatic > Freshwater > Lake > Sediment | place: Indonesia: South Sulawesi...
ATTTTCCTTTGTAAGGCTCTTGGGCGCCAGCAATATAAGCCCTGTATTTCGTCTGCATGATTTTCACCAATTTTGACCCGTCTAATCCAGCCGGCACCTTGACAGCGGTGAGAATGTTCCCAGGTCTTTTGGCTACCAGCTCAAGTCCTAGTGCTTTCACTCCAGCCCGGGTGGCTTCGGCCAGGATACGGTGATGTTCAAAAAGCTCTTCCAGCCCGATGGCCTTAATTTTATCCAGGGATTTCTTTTGCTGGATGACAAGAGAGATGGCCGGCGTCCAGGGAGTCGTCTGTTTCTTCAGGTCTTTTTTAGCTTTTTGAATATCAAAATAGAACTTAGGCAGAGCTGCTTTTTCAATGAGCTTCCAGGCTTTGGGGCTGAAAGCGATATAGGCTAATCCGGGCGGGATCATGAATGACTTCTGTGAGCTGGAAAGGAGAACATCCACTTTCCAATCGTCCATCGGACAGGGAGTGGCTCCTACACCAGAGATACCATCGACAACGAGGATGGCCCCAGTCTGGGAAACGACTTCACCAAATCCTTGAATATCATAGACAGCTCCAGAGGAAGTCTCAGAGAGAGTGGCCAAGACAGCTTTAATTTCTGGGTTTTCTTTGAGAACAGCTTCGAACTGAGCCTTGCTGAAATCTTGGCCCCATTCGAGGTTAACCTCTTTGACTTCGAGACCATAGGCACGGCCGATATGCCCCCATCTCTCGCCAAATTTGCCAGAGTTGATACTGATAACTTTATCCCCAGGAGAGAGAGTATTGACCACAGCCGCTTCCATAGCCCCAGTGCCTGAGGAAGTCAGGATGTAAACGTCCTCTTTTGTCCCGAAGACATATTTGAGCCCTTCTGTTACTTCCATCAGAATATTGGAGAATTCAGGAGTTCGATGGTGGATGATGGGCTCAGCGGCTGCAGCGAGCACATCTTCTGGCACCGGAGTCGGCCCTGGAGAAAGAAGATAATATTTTTTAATCATGAGAGATTAAATTAACAAAGTTAGTGTGCCTCGTCAATCAGAGTTGGCTTAACATCTCTGTGAGTAATGCTGTTCGCTGAACAAGAGAAGATAGAATGATGTGTTCATGATCAGAGTGGATTCCGTTTCCATCAGGCCCGAGTCCGTCCAGAGTGGCCACCCCCAGACTAGAGGCGAGGGAAGCATCCGAGCCTCCTCCTGTTTTTCCAGTGTTGAGAGTCATGTTCAAGGAAGAGGCAATTTTCTTAGCCTGAAGCAGGAGACGAGACGAGGCTTGGTTTTTTTCCATGGGCGGGGTTGAGCTTTGGGTGGAAAATTTTACCCGCGCTCCGCGAAAGACAGGTTTAAGCTGTTTAAAAAATTTAAGAATTTTTTCTTTCTGAGCCGTATTCCAGAATCGAAAATCGAGCACAGCCCAGGCATGGTCAGCAACGACATTGACTTCTTTTCCGCCTCCGATAAGTCCAACATTCATCGTGACATCTTTTGTTCTCAGCTGATTCAAGCGGCGAACCTGGGCCAGGAGTTCGTCAATGGCATTGATGCCTTTTTCTGGATTTCCGCTATGGGCAGCTTTTCCCAGAGTTTCAAGCCGAACAACAATAACACCTTTTCGCTGAGTCTTGAGAGCTCCGCCGGGCAGGGCTGGCTCTAAGCAGAGTACATATTCTGATTTTTTGGCCAGCTCTTTGACAATCTCACGGGATTTTTCATCTCCAATTTCTTCTGCTGAATTGATAAAGATAGCAATCTTTTTTTTAGGCCGTATATTCAATTCATGCAGAGTTTTTAGAGCGAAGAGAGCCATAGCCAGGCCTGCTTTCATGTCTAAAACGCCAGGGCCAAAAACTTTCCCCCCCAAAACGTAAAATGGCATTTTTTCAATTTTTCCCACAGGCCAGACTGTATCGATATGAGTGAGGATCAGGATTTGCCCTTTTTTCTGCTGATCAGCTTTTGGCGGATACTCAACAAGGTAAAAATCTCCTAATTTTTGCTGGGGAAAGCGGGTGACCTTGGAGCCTGTTCTCTTAAATTTCTCAATAACAAAGGCTGAACAGGCATCAACAGCTTTTTTATCAGAGGTCGGGGATTCCCGTTTCACAACTTCTTTTAAAAGGCTTAACATTTCTCCCTGCCGAGACCGAAAGTATAAATTGAAATCCATTCTCCTCCTCCCTTGTCTTTATTAATCTATCATAGCTTCCTTAGAAATTCATCTTTTTTCTTTAAAGAGTAAGCATCATTTTTTCCGTAATAGAAGCAAGTGAAGAAAAACCATGCCCGCTCAGCCTTCCAATGGCTTTCTGCACCATCCAGCCTGACCAATCCTTTTCATCACGGAAATAATGATGCTTCCTTTTAAAAAAAATTAGTCTATCGCAGAAATAAAGGTATTTCCCCGACACGGAAAAGGATTGACTTTGGCTGTCATTTTAAAGAATATTTACTCAGAGCGGAGAAAGTGAATAAAATTCTTCTTTCCTTTATCTGTGTTTGTCTTCTATCCTATTTATGCTTTTCTCAATCAGAAAGGCCTGCCCTTCAACTCAACGGCGGTTTGATAATCCCCAAAGAAGAGAATCTCCAATCAGGCCTGGAATCGAGCTTTGGCTTGGCCTTGCCTCTAGGGAAGAACATATCACTCGCTGTTGAGTTTGCTTATGCCAAGAGTTCAACAAAGGAGGAAGGTAACAAGCTCCATAATGGAACTCTGACACTTACGCCATTTCTCATTGCTGTTCAATATGAATTTTGTCAAGAAAAGTCCTTTTCTCCCTATTTTTCCTTAGGAGCAGGATATATTTTTTCCAGTTTTAAAATTGGCTCATACATTTCCATCCCTGAAATCAGGATTAATCAGAAAGTCAAGAGCGGAATAGGATGCCAATTTGGAGGGGGTGTTCGTTTTAAATTAACGAAAGCTTTAAGCCTGTTGTGTGAGGCAGATTATTTTATCCGCAGGGCTTCGGCAGAAACAATCATTTCGGATATGAATTTTGGTGTCTCTTTTAAATATTTTTCTATTGACCTGAATGCCCTTCTTCTCAAGCTTGGCCTCAAATATTTTTTATAGAGAAAAATAGGGAGCACAGGAAGGGATGAATATATTTTCTTTTTTGTTCATGCTTTTCATTGCTTCGATCGCCGGAGCTTTAGGTGCTAGCCTTGCCGGACGCCGCGGCTTAGGCTGTCTGACCTCGATCGTCCTGGGATTTATCGGAGCATTGCTGGGCACTTTTATTGCAGAGAGATTAGATCTTCCCCTTTACTTCACCCTCAAATTTGGTTCCTATCGCTTTCCTGTCATCTGGGCCATATGCGGCGCGGCACTTTTTGTCGCCTTCTTGAACCTCTTTTCATCAAAACAGAAATAAAAGACATTGACAGCTTAGAAAGGAGATTGATTCATGGAAGAGAGAGCAAAATATTTCCTTTTCCTTACATCAATTTTTCTCTTGGCTGTAGCAATTTTTGCTGGAGCCGGAGAAACAAAAAAGCCAACTCCAGCCGAGGTCGCCCAGGATGAGAGTTTCTGGTTTCCGATTCAGGAAGCATTTGATATCGACCGCAGCATCATCAACCTGAACAATGGTGGCGTGCATCCAGCTCCTCGAGTTGTGATGAATGCTGTCCACCGCTATCTGGATTTTGCTAATGGCGCACCTGTTTATAATTCCTGGAACATTCTCCGGCCGCGCAAGGAACTTGTGCGTAAAGAGATTGCTGATACATTCGGATGCTCTCCTGAAGAGATTGCCATAACCCGCAACGTCACCGAAGCCTTACAGATTGTCCTTCTCGGCCTAGAACTTAAGCCAGGAGATGAAGTCTTAACCACAGCCCATGATTATCCTTCTATGAAAAACGCCCTTTATCACAGGGAAAAAAGGGAAGGAGTTGTTGTGAAGACTTTTTCTTTTCCCTATCCTGCCCAGAACAGAAAAGAGCTGACAGACCTTTTCCAGAAGAACATAACGGACAAGACTAAACTCATTCTTCTCTGCCACATGACCAACCTGACAGGCCAGATTTTTCCGGTCAAAGACATCTGCCAGCTGGCCCGCGAGCGTGGAATTGAAGTTGTCGTCGATGGTGCTCATGCTTTTGGTCATATCGATTTCAAACAAAAGGACATTGATTGTGATATCTATGGGGCCAATCTTCATAAATGGATGATGGCTCCGATTGGCACAGGCTTTCTTTATGTGAAGAAAGAAAAAATAAAAAAGATCTGGCCGCTTTTTCCAGCACCAGACCCGTTGAGCGATGACATCCGGAAATTTGAACATTACGGAACCCATCCAGAGCCGCTTTGGTGCGCGGTGAGTGAAGCTTTAGCCTTTCACCATGGCCTTGGAGCCAAGAACAAAGAAGAGAGGCTTCGCTATTTGAGAAATTATTGGGTCAAACGCCTTCAGAGTTTGCCCGGATTTAAGATTTTGACTTCCCTTGAGCCTGAACAGTCCTGCGGCCTAGGAACATTCACTGTGGAAAAAATGGATATGGGAAAACTAGCGCGCCTTCTTCTGGAAAGGCATAAGATCGTGGTGACGCCGATGGTTCTTCCAGAAAATGTCCAGGCCATTCGTGTCACGCCTAGCATTTACACCACACTCAGAGAACTCGACATCTTCGTTGAGGCTGTGACTGGCTATATCCAGAATGGCCTGCCCGAATGAGACGAAATCTGGACCGGGATTTAAACTCAATCCGCAGGGAATTTCCGATTTTAAGCCGTTGTGTTTATCTCATCAGCAATTCCCTGGGAGCTGTGCCCAGGAAAGCCTTGGAAGGACTCAAAAAATATTATGAACTCTGGGCCGAGGAGGGAGTGGCAGCTTGGGCTAAGGAATGGTGGCAGCTCGGGCAAAGAGTCGGAGACGAAATCGCATCATCCATTGGAGCAGGAAAAGACCAGGTGACCATGATGACCAACGTGACCCTCTGCCACTGGGTCGTCCTTTCCACAAAATTCCTGTCTGGCCAACGCCAAAGAAATACGATACTCTTAACAGATCACGACTTTCCATCGGTCATTTATGCGGTTTCTAAAATTTCTGAATTTATGGGATGGAAAGTGAAAATGATTCCGAGCTACGGCAAGCCAGGGATTGATGTCGAAAATATCCTAAAACATATCAATGAGAAGACTCTTTTTGTTGCCACTTCTCATGTCTATTTTAAATCAGCCTACATCCAGGATATTCCAGCCATCGCCGACAAAGCCCGCCGCCTGGGAGCCTTGACTCTCATCGATGGTTACCATGGCCCAGGAGTCATTCCAGTCAATGTCAAAAAACTTGATGCGGATTTCTACACAGGAGGATGCCTCAAATGGCTTTGTGGCGGACCTGGAAATGCTTTTCTCTATATCAAACCTGAACTGGCAGCGAAAATAACTCCTCAACTGACAGGGTGGTTTGCCCATAAGGCTCCTTTCCTTTTCAGCCCGCGAATGGACTATGTTCAGAATCCTTATAAATTCCATTCAGGCACACCGAGTATTGCCAATCTCTACACAGCTTTAGCCGGGTTGAAGATCATCAAAGAAGTCGGAATCTCTCAAATTCGAAAGAAATCTCTTCGTCAAACCAGACTCATTATCGATAAAGCTAAGGAAAGGGGGTTTAAGCTTAACACACCAGAAGATAATCATACGCGGGGAGGAAGCGTAGCCGTGAACTTACCCCATGCCTTCCAGGTCAAGCAAGCCTTAGAGAAGAGAAACATCAAAATTGATTTTAGAAAGGGAAATGTTCTGGAGAGAGATTGCATCCGCATAGGCCCTCATTTCTACAATCGAGATGAAGAAATCGAAAAGCTTTTTAGGGCGATTGATAACATTCTAACCTCGGGTGAATATAAAAAATTCCCATCAAAGCTTAAGTTGATTACCTGACCCAGTCAGCAGAGAGACTGCCGAAATTCAAATCCAAAATTGATGGGAAAAATCAAGCGAAGGGAATTTCAGTTTTCTATTTTTGGCTCAGATTGATTTTGAACAGTTTTTTACTTTATATTACTTGGTGGAGAGAAACTTTTGAGAAAGAAATTTTTGTTGATGAAAAAACGGAAAATCGTCTTATTAACTGTCTCGATTGTTTTTATTTTCCCGATCATTCTTGCTTCTGAAATCTATTATCCTTGGAAAGAAGTCTATATCGGAGCTCTGGAGAGCTCAGGCTGGGCTGGCCTTGTTCTTGTGCCTTCCAGAGAAAGCGCTTTTGCTTTCCGTCTGAAAGTTGAAAAAGAAGGCCTGATGGCTGAAAGTGAAGACCTTTTTTATCTTGTCTCTGAAGTTGGACCAAATTCTCCTGATGGGCTGTATGCAAGAGTTAAGTTTGACTTAAGCCTTCCTTTTAAGCAAGGAAAGGACACTCCCATTCTCATCAAGCCGTCATCAAAGTCAGAGACACTCATTATTGAATGGTCGCGACAAGACGAGAGAACTGTAATCGGGAGAATTCAGGGCCCTGCCTATGTCAAAATCCATCTTGTGAACTATTTTCCATGGGATTTTAAGGGTCGCTTCAGGCTTCTAACCGATGGCCAAATTCAGGGGGATTCTCGTGCTTCAAAGAGCATGCACAGCATGCTCTGGACCCACCGCAAAGGAGAGCTAGTCTCAACTCCTGAGGGCGAAGAAGTGACTTGCGTTTTTTCGCTGGAAAAAGAAAAAAAGGTTTATTTTGTAGCTGGGATCGGGGAGGACGTTCGATCTTTGAAGGACCATATCTATCGCTTCAAGAATAAAAAGACCATAGATAAAATCCTCGAGGAAGAAGAAAAACGGTATAGTAAAAAAAGAGTCAAGATTGAGGGCTTTTATGAAGGAGTTCCAGAAGCCATTGCCAACAACCTTTTCTGGATGATTCTCTATCAACCAGGTCATCACAGACTTTATACTCCTGCTGGGAGGAGATGGATTTTTCCCAGGCCTGACGGGATTCCTGACCATTGGACAATTTTCGAGTGGGATTCTTTTTTCAATGCTTTAGAAGTATCGATAGAAAGCTCGAAACATGCTCTTGACGTTGTCAAGGCTGTTTTAGAGACGCAATACCCGAACGGAAATATTCCAAACTGGCGGGGCCGGTTTGGAGGAACTACGGACCGCTCCCAGCCTCCTGTTGGCTCTTATGTTGTCCTGAAGCTTTTTCAAAAGTTAGGCGACTTGGAAATAATTCAATATGCCTATCCATACCTAAAAAAATGGCATTCATTCTGGAAGGCTAAAAAACCTAATGGTCAGGCTCGCCGTGACGGAAATGGCGATGGCCTGCTTGAATGGGGAACAGACCGAGAGCTAATAGCTGAAAAAGTTCCTGCCTGGGAAGAAGGCGTCGAAGGAAAGACGCGCGCTATGTGGGAATCTGGCCAGGATGATTTGCCCAACTGGAAGGACGAAGCTTCTTTTAGTGAAGAAACAGGGACGTTGACCATGAACTGCCTGGACCTAAACTGCCTGTATGCTCTCGATGCTTGGTGCCTGGCCCAAATGGCCGACATGCTCAATAAAGGAGAAGAATACGAGGCTTATCTTGATGAATATGAAAAGATGAAAGGGCTTATTAACAAGAGTCTCTGGAACGAGCGAGAAAGTTTCTATTTCGACCGCCACTGGAACGGAAAATTTTCCACGAAAAAGGCCGCCTCAAATTTTTATGCTCTTCTGGCGCGTATCCCTGACGAAAAAAGAGCGCTGGCTATGGTCACCAAGCATCTTCTTAACCCGAAAGAATTCTGGGGAGATTTTGTTCTGCCGACCATTTCCCGCAATGACCCTGCTTTCAAAGACCAGCAGTACTGGAGAGGAACAATCTGGCCTCCCACCAATTATCTTGTTTACCAGGGCTTGAAGGCTTACGAATTTGATGCTGTTGCCTCTGAATTTGCCAAAAAAAGCTCGATGCTCTTCTTGCGAAGCTGGAAAAACTTTCAGCTCTGTCCAGAAAATTTTGATTCTAGAACAGGAGAGGCTGGCGGGCAGAGATATCAGAGCTGGGGACCTCTCTTTGCCCTGATTGCCGTCGAAGAGTATCTGGACTTTAATCCCTGGGAGGGATTCCGTTTTGGCATGATTAAACCAGATGAAGGGGGAAAGCTCTCCCGTGTCTCTATTCAGGGAAGGCATTATGAAGTGAAAGTATCTTCTGGCGAAATAATGCTCAAAGAAGAGGAGAAAGAGATTTTTAAAGTTGATGGAGGAGCTGTCATCCGCCATTTTTTATATTCGGAGAGCGAGACTTCTTTTGATATAAGGACACTTGAAAAAAGAGATGTCGAAATACGATTTTTAAAAAAAGGCAAATACCAATTCTTTCTTGATAACCAGCCCAAGCGAATCTTCAAAGGGAAATCTGTCAAATTTGAGGTGCCAGAGGGAAATCACTCTGTTTTGATTTTGCTCTTGGAAAAATTCGATTAGCCTTTTCTCTCCAGATAGGCTTTTTTAAGAGTATCGCCACGAACTCCCTGTCTTAGTGCTTCCAGGGCCAAAACTTCATCAGGCTGGATATTTCCCAGATTGACATTCGGGCCAAAACGAAGGATTAAATCCTGCTGCTGATTCTTGAGAGGCGCTTCCCAGATAAGGACATTGATGTCAGTAACTCCGGAAATAATTTTTTCTATTTCGTCCTTTTTTGTCTTTCCCTCCAGGTCAAAAATGCCTACGCCTTTTCCTGCTTCCCTGGCCTCGATGATGACTTTAAACGCACCCTGAGCGATATCTTCGTTGATGAGCTCATGAATAATCTTCAAAGGAGGCTCTTCTTTTGGGTCTTTTTTCCCGACTTCAGTAATAACTTTAAATCCCATATCTAGAGCTTTTTTGATGACCTCTTTTCTCGCCTGCTTTTTAATCTCAATAGTTCCGTCTGAAACCTCAAGAGCTGAAAAGCCGAGCTCTTTAGCTCTTTTCAAATAGCCGCCTACGACTCCCTGCCAGATGGCTACTTCGATAAAAGTCCCGCCTGGCATAACATCTATTCCAGACGATTGAATCAGCTCGTTTTTTTCTTTCAAGAGCTTTTTATCGTAAAAAGCTGAAGTCCCGAAAGTAAGCTTGATGACGTCAATGTAATCGCCCGCACATTCGAGAAGGTCTTTGAGTGTGCGAAGACCTAGGCCTTTATCGATGACCATAGTCAATCCGCTGGTCCTTGGCTTCTGGCTTCGTCCAGCTACGGGCATTCTAATCACTCCCTGCCAAGCTTTATCATTCATCTCAGTTCTCCTTTTCGATTAATCCCGAAGATTTCTCCAGCATTCATAGGGATTGGAGAGGACAGAAGCAATCTGAATGACGGATGAATGTTCGGCAAGCTTGTAGGCAAACTTCAACCGGGTTTGAGCGAGCTCGACGTTATCCAATCCAGGCACAATCATCTGATCATAGAGCACGACGGTCTCAGCTATCTTCTGGGATAGATTATCAAAAATAGCCTTTGCTCCCTTTCTTTTGTCTCGAATCAAGTTGAGGTGAAATCCTTTCCTGCCTTCTTCAATTCTGGGGAAAATAAGGATGACTCGTGGATTAGAGAGAATTTCGTTTTTATTTTTATAGAGAGATAAATCAAGAGCAATCTTCTTTTGCCACTCCTCTGCTTCTGATATTTTGCAGTCTGCCTTGGGCAAAAATTGAGGGAAATTATGCCGGAGCGTCCCTACCCGGATATTGTCCACAAGAGAACCCATAAACCACAGGATTCTTTCTCCCTCGAAGCAAAAGTGGACTGTTTCTGAAGAAAAAAGTTTCAAGCCTGCGGCCAGGCCACTGAGAAGAAAAACAGTTTTTCCGCTACCGGCCCCGCCAGCAATGATATAGAGATAGTCCTTTTTTTCATCATACAGGCCACAGGCATGGAAGTTATAAATCCTGTGTTTCTTTTCAAGAAGGAATTGGACGTAACGGTAGAGAAAGCCCTGATTTCCCCAGAAACTGTATCTCAGGTCTGAAGCTTGTTCATGGAGCCTGAGCAAAGGGCCCCGGAAAATAACTTTCTCATCAAGAAATTCATAAAAAATTTCGTCCCCTTCGGTGTTCTCGAGCAGAATATGGCCGTCAAGATTGTGAGCATAATTGATTTTGATTATTTCCTTAAAATCAGTGAGCAGGGATTTTACTTCTATGTGGAGAGGAAACTCGGGGAGAAGCTCTTTTCTGTTGGCCAGAATTCCAACTCGAGCTTTAAGGATCTGAATACCTGTTTTGTACATTATTTTCTGGACGTTGCTGTCAGGCCTTTATCATACACAATTATAATCCAGACAACAATTCCAAAAAACGTAACTTTTTTGAGAATTTACGACAATCAAGGACATATGCCGATTTTTCAGAATAATCATCCATCATTCAATGATTTAATTTTAGAGATGGTTCTCGTCGTCAAAGACTGGAGCTAGAGTCGAGACTCGTCTTTCTTTTCTGGACTACTCATGCCTTTGGCTAGAAGGAACAAGCACAGGTCGGAGAATTGAAGAAGACATCCAAAGTCTGAATCGCTTATGATATGTGTGATTCAATTCAGGCTGTTGACAAGGATTCACTATGTGCAGTATTTTTTATTTAATTTTGGATTTGTCCATGAATAGGCAAGATTCCTGTTCTGCATTAGAAGTGATTGCAGGTTGGGAACAGGACTTACTATCCATATGGGGATGGGAAAATAAGTCTTTACCTAGCTAATACAGAAAACAATGTGCATTGTAATTGGAAATGTTTAATGGCAGGAGGCAGGGATGTATAGGAAAATAAATAAACGCATTGGTTTACTAAAATGGTTTGGAACCATTTTAATAATTGCAATTTTTGTTTTGATGGGCATGGAGTCGCCTGCCCTTGCTCAAAAGATAGATGAAAAAAAAGCAGACGAAATAATTAAGCAAGCGGGGAATCTTTGGAACCAGAAGAATTATGATGAAGCAGTCCGCCTGCTTGAATCAGCATTACCAGAAATAGAAAAAGAATTGGGCGAAATTCATGTAACTGTGGGCCGAGGATTAAATATTTTAGGGTTATGCTTTAAAGCCAAACAGCAGTTTAAAGAAGCAGAATCTTCATGGAAACGTGCTCTAGCCATATTGGAAAAGGCTGAAGCCCTGGAGGCAGCCTTAACCTTGGATGATTTAGCAGGGATGTACGGGGATATGGGCCGGTATAAAGAAGCTGAGCTCCTATACAAGCGGGAACTGGCAATCTATGAGAAAGAGATAGAGCCTGAAAATTCTATTCTAGCCAAACCTATTAATAGTCTTGCACTAACTTATTATTATACGGGTAGATATGGAGAAGCAGAGCTTTTATACAAGCGTGCCTTAAAGATCTACGAGAAGGCGCTTGGGCCAGAACATCCCTCAGTTGCCACATTATTTTTTAACCTTGCATCGCTTTATCATAAGACAGGTAGATATGAAGAAGCAGAACCTTTATATAAGCGTTCATTGAAAATTTTTGAGAAGGTACCCGGCCCTAAACATCCCAATTTTGCTCCAACACTTAATAATCTTGCGGAACTATACCGGGAGACAGGCAGATATGCCGAGGCAGAGCCTTTATACAAGCGTGCCTTAGAGACCTATAAGAAAGCACTCGGACCAGAACATCCTTATGTCGCTCTATCATTTAATAATCTTGCGGAACTATACCGGGAGACAAGCAGATATACAGAGGCAGAGCTTTTATTTAAGCATGCGCTGAAGGTCGGTGAGAAAGCCCTTGGGCCTGAACACCCCGATGTAGGTAAATCACTTAATAACCTTGCCTTACTTTATGATGATACAGGCAGATATGCCGAGGCAGAGCCTTTATATAAACGTGCATTGAAGATTCATGAGAAGGCGCTTGGGCCTGAACACCCTGATGTAGGTAAATCACTTAATAACCTTGGAGTATTTTTCACGAAGACAGGCAGATATGCAGAAGCAGAGCCTTTATTCAATCGTTCATTGGAGATCCGCGAAAAAGCCCTTGGACCAAAGCATTCAGATGTTGCTGAATCACTCAATAATTTAGCAGAGCTTTATCGTAACACAAGTAGATATCCAGAGGCAGAGCCTTTATACAAGCGTGCTCTGAAGATCTATGAGAAAGCGTTTGGGCCGGAACATCCTAATGTTGCTCCTCTACTTAATAATCTTGCTCTAGTTTATCAAAATAAAGGAAGATATGCAGAGGCAGAGCTTTTATTTAAGCGCGCACTGAAGATCAGTGAGAAAAGCTTTGGACCAGAACATCCTAATGTTGCTAAATGGCTTCTTAACCTAGCAGTTTTGAATGTAAACACAAGAAAATATGATATAGCTCACGGTTATTTTATGAGGTGTCTTGAGGCTCAAATACTTCATCGAAAACGAGTCCTAACCGGACTCTCAGAACGCCACCAATTGGCATTCGTGCAGACTCAACAAGTGCAGACCCATGCGATGCTTAGCCATATACTTAAATATATGCGAGAAGACAACCGTGCAGTGCAAGATGCCATGAATAATTGGTTAAAGTGGAAAGGGGTTGTGTTAGAGACTCAAAGTCGATATGTGGCCATGGTTATGCAGAGCCAGGATCCCGAAATTCAGGCTAGCTGGAAAAGACTTCAAGAAGTCAGACAGTATATTGCTCGAATGATTATGGCCGGGCCTGACAAAATGAAATTAACGCCAGCGACATATCAAGTGCGTTTACGTGAACTGGCAAATGAGGCAGAAGAACTAGAGGCGTTGTTGAGTCAAAAAAGTGCTCCTTTCGCATTGGAACAGAGAATGGGTCAGATGGATGTGGGCCGATTAGCCAGATTGGTGGGAACAAGTGGAGTTTATATAGATTTTGCGAAAGTGAGTATGTACGATTTTTTAAAAGACAGAAGTACTGAGGAGCATTACGGAGTCTTTGTCTTAGTGCCAGAGCAAGCTGGCAAATACAACCTGCATCTAATCGACCTGGGGAAGGCAGAGGAAATCGATAAAATGATTCAAATGTGGCGCAAACACAACAATGCAGGAGATACTGAAAAGATGCTGAGGAGCGGACAAGAATTGTATGGCAGGATATTCAAGCCGATAGAGCGGTGGTTGAAGGGGAGAAAGCGGCTGGTAGTATGCCTTGACGGTGAACTTCATCTTCTGCCCATGGAAGCGCTGGCCGCAGGTATAGATAAGAGAGGTAAAGAGACCTATGTAATGGATAAGTGGGAGGTAGTGTATGTGCCGGCTGGACGGGACATTTTGAGGTGGGGAGAGCCTGGGACAGGAAGCAGAGCCGTTGTGGTTATGGCTGACCCGGACTATGACCTTGGATTAGATAAAAGGACAAAAGTGATAACTCAGTTAAAGTTGCCTTCTGCCGCTCAAGGAGAAAGACCGATAATGCGGGGAGGTATTTCAGATGATTTGCAAAAAATTCGGTTTGAACGATTAGAAGGCACTCAGAAAGAAGGTCGCCAAGTGAAGAGAGCATTGTCTAGGGAAGGATATGATGTAAAGCTTTGCATGGGAGAGCAGGCGATAGAGGAGGTTCTTCAGAGCCTGTCAGGACCGCGGTTAGTGCATTTAGCAACTCATGGATTTTTCCTGGCCCAAGAGGAGCCAGATTTGAGAGAGCAAATCCAAGGCAAGTCGCGAGCTTCATTGCTAGGGCAGGGTAAGGATTGGAGTGATATGGCCGGAGTTGTAGGTGAACATCCCCTGCTGCGTTCAGGAGTTGTTCTGGCAGGAGCTAATTCATCCATCGCAAAAGGTCGAGATGAGGGCATACTGCACGGGACAAAAGTGCAGGGATTGAGATTGTGGGGAACAGACCTGGTAGTGCTTTCAGCATGTGAAACAGGATTAGGGATTGTTCGAGCTGGGGAAGGGGTGTTTGGATTGCAGCGGTCTTTCATTCTAGCAGGAGCCCGGACGCTTATTGCGAGTTTATGGAAAGTAGATGACGACGCAACTGCCTTATTCATGAGTGAGTTTTATAAAGCCTGGACAGGAGGTACGAACAAATCAGAGGCATTAGCAAAGGCCAGGAGAGCTGTTCGAAATCATCCAGGCCACCCTGAATGGAGTGATCCCTTTTATTGGGCCGCTTTTATTTTAGTTGGCGCTCCTAACTAGTTTCGCTATTAGAAGGTTAATGAAACATGTCCGTTAAGACTATGAAATCTAACTAAAAATCTCTATTGATTGTTGATTTGAGCAATTCAAAGGGAATTGTTGACAGTAACTCGCTGTGTGCTGTATTTTTTATTTGTTACGTTAGCTTAAACATTATGGGTTAAAAATAGCAGGAATCGCAGTAATGACTAAAATCAAATTCTTTTTATATTTAATTGCTACCTTACTTGCTAATTTTATTTTTTCGCTTTCTATTAACAATAACATATTCACTGAAATTGATGTAATTGGAAATGATGAGTATGAAATCTATTCCATTGTCCTCCTTCAAACGATAGTTCTTCCACCCAATCCTAAACTATTTGTTATCAACCAACTAACCTCTGATCAGATAAAACTTGACAACAGTAGGATAGCTTACTTTGAAGAGAGAACCACAGAAAAACTCGATATGACCACGATCGATGATTTTAACAAGAAAAATGCAAAGACTTACAAATTGGAAAATAAATTCTCTATCCCCCAAAGAGTTGTTTTAATTTCAATGCAGGAACTGAAGAAAATATTTCGTGATGGGAAGGGCTGGGAAAGGTTCTACAAAAAATTTCCTGATGCATCAGGAACTACTGAAGTCTCGAGAGTGGGATTCAATAAAGACAGGACTCAGGCAATCCTTTACATCGGAAGGCAATCTGATTGGTTGGCCGGTGCCGGATATCTAGTCCCCCTTTTGAAGGAAGGGGGTAAGTGGGTGGTTAAAAAGGAAGTCCTCGTCTGGATATCCTAATTGGTTTTTAGCCTGAACAGTAAGAGTGTCACTGACAAGAAAATTGAGCAGGGCTTTGACAGAATGGGCCTCGACTTCCATACCTAGTTGATTG
>Ga0315314_1002547_pt1 | contig 14967 bp, 15 predicted proteins | sample TDP9_MG_FD_203631 | JGI IMG/M metagenome (GOLD analysis project Ga0315314, IMG submission 203631) | Freshwater sediment microbial communities from Lake Towuti, South Sulawesi, Indonesia - TDP9 | ecosystem: Environmental > Aquatic > Freshwater > Lake > Sediment | place: Indonesia: South Sulawesi...
AAGATAAATGCGTCCCAAATTCCCATAGGAGCCAACTGGACTTACGTTTACCCTCTAAACACGAACTCCACTTATCACGTGTATTGCTATGGAGAATGGATCGATTATGATCCTCACTCGGCTAAAACAGACTACGATATTTACGTTTATAATCCCAATGGAACACAGGAGTCATATCACACAGAGGCAGCGGGATTACCCGAGCACCTAGGAACCACGGTTGATCAGCCTCTCTTCACCCCAAAGCACACTGGCAACTATAGTTTCCTCATAAAAAATGACCCAAGAGAAAGCCAAGGAGCAAAACAGGCAACTTTCATGTTGATTGAACACGTCGACTGTAATAAATGGTACCAACACTATATGGAAGGAAAAGTAAACGACAAGCCTGTTGAAAACACAAGTTGGGCATACGAATTCAACACAACAAGTAGACATGTAGAAGTGTGGATTGATGTGCCGGACACGCTCGACATGTATGAAGCACGATTGTATATTATGGCAAACCCCTCAAAGGGCATGGGCGTCCTCTTAAACAACATACCATTGGCTTGGGAACCAGGATTGTATGGTACCCTTTCAGGGCTTTATGGCGGCTACAACCTGGACAGCAGAGGCTTCAGGCACTCAGACGCCATGGCAAGCTGTGAGTTTCCAGGAGAGGACATGTTAATCAACTACACGTGCCCCTACGAAGGAAACGTTCTTTATCACCTTGTTTTGATAGCTGAGCATGGAAATGGCGTTCTCAATTTCATGGTTAAAACGGATTTCGAAGCCCCAAAATTGAGCATTCAAGACCCCATAGAAGCAGCTTACTCTAACAACGAAACCATGATAACTGCCTATGTAGACGAGAATTCTGGCTTAAAGAAAGTGCTATTGAACTATACTACAGATGACTGGGCAACTTGGACCGCAATGGATATGACTGCTTCTAAAAACCAAACATATATCGGAACAATCCCGGGACAACCAGCTGGGACCACGGTTAAATACAGAATTTTGGCGTTTGACAACGCTGGAAACAAGGCTGAAGCGCAGAGTAGCTATGTTGTAAAGGACCATACTAACATAACGTGCTCTCTATCTAAATCTGTTATTCATTACGGCGAAAACATCACAGTTACGGGTTCAATCTCCCACGGCGGAGCCACAGTGACGTTGAACTACACCTGCGGCGATGACGTAACGTCTAAATCTTTATCCACCAATTCCAGCGGATTTTTCAGCGACACACATGTACCAAACAAAACTGGATCTTGGACTGTGCTAGTATGTTGGGCGGGAAATGAAACTTGTTTTGGCGCATCGAGCGGCTACATGAACTTTACCGTAGAGAAAGCTCCGATGTCGATAACTTGCAACGTGACTAGAGAAACAATGACTATTGGAGAGAACATTATGGTCACTGGAATTGTTTATCCGGTTGTGGAAAATGCGAGCGTCATTTTGGTGTTCACCATGCCTAACGGATCAACCATCGAACAACACGTCTACACAAGCTCAAACGGAACATTCACCGCCAGTTTTAAACCCGACGCAACTGGGTTATGGCACGTTCAAGCAAAATTTGATGGCGACGATTTACGAGGCGAAGCCTACAGCGAGGCGCAGTCTTTCCGTGTAAACGACACTTGGATAAATCAGTATATGATTTACATCATGGGTGTGATTGCGGGTGTCGTAGCGGTTTTGGTGGTTGGATTTTTTGTTCGAAGGCGAAGGTATGAATAGGCGGGTTAGTAAAATGATGCTTACTCTTCCTTTTGGTTTTGTGTTTGTAGTGCCTCTCTGCACACCCTATTTTATAAGAACTTTTACGAGGACAAGGAGTTTGTGTGTACTTAAGTATAGTGAATAATCGGAAGATTAGTTATGGGAAGAAGGAAGATGAAGTTCGAAAAGTTGCTTATTAAGTCCGTAGATGACAGTTTGAAAGATACTTTTGGGGAAGTTGCTGCCGATATTATTTACAAACATCTAGAGAGAAATCACTCGTTGAAAAAGGAAGAGATTCCTAAGAAGTTGGAAGTTTTTATTGAAGGCCTCGAGAAGTATCTTAATTCGGGAGTTATTGTGGTAGAGGGACTAGTTCTGGAGAAATTGTGTTCAAATCTTGGGCTTGAGCGCCCAAGTGGAGAACGCCTTAGCTTTGTAGACTACGTCGCCAAACTGAAGGTGAAGCAGTGATGCCGTTTGTGTGTAGGCTTCTATTACACGCAAGACGATTTTTCTTTTCACACGTAAACTTACATAAGGTGTTTATTTGAGAATAGGATTTTTCGTTTGGGAATACCCGCCTAAGCTTGTCGGAGGCTTAGGCACGTACGCCGAATATATAACGAGAGAATTCGTTGGGCTAGGTCGCGATGTTACTGTTTTCACGCTTAATTCTGGAGACTTGAAGACAAGGGAGATACTAAAGGGGGTGGAGGTGCACCGCCCCAAAATCGCCGACGCAAGCAACGTTTTTCCGATGTTCGTTACTGACGACCTTAAAAAATGGGGGACAAACATACGCTTCTTCAACGACATCTTCATCTCCAACATCCTCTGTGCAACAAAATTCATCAACGGACTAATCAAGAAGGAGGGCTACGACTTTGACGTGGTATGCGTCCATGACTGGCTGAGCAGTACCTCTGGCATCATAGTCAAAAATGAAACCAAGGTGCCTGTAGTTTTTCACGTCCACAGCACTGAATGGGGTCGAAGCGGCGGTAGAGGTTCAAAGGTAGTGTCTTATCTTGAGTCGGCAACCGCTGAGATCGCGGATCGCATAATTACCGTTAGCCACGCTATGCGAGAGGACCTTGTTCGACACGGCTGGCCCAAATCAAAGATCAGTGTTGTTTGGAACGGAGTGGATCCCGAACGCTACAACCCAAAGAAATGCAGGGAGGAAGATGTCAAGAAAATTCGACACAAGTATGGCATTCAGGATAATGAGTGTATGCTTTTCTTTCTGGGGCGACTGACATGGGTGAAAGGCGTACGGAACCTGGTTCAGGCCATGCCGCTGATATTGGAGGAATACCCTAAGACGAAGCTGGTGATTTTGGGTAAGGGTGAAGAGCAGTCAGATGTTGTTGAAACGGCTAGTAGACTCGGGATAAAGGATAAGGTTGTTTGCCATTTCGAGTTCGTTCCAGAAGAGGAAAGGATTCTACACTACGCTGCTTCCGACGTATGCATTTTTCCATCCATATACGAACCCTTCGGCATCGTAAGCCTAGAAGCCATGTCCATGGCAAAGCCGATTGTAGTTGGAGCCCAAGGAGTGGTTGGCTTCCGCGAGCAGGTTTTATCCTCTGGACCCGATCAGAACGGAATCCATGTGAATGGTGGAGATCCGGCAGACATAGCTTGGGGCGTAAAGCATGTGTTGATGGATTCTGATAGGGCGAAGAAGTGGGGCGAAAACGGACGTGAAAGGGTTTTGCGATACTTTACATGGAGAAAAGCGGCAGAGCAGACTCTTCAAATATACGAAACTCTTCAACATTAACTAGAGAATGTGCTTTTTCCAGAAGAATGTTGAAAACTCTGTTTAGCTCTTTTGACTAAATGCTTGTAGGGTTAATCAAAGTTCTTAAATGGGAAAGGTAAGACCAACCAGTTCTCCGAATAATATGTAGCTCGATACTAAGTAACCTAATATAGCGCCACTACAAAGATACGGCAGTCCTGCCTGTGGTTTTCCTTTAATAACAAATGTCATAAGTACTGCAAAACCAAAAAGTGTGCCAAGCATTACAGATAAGGCTACAAGGAGACCGTTAGTAGTAATATTATGAAAGCTGGATGCAACTAAAAATCCTGGAATTATAACATCTCCCAATCCCATAAAAAACGCATCTCGTTCTTCGCCATCTTTGAGCTTTTCTTTCAAACTCTTTGTCTCTTTAAGTAGAGAATACTTTCTGATTTTCGGTATTACCAGCATCACAGGTAATTTAAGATCCAAAACAGTGTCTGCAAGATCAATCATATGTTTAGTTCTGTATACCGATATTGCATCGTATATCGCTAACACAATAAGCAAAACAATCACTAAAGAGATACTTAATGAAATGCCAAACGTCCCAATAGCGCCTACTCCTACTATAATACAGCATATATCTATTGCATACCATTCAGGATACTTGACAAGCGTTATCACTAGGATAGCAGCGGCTGTTACGGAGAGAAACAATGACCACACTTCTGGAACCACAAAAGCCAACAAGGGATAAAACATATAGAAAGCAAGAAACCCTGTTGATCCAAGAATAATGCCCTGTATCAACTGCTTCTTCCAAAATTTTGCAATCAACAGTATAGCGACTGTAAATAGTAACAACGCCAAAAAGAAATAAACTATATTCATTGGGTCATTTGGGTTTTCATATACGCCTACATCAGCAACTTCAAACGGTCCTATTACCAACAAAGCCAAACCATGGATGAGAACAAATAGACCACCCATCAGAAAAACAGGAAAGATATCTTTCATTTCTCTTTTCTCATCTTTATTCATTATTTTTTAAATAATAACACCTACATATTTATAGAGTTTGATTTTTGGGAAATTGAGTTCCATAATTGTTACACTTAACTCTGAATCTTAGTTAAACCATTGTTGGATTCCATTGGCTAAGGCAGAATAAAGGTTGTTTCTTTTTGTTTGTTGCTGTAACAGACTTTGAAGTGGTCGAATATGTCTGTTCTGCCGAGGAGTGGTGGAATATTTTCTGTTTGGGCGAAGGCTATTCTGGCTTTGAAGGTTTCTTCTCCTAGTTTTGTGTTTAGTTGGTGAACGTAAACTTTGATTTTTCCTCTCGTTATTCCTCCTACGTAGCCGAGTTTTCCTGTTTTTAGTTTATAGCCTAGACCTTTACATGCCGATTTTGGGAGCAGGGTTATGTCTGCGCCTGAGTCTGCGTAGAGAGTGAAGCCTCTCCATTTTTTGTTTTTGGCTTGTATGTGGATTGTGACTACTGGTCTGTGGATTTCGCCGATTAGGGTTGAATATTCTCATCTGTAAGGGAAAGTATATTGTTTCATCACGCATGCATCCGTAAGAAAAATATATAGATTATCTTCTCCTCATATTTAGTCAATCCCGGTTTCAACAGTTTTTACCCTTTCTTTAGGCATGTATTTCGGTTTTTTAATGTTTATTATTTAAAATTTTGTATGTAGGATAAGTAGGTCTTCTGTGGGGATGTAGGTAACTATGATTTTTTTGTCTGGATGCTTTTTTTCTAGTTCTTCGATTTTCTTGTAGAGGTTTTTTCCTGATGCCACTACTTTTCCGTCCATGACGGCTACGTATTTTCCTGCGTATTTCCGCATTTCTTCGCGGCTTATCTGGTAAGATTCTGAAGTTTTCATGACTGGTTTCCCACCAGTTTATCTTAACCGTAATTATCTATTATATGTTATCCTTGCATCAGGGTTTATGGGTTGTTGGATTCAAAGGATGATGTTGAAAGAATTTAATATTTTTTCATGTTTTTTACTTTGAGTTTAATAATCTTCTTTTTGCAACCAAAGATGCCTTCCTATAAAGGGGCATGCACCACAAACCCGCCGAAGAATGTTACAACTATATAAAGAAAAAACTAGGGGGGTCTATCTACACAATGCCATGCACCGCATCAGCAATTTCTATGTTGGATAGTATATATAGGGGGCTATATAGAAGGTCTATCTATCAGCGCCTCGGCTTTGGCTTCACCTTTATTGTCCCCTTGGCACGCTCTTCCTTCGCCTCTGGCTTCCCTTCCACTTTCTCTTTTTCCTCACGCCACTCAACAGGTCCCTCTAAACCCGGCTTGCCCATTTCGCCAGAGAAAAGCAGGTCAGGCGGAGGATAAGGTGTGTCGAGGAGAGTGGCTAAGAGAAATGTTGATGTGAAAACCTGTTGGTAAACCCTGTGGAGAAGTAGGGGTACCTTTGTTTTAGGATCTGCTTCTAGCATTTTTTCTATGGCGGGATTCTTACCTTCCAGGATTGCCATTCCTTCCACTTCAAACTTCACTACGCTGGGTTTTGTACCCACGGTCAATACAAAACTAACAACCAGTTTACCGCTTCTCCGTTCCTTCTCCTCCAACCTCGCATTAACATCAAAAATCAACGCAGAAGATTCTTCTTTGCCACCTAGTTTAACGCCTCGCAAACCTAAAACATCGACTTTAACCGAAACCTCGGACACACCGCTTTCCGCTGAAATGATTGATTCCCCACTTTAGGTTAACCTGCAAACATACGAAACGTAACCTTTTATAGCCTAATGCCTAGTCCTAGGTCTCCAATTTTTTCCCTTTGTGTGTATAAACTTGCTACACACATTTTCCGTATGGAATCGTAAACCACTATCTTAAGTCATAATGTTTAAATCATAATACTCCATATTTATAAATGGAAGCATTGGGGGAACATCATTGCCTTCCTTTGGTCATCAAGGATTAAAAAAAGAAAAAGATGCAGTGCTCAAAAAAACGCAGATTAAAACAAAAATAAATGATGCACGGGTACAAGTTTCGATCTGGAAGCCCACCCCCAAGTCTCCTCTCATCTCAAAATATGGCGTAGAAAAATACGACTTACACCCAAACTACGTTTTTCCAGAATCAGTTAGAAATCTGATACCACACGACACACCAGAATATCTCGATCGGGGAGAAAGATACGTCGAGCGAATTACCCGAGCCCTCTACTACTTCAAACAATGCTCCCTAATAGGCCCTAGCGGAACCGGAAAAACACATATAGTCTATATCGTAGCGGAAATCGCCGAAATCCCCCTATGGGAAATTAACTGCGGATTGCAGACTTCAGCCTACGACATGTTCGGAAGGTACATCGGGCTGGGCAAGGAAAACTGGATCGACGGACAGATAATTTCGTGGTGTAGACACGGAGGGATTCTATACTTAGACGAAGCAAACATGATGAAACAAGACATCGCAACCCGATTGAATCCAATCCTCGATACCCGTGGACACATTGTTCTTACAGAGAAAGACAACGAAATAGTTCCCCGTCACCCCTACGGATACGTCATAATCGCCATGAACCCCTTTACAAGCGAATTCGTTGGCACAAAACCCTTGAACGCTGCATTTCGACGCAGAATGTCCGTCTGGATCAACTTTGACTATTTGAGTATTGGCGAACAAATATCTCCTGATGAAATTCAACTAATTCAGAAACGCAGTGGGGTAGACGAAAAAACAGCAGAAAGGATAGTTCGAATTGGAGCAGAACTTCGAAGACAATACAAATCAGGTGACCTACCATATGGTCCTTCGCCCGGAGACCTAATCAACTGGGCAACCTTAATCTCAGATGGCTGTACCCCCAAAGTAGCAGCCGAAGAAACCATTGTCGGCCTGACAAGCGATGACGCAGAAATACAGGATATAGTTAGGCGAATAGTTCAGGCAAATTTCGCATAATTAATTGACAACTCGAGTGGGCCTTAGGCTTGGACTTCTATGATTATGCGTGGACCAACACTTTTCAGATAACAAGGAAGAAACGAGAAGAAATAAAAATCCTCCTTCGAGACAGCATTTCATTTCCGATCCTTGGAAAAGACGATCAAGGCTATGTTATATGTTTGGCAAAGCCCAAAATATTACGCCACGGCCTTGTTAGTCTTCATGGAATGGTTTTTGACTCAAAAAACGTGGAACATAGAAAGATTTTATGGCGTTTGTTCAAAGCCTCTGTTTACCATCTTAGTCTTCACGCTGGAATTTCTGATTTTGAGATATATGCTGACTGGGCGAAAGATAAGAACATGAATCTGGCAACGTATGTTGTAAGCACCCTTGAAGACGCCGTGACAAATGCCTATCTTAGAGCACGTTGGTTCCCCTTGATACCAGACGTGGCCTACGCAAACGCCATTTCGTATCTCAGATTAAAAACATCGTCCTCTCTTCCAAACAGTATACTCCAAGTAATGGCCTCAACACTCTCCTCCTTCACAACCGGAATGATTAAAGGAACTTTACCAAAAGAAATGCAGAAAGATGTTAACTATCTGGTTACGTGTCTTCGTGAAATCGAGGATTTAACCTACAAAGGACTAAACTCTGGGAAAACTGAAGAAACCAACTCAAACAACATTAACTCCAGAAAAGTGAAATTGGTTGACGACATGTACAAAAGGCTATCTAGATACGGTGAACCAGCCGAAGTGCCATCTCTGCCTTACACCGAAGATCACGGAATGAACTCCGTTTTCTACGAGAACCTGATACCAGCCGATAACGAAATACAAGAAACGCTAGAACATGCTTTAGTCAGGCTTGGATCAAAACTGAAGCGAGACGCCTTCAGTGAAAGATTATTTGAGAACGAAGTTTCCCAAGTTTTCTCTACGTGGGAATCAAGAAGACGCTCTAAAAAGAAGATTCTGAAAAGCTACGAAACTCTGGGCAGCAACACGCATTTTTCTTCCTTTGAGTTTCCACGGGAGGATTACACTGATTATTTACGCCGTAAAATGTATCTGGCTGGTCCCATAAGGCGCATCTTAAACAGACTTCGACTTCTCAAAAATCTTTACGGTGATGACTTTAGGCACGAAACTGGACTACTGGATTTACAAGAAGCAATACAGGTGGTTGCCAGTAAAAGCCCACGTACAGATGTTTTTACGCTCGAAGAACTGCAAAGCATGGTAGAAGCGTGGACGATACTGGTTGACGCGAGTCGTAGCCTGAACTGTTTCCATGGAGAGGTTCGAGGCATCGTTTTATGCCTGACTGAGGTGGCAAACGAACTGCTCTTGGATAAAACTGCTTGGGGCGTCTTTGCTTTCAGCAACAAATTCTACGTAGTTAAAGATTTTTCAGAAGTCTATACCAACCGCGTACGCGCTAGGATAGGTGGATTAGAACACAGCGGACTGACCTATCTGCCGGATGGAATAACGCTAGCTGCAGAGGCTCTGAAAAAGCGCACCGAGGAATCTAAGGTCTTAGTGGTTGTATCAGACTTCTTCCCTTCAGGCTATGAAGACATTGAAGAAGAACTGAAAGAGAGAATAAAAAAGATTGAAAAATCAGGCATTGGCGTTATTGGAATCGGCGTCAACAGCAGAGCAGTGAAAGACTACTTTCAAATAAATTGTATAGTTGAAAATCCCTACGAGCTGATGAAGAAATTTGCCAAAGCCTTCATAGAATATTCTTCAATGATGTGATGGCGTAAGTTCGAATTTCACAAACCTTTAGCGGCTGAAAACGTAGCCACAAATTCAAATTTTTCCGCAGTTTCTTTTTCCCCTCTCTTACGCAGAACAATTCTTTCTGGAACCTCGTCACGCATGTAAGCCACGTAAAGTATATCTTCCCCTAAACCGAGTTTTCTCAAGTCTTCAATGGTTTCTTTGGTCTTTACCAGCCGTGCAATTTTATCGTTTATTTCCTCTATGGCTTCAAAAAGCATTTGGGCTTCCCCTTGTTCGTCTTTTGAAAGCATGATGTCTTTAAATGTAATCCAATCTGATAGGCCCGACTTCTTCTTACCTTTACCCTTTTCTTTCTTGGAGGATTTTTGAAGAGCGGCCAATTTTTTAAACCATTCTTCGTTTCCGTGGGCTGCTTCCATCTCCCTGAGAAAGGATCCTAACCGTTGTCTGTATTCCTCAACCACAGCCTTATAAGAATCGATTTCCTCCTCAAGGCTTTCGCTTAGCTCCTTCAGCGAATAGAAACTACGTATCTCTGTAACCAAGTTATCACCTTCTTATCACAACGCTATGTTTATTCGGCACCTGAGGAAGCTGATTTTCCTTCGTAATTGCCACTGCTTGAAAAAAGGGTTTTCTTGACTCCATTTTCCTCAACGCTTTCCTTCAAGCTTGCCTCAAGCTGGTTCGAAGTTGCAAAGGCTTTGCTGACGTTCTCCAATTCACGGTATATTTTTTCGAAGAAGTTAACCCTCATGCCAACTCTTTTTCTGTACAATCTTAGCAACTTCCCAAGTTTTGGAATAATATTCAAAAATACTATCAAGATGATTTCTGGCGGGTATTCTTCTAGGGCTTTGGAATCCACCTTGCTTTTTTCGTGTACGAAGATTAGGTGGCCTTCCTCGTTTAGGATTATTTGATCGACTTTCTCGAATATTGGAATCGCCCTTGAGGGTATGACAAAAGATAGATTCAAATGCTTGAGAACCTGTTTCAGAAGCTTGCAAAGCTCTTGAGCCAATTTCTTGTCTTCTATTAGAAACTCGCTCAATTGGAGAATCTCTTCATTTATGATTTTCAGAGAATCTAGGAATTTCTCTTCAATCTCTACCTTTGCCTTTTCCACCTCTTTTTCATCTAACATTTCTAAGGATTGATTGCCAAAAAGGAAAGAGTGAAAGTGCTCGTGATCCATTCTCTCCTTTGAAAATTCGCCATTTTTTGCTTCTTTTTTGCCTTCCTTTTTTACCAAAATGCGTATTTCTCCAATAGGATCAATTAAATCTTGATTTACATTATTTAGCGGAGTTCTGGAAAATAAGAAAATTTGTATGTAGCTGAATGATACGCACTTAAGGAGAATCCAATCGAAGCTAAGCTAAATAGAGGTTTATGGCAACTATTAGGTAGATGCCGAAGCCCGTTGTTTGACGCGTCAAGTCTGGAGCAGTCCAGAACCAGCTTGTGGCGCCACTAAAATGTGCCCCAGCTAAAAACCATGCAAGAATCAAATCAACCAAAGGTTCCACAATTTTTGATAATCGCGCAGGCAAACTAACGAAGTGAGAGTTAAAACACAAAATCAGATATATTGGTAAATTGATAAGAAAGTCAAACAACGTTAAACCAACGACAATTCCATAGCTTTCTAGGAAAACCCTCAAATGCAGATTAGCCTCTTCCGCTGGGCTAGTACAAAAGGCCAACGTCGCAAAGTAGTCCAATAAAATGAAACCGAACACTATGCAAATTCTTTTTAACCACCTGTTATTTTTCGGAACCAAATATTTCCCAAAAGCCAGAAGGCGACTCCAATAGTCTTTCATTATTCTTTCCTAGCCCCTCATTACTCCCCTTTATTCTCATGAAAAATGGAAATCCCGTAAATTAATCTGTTCTCTTATGCGTTTTGGCTTAAAGGAGCAGACTAGCAGCATAGATGCGATTAGTTGAGATGACCCTTATTTCAAATACATATTTTGAATTCAGAAGTATAAAATATAGGACAAAGTCTAATCAGTATTAAATTCCGAATTCGATTCGAATCGAAACTTAGGTTGGGTATCCCGTGGAAATATTAAAGGAAAAGCCTGAGCGCCTAGTTAGCCTCTACGACGAGGATGCGCGCGTATGGAAACTTCTGAGTAAGGATAGGGAACCTCTCAAGTCCCTCAAAATCATTGAGGATGCTCTTCTTAAATTCGGCCTTTCAAGGAACGAAATTAGGGTTTACATTTACCTTGCGAGGTCGGGAGTTCGTAAAGCACGCGAAATTTCGGATGCTCTTTCACTTCATAGAACCGAGACATACAGAATATTGCGAGATCTGGAAAAGAGGGGAATAGTGTCTTCTGTTTTAGAAAAACCCTTGAAGTTTATGGCTACTCCCTTCGAGGAAACCATTGATACTCTCATAAAAGCCAAAAAACTAAGGATACAACAACTTGAAAGAAGAAAGAAAAGCCTCATTGACATTTGGTTTTCTATTCCTCAACAAAAGGTGGAGCCTGAAAATAGGGAAGTCTTTCAGATATTGGAGGGGGAAGAACAGATTATTTTGAAGGCTAATGAAATCCTTGAGAACACTAAAGAAGAAATCTACGTCCTAGCTCCAGACTTAGATCTTCTGCGCCTCTACCATTCAGGCTTTACGGACAAACTGGAAAAATTCTCAAGGAAAAATGTCAAAGTCCGGCTTCTGACAAATCATTCACCAAAAAGTCGCTTTATTGCAGACAAAATGAAATTAACTGATGTGAAGTACGTTCTCTCAAGCGCTGAGGAACTCCCAAGCTTCATAATATCTGATCAAGAGCAGCTTCTTTTCTCCATCAAAAATAGTAACGATGCACAAGATCCGGGAACGAGGAAAAGAAAAGGAAGAATTTCCTCCCTTTGGACGAATTATGAAGCCTTTGTTAAAGCCTTGAAAACCCTTTTCTTAGAATTGTGGAACACTGAATTGCCACCACTTCGTACTGCAATAGAATAAATTCAAGGTTTGTTGTCGAACTTCTGTGTGTAGTATCATTCTACGCACAAATCGCCATATTTTTTGAAGCGGTTATCTCTTAAGGAGAAAAACGAAAATGAGGCGTCCTTTGAAGGGAAAGAAAGGGCTCAGCACAGTGGTAACGACGCTGATAATTCTGGTGGTTGCAGTTCTGCTGGCAACTGTTGTTACCTATTACGCCATAAACATGACCACAACCAGAGTACAAGAAGAGAATCTCAGAATATCTAAGGCCCACATATGGGCAAACAGCAGCTTTGCACAGGCTGCATTTGTCATAGTGAACATTGGCGGTAGGGACACCCTCATCGACAAAATCCAGGTGCGAGGCCAAAACATAGACTGGGACGAATATAGTGTATACTATAACAGAACAAGCGCATTTACAGGGGATTTAGATATTCTGAACTTCACAGTAACGGCATGGCCAACAGGTTTTCTGAATGCTACTGATGATTTGTCTTTAAAGTCAGGCGAATGCTTGGTTATGTACATTGATTCGCCAGGAACCATATCTGTAGATGACATAGGAGTCACGTGCAGCATGACCGTTTTCACCGCCAGCGCACAATACAAAGTAGAAGTCAACGTAGAATCCGCCAGCTAACAAACACCCTTTCTTTTTTCCTCTAATTTGCATGGAAATTATGTTAACAAACCCCTCAGACAGTTCTGAGTGTAGTACACAAATACGCACAAACTGTCTTATTTTCATCAAAATGAAACCTTCTGCCGGAGAAAACAAAAATGAGAAGTGTTCTAAAGGGCAAGAAAGGGCTCAGCACAGTGGTTACAACGCTGATCATCCTAGTGGTTTCGGTTTTGCTGGCAACAGTCGTCACATACTACGCCATAAACATGACCACAACCAGAGTACAAGAAGAGAATCTCAGAATATCTAAGGCGCATATATGGGCAAACAGCTCCTTCCAGCAAGCTGCGTTCGTCATAGTGAACATTGGCGGTAGGGACACCCTCATCGACAAAATCCAGGTGCGAGGCCAGGAAATACCGTGGGGAACCAATGTACATTATAACAGAACAAGCGCATTTACACAGGATTTAGAGATCCTGAATTTCTCAGCGTCGTGGCCAACAGGTTTTCTGAATGCTACTAAAGATTTGTCTTTGAAATCGGGTGAATGCTTGGTCGTATACATTGATTCGCCAGTAGGAACCATATCCGTAGATGACATAGGAGTCACATGCAGCATGACCGTTTTCACCGCCAGCGCACAATACAAAGTAGAAGTCAACGTAGAATCCGCCAGCGCCGCCAGCTAGCAAATGAAGGAGGAAACAAAATGAGAAGCATCATAAGGGGTAAGAAAGGGCTCAGCACAGTGGTTACAACGCTGATTATTCTAGTGGTTTCGGTTTTGCTGGCAACTGTTGTTACCTATTACGCCATAAACATGACCACAACCAGGGTGCAAGAAGAGAACCTGAGAATATCTAAGGCTCACATATGGGCGAATTTCACAGCTCAACAGGCTGCATTTGTCATAGTGAACATTGGCGGTAGGGACACCCTCATCGACAAGATCCAGGTGCGAGGCCAAGACATGGACTGGTCAGATGTATGGTATGACAGAGCAAGCTCAGTACCTGATGATCCAACTATGGTAAGAGACGGTAACTTTACAGGAGCCGGTTTAACCAACGCTCAGGCAGACTTAGACTTGAAATCAGGCGAATACTTGCTTGTGTACATTGACTCGCCGGGAACTATATCTGTGGATGACGTAGGAACTACGTGCAGCATAACCGTTTTCACCGCCAGCGCACAATACAAAATAGAAGTCAACGTCCAATCCGCAGACTAGCCAATACCCTTTCTTTTTTCTTTTTCCTTTTTAGCTACACGCATAAACGGATTTAAGAAGCAACTGCAGAGCTTGGTGTGTAGTACACAAATACACACAAATCATCTTATTTTTGCCCAAATGAACTCTCTGCCGGAGAAAGTCAATATGAGGCGCTTTTCAAAGAAAAAGAGACAAAAAGCCTCCATTACGCTTTCTAATTGTTTTTCTAGAGGAATGGATGGCGCTGCGAGCCGTAAGCATCCGAAGAAAGCGCCTTCAAGATTTTGGCTTTCAAAAAGGGGGATGGCGATTCCTATTACATTTCTCATCCTGTTTGTCTCCCTTTCCCTCATCATCTCGTTAACGTATTACCTTGCAGTCAGCAAGATAAACAGTAAAAGCCAGCTGCTAAAAGTTTCAGCGGCAAAACAAGGAATGCTCTACCTCGAAGATTCCATCGCCTCTGTAGCTTGGTCTCCCGGCTCCTCTCAAGTCTACTCCTTCGATGACTGCGGAGGCAAACTCAGAGTGGAGCCTGAGGCGAAAAGTCTGCTCATAAATCTTACGGACAACTTATTCTACGACGTTGTCTTCAACGGTTCGGTTGGCAAGGCAGTTTATGAATTACCTCCCTCAGAATCCCCAGCCGACAATCTCTTCTTAAAAGGTGACAACCGAGTTGTGATCAACCAAAGCAGGTTCACAATGACTCAGCTCTACATTTCTCAAGGCGCAGAATCGCCTCAGATAACCCTCTGCTATCGCTCCTTGGTTTCTTCCACCGAGGTTGGATCAAGTGGTGGAAAGCCCGTCAACAGCCTAAGAATCTACGTTATCAGCCTTAACTCATCTCAGAACATCACGCTTCAGGGAAACTTCTACCTTGAAATTGCATGTTTAAACGTGACATCCTCTCTACGAAGCTACAATTTTTCGTACCAGAT
>Ga0315314_1002548_pt1 | contig 14963 bp, 18 predicted proteins | sample TDP9_MG_FD_203631 | JGI IMG/M metagenome (GOLD analysis project Ga0315314, IMG submission 203631) | Freshwater sediment microbial communities from Lake Towuti, South Sulawesi, Indonesia - TDP9 | ecosystem: Environmental > Aquatic > Freshwater > Lake > Sediment | place: Indonesia: South Sulawesi...
CCTGCCCAGCTGACCCAAAAGACGCATCAACAAAAAATCGTTGTCCCTACCCCACAAAAGCCATTTAAGGCGATGATAAATACGCAACAGTTCTAGGCCCTTCTCGGTCGTTCGATAAAAATTTTCGCTCTTCTCCTCCACCCTAAGCAACTCCAATTCCGCCAAAGCAGACAAATAATTCTCCAAAACCGTGCGGTTCAATTTGCATCGATCCATGATCTCTTCTTCCTTTGACCCCTTCGCCGCCACCCGAAGAATCTTAGCAACCACGTTGAATTCGTTCCCCTTCCTCGTCTTCAGCACCACCAATGCTAATCGCATGCTGAAAATACGCTTGCAAAGGTTTTAATGGTTATTTCAATCTCGCTAATATGACAAAACAGATAGTAGAAACTTCTAGAACAGCCTACCGCTTCAAATACTCCGTAATCCTCCTCTGAAAAAGCGCGTCCTGAAGCAGTCTACTCCTCTCCACCCACCTTTCCAACGGAATCTGGAACCGACTGGCAATTCTAGCTAAGGCCTCTTCCAACGTGTTATATTTTAACGGCCTCTCCCTAACGGCGTTCCTCACGTTCTCCCTCACCTGCCAAACCCCAACAGGCATGATATAGCCCGGATGCGCCTCCCTAAAAACCACCACAGAAGCTTGCCGCCTCTCCTTCGTCAGCAACTCCCCAACAGCCAAACGAGCCGCGTAATAGCAGCCCCCAATATTAGCGTAAGTTGTACGCCCATCAAAACCCTCCCAATCAGAAAACATAACCACATGCGTGCCGCTGGGGTTCCAAACCGTGCCCGGATACCAGGCTTCCATGGCCTCGTAGCTCCAAGCCCCAGGCATCAACAAAACCTCAAACCTGTTATCCAAATAACTAGACTCGTAGACGCGGTACTCATTAACCTCAGGAAAAATCTTGATCTTTTCAATCATGTCCTTCGAAATTATGCTGTCCACAGCCGTTATGCTCCAGCGGGTAGGAACCAAACGCCTACTATACTTCAATCCGAAGGTGCCCACGCTGAAGGCCCTCTGAATCCGAGTGACCAACACGCCCTTCTCGTACAAGGCGGTAACAGCCTCAGCAGCCTTTAAGTCTGTATCTCCATAAGCCTTCTCAATCTGATGGTCCCAACGCAAAGTTGAAACACTCATGTCTCTAATGACTGCTGAGGGACCAAAGGGCTGAACCTCATCATCCAAAACAAAACTCCTACGAGGCTTATTCTTCAAAGCCAACTCAACGTCCACCGGACCAACAGACAAAGCCAACTCACGAGTTCTGTCCATAATCTTCCCAGCCTCATCAAACCTCCTAACATGAACCCTATGCTTCCCCCGAACAAGCAAAGACCTAAAACCCACAATCTCGTCGATGGACTTCCCAAACCAAAGCTCCGGCAAATCATAGAGGCTCGTGTCCTCATGAACCGGAGGAACCAAAGGACCCGCATACACGTAGGGATAGCCAATCCGCCCCACAAAAACGCCTGGCGGAGAGGCGCCATCCACGTCCATACCCCTTATGAGAGGAAACGTTCTGAAATAGGACTTCAACCTGACAACTAAGGGGCATCTGGTTTTGCCGCACAGAAACTTGCCACCCTTACAAGCCACGCAGAGGCCTTTCCCCCAAGCCACCCCAGAAGCCCTAGCCACCAAATCATCTGCACTATAGTTAAGGTCTGCAGCAAGGCTAGGGTCATCAAGGAGTTGAAGTATCCAAAGGTTGTCCTTCCAAGCTGCCCTTGGCTTTCTCACCTGACCAACGATCTTGCCCTTTCTTTCCCCCTTAATCAGTTTTCTCATGTTTACGCCGCCAGCAGCGTCACCTAATAATTTTGATTATGAACTTAAAAATAAGCTGAACTGCTGTCCTACCCCACAAGCATCCACATCCAGAAGCCTCTAGTTCCCTTCCTAATTCCATCGACAAAGAAGAAGATCAACAGCCCAAGAAGTACAGACCCAACGATAAGGGTCGAGGAGGCCCAATCGTTCGTAAGCCTTAGCAGGTCAAAAGAGTCTTTGACAAAGGGATACAAAACAGGGTTAAACTCGTGGCTCATAGAGTCTACCATTACATGAAGTACGCCTCCAACAATGCATAATGTGACAAGGACTTTGGAGAAGCGACACCTTTCCTCAACCCTTTTCCTATCAAGTTTGAAAAAGAACGAAACTGCATGGGGGTAGAAGAAAACTGTTAGCAAAACAGACAGAAACGTGCCCAGAGTAGCCGCGCCGAACAGACTATGAAGAATAAGTCTGTCCCGAAAACCACCAGTCGCGAGAAAAAGAATCGGAATCTCCAGATCGGGCACCATAGAGCTCACGAGAAGCGCCGGCAAGCTCAGTTGGGGTTTCCATCTGTTTATTAGGTAGGCTACGCTGCAGTGGAGAGGTGTGGCAGGCATGGCGAGTATCCTCAGAGCATTAAACACGTTTCAGCTGATTTAAATCCTTGCCAAGTTGATAAAAATGCGTTTTGATGAAAATTAAGGCTAGAACCTTCTAATTGTAAGTGAAAAGGGATGGTGTCCATCCAAGATTTCTGAATAAGTGTAAAGGACATAGCCATCATCGTTCACCCTTACTTTTTCCCACATAAGCCCAAATACTTACTTACATCTCCTTACTCATTTCTTTGGTGTTTGCTATGGGAAACTTATCTCAGCGTCGATGGATTATGCTAGCTCTAGCTTTCTTCACAGCTTTTGAACTCCACCTTCTTCTTTTCTCCTACTCACCCCTAGTTTCGGAGATAAAATTAGAGATGGGACTCTCCGAAACCCAAGCCGGTTTCATTTTCTCAATGTGTATTCTAACTCTCGTACTATTACGTATTCCATGGGGCCTACTAAGCGACCGCATCGGACCAACGGCAACTTTAAGGCTAGCCACAACAATCATCGGAATCTTTGGACTTTTAAGAGGATTCGCCATTAACTACGAGACTCTCTTGGTCTACCAACTGCTCCTCGGAGCTGGGTTCGCGGCAATTTTGCCATGCTTACCCAAACTCGTGGATGCATGGTTCCACAAAAAGTAGGGCCTGCTACGGGTATTTACGTAGCTGGTTTTCCCGTCGGGGAAATAGTTGTACTCAGTCTCACTCCATACCTACTGGCATCCCTAGGCAGCTGGAGAAACGTCTTCCACACCTATGGAATCTTGGGGCTAATCCTAACCGCTTTATGGTGGACCATGACTAAAGAACCTGTAAGAAGCAGAAATGAAGCAACAGCGCATAGGTCAAACCTAAACACTTCATTGAAAGAAGAATTTTTCAGCATTCTCAAAATAAAGGAAATTTGGATTTTAACCGGATTATGCATTTGCGCCATGGGATGCTACGACACGATTCTTACGTGGCTTCCGCGCATGCTTGAATTGAGGGGAATCCCGCTTGAAATCGCGGGGCTGATGGCTACCCTGATGCCATTAGGATTCTTGTTGGCTGGCCCTACCATAGGCACATTTTCTGATAGGGTAGGTTTAAGGAGACCCTTTTTATGGATTTTAGGACTCATTAGCGGCCCAGCTATTCTAGTCGTGGCGATGTCCTCAGATATTGCCCTCTGGGCTGCTATATTTCTAACTGGCTTCTGTACCACCGGAAGCTTAACCTTGATTCTTATAATACCCACGGAGCTTCCAGAGGCGGCTCATCTCGTGGCGAGCTCGGTTGGGTTGATCTCTTCGTTGGGCAATATCGGCACTTTCCTCCTTCCCATTGCGGTTGGATATCTGAAAGATACAACTGGATCTTTTCTTCCAGCTATGGTTATGCTGGCTGCCATAGCAGAAGTAACGTTCATATTGGGCATACTAATGAGGGAAACAGGGAGAAAGCGGTCTTAACCTTAAAGTGTGTTGTTGAATAATTTGACTTACAAAAAACTATAAAGGCTAGAGAATGAAAGCAAAGACAGTTACAATGAGGAAGAAAGTGAAATGCGCAAGACCGTAATGGACATGCCGCCGTTTTACGCCATGGAAGTGTTTGAGCGAGCGCAGGAACTGGAACGTCAGGGGCGGCAGATAATTCATCTAGAAGTCGGGGAGCCTGATTTTCCCACGCCAAGTTGCATCAGAAAGGCTGCAGAGAAGGCAATAAGAGATGGGAAGACTCATTACACTGCAAGCGTTGGTCTTTTGGAGCTGCGAGAAGCAATCGCTGAATGTTATCTCAAGAAACATGGCGTCTCCGTTTCCCCTAACCAAGTCGTAGTTACGGATGGTTCTTCGCCAGCCTTAATGGTTACCTTCTCAGTTTTGCTTGAGACAGGGGACGAAGTGATATTATCTGATCCCCACTATGCCTGTTACCCTAATATGGTCAAATTCTTGGGCTGCGTCCCGGTGTTCGTAAAGGTCAATGAAGAAGACGGATTTAGGTTTAACCCTGAGGATGTGAAAGAAAAAATTAGTTCCAAGACTAAGGCTATCATAATTAACTCGCCTGCGAACCCCACTGGACACGTACTAGACGCTCAGGCTATGAAGGAAATCGCATCATTGGGTCCAATAGTTGTGTCGGACGAAATATACCACGGGCTTGTGTATGAAGGAAAAGAACATTCAATCTTAGAGTACACTGATAACGCGTTTGTCGCAAGTGGATTCTCCAAGCAGTTCGCCATGACGGGGTGGCGCCTCGGATACGTCATCGCTCCCGAAAAGTTCGTGCGCCCATTGCAAAAGTTGATGCAGAATTTCTTCATCGCCGCAAACACCATCAGCCAGTGGGCTGGTGTCGCAGCGATCAGAGAGGCGGGTCCCGACGTTAAGCGTATGGTCGAAATCTTGAACAAGCGGAGGAAACTGACAATTGAGTGCCTCAGAAAAATCGGGTTTGGTATAACAGTTGAGCCCACAGGAGCATTCTATGTCCTCGCAAACGCTAGAAAGTTTACAGACGATTCGCTGAAATTCGCCTTTGAACTGTTGGAGAAGACGGGTGTAGGGGTTACGCCCGGAATCGATTTTGGGCGCAACGCGGAAGGGTATCTTCGGTTTTCGTACGCTAACTCGATTGAGAACATCTCTGAAGGTATGGACAGACTTGAGCGGTATCTCGCAAGCCGCTAGGCGCTATGAGCATAATTGGCTGAAATTGAAACGGAGGAGTCATGAAAATAAAAAGCTTTTTGATGCTTTCAGTTGTGGTTTTTCTCTGGGGTTCCTCCTTTGCACTGCTTAAATTGGGGCTAGAAGGGATTTCGCCTATAAACTTGGCGTTTTTGCGTTTCTTACTTGTGCTGCCGTTTTTTATTGCATTCACCTATTTCCAAGATAAACACGCCTTTGAGAAGTCTATTTTCCGGGATTGGAAAATTCTTCTGACATTGGGCTTGACAGGTGTAACTCTTTATCATGTGTTCCAGAATTTTGGGTTAAGATTAACGACTGCTTCTAATTCCAGCTTGATAATTTCGGCGAATCCGGTTTTTATTGCATTGCTGGATCATTTTTATTTAAAAGAGGAAATGACGTGGAAACGAGTTTTTGGCATGACCCTAGCCTTTTTGGGCATCGTCCTAATTATAGGACCAACGAGATTGACGTTTGATCCGATGGGAGTAATTGGGGACCTACTGTCTCTCGGCGCCGGCCTCTCTTGGGCTTTTTACTCCGTGTTCGGCAAGAAGATTCTGTCAAACTATGGCGCCCAAAGAGTTACCATGTTTTCCATGATCTTTGGAACGTTGTTTTTATTCCCGATTCTACTTGTTTCGGAAAAACCAGCCCTACCAACATCAGTTTGGCTTTGGTTTCTACTACTAATCCTAAGCCTGCTCTGCTCAGGCATGGCTTATCTTTTTTGGTATAAAGCTTTAGAAGAGGTTTCGCCAACAAAAGTTGGGGTTTTCCTTTTCTTTTTGCCCGTGGTCTCAGTTTCGGTTGCCCACCTAGTTTTGCTAGAGTCTTTAGATGTCTCCTTCGCAATTGGAGCCCTTTTCGTCATGCTGGGAGTAATCATAACACAACGAAGCTGATTTTCTAGCTCAAAAGACGACTGAAGAGAGCATTCTGGGTTAAGCCTTGAACCACTTAAAAATGAGGTATCTTATTCTTTCCGCTTCAGGATCAGGCACAGCTATTATGAATCTTTTTCTAACGGTTGTGGCCAGTCTTCCAGCCTTAACGATGTCGGTGGCCGTGACCTCATCCTTCGTTTTCTTCACAGAAACCATATACGGAGCGTGGTCAACGCCCGGTCCATGCTTATAAACGGCGAAGTCGCAACCATACTTTATGCCGGGCGTGACGATGAGCCCCTGATCGCGCAAGTCTCGATAAACCGCGTACTTTATGTCGAATTCCTCGTACAGTTTTCTTGCTCTCCCTCGCAGTTTCTCGAAGCTGACCTTGGTCCTTTTCGGGTCCTCAGACACGGTGATGACTTCTTTCTCCATGAGGTAGAGGCCCTCCATGAGGTCGAGGACGAGGGGAACGTCAAAGTCCGTGATCTTAGGTTTGGGAATGCCTACGGGCTTTCCGTAAAAACCAAGCCTGTAAAGTTCAGATCCCTTCTTGGGGTCCCACACCACAAGAAAGTTTTCGATGAATTCAGCCTCGATTTTCTCAGACATCCAAGTTCACTCTAAACGGTGAACGCCAGTATGCGAGCCGCGTCAGAGGCATCCTCAGCCTTGTCGGCGGCGTCCTCCAGAATCTGGACCACATCCCTCAATAGAAGCATCGCGGGGATATCCATATCGCTGTTGATGATCTTCACTTCTAGCTCTCGGTAAAGATCGTCCACAATTTTTTCAGCCATCTCAACCTCTCTAGCTTTCTCCAGAGCCTTAGACGCACCATAATTCAGCGTCATGGCTGTTTCTCGAAGCTTGGAGACTGTTTCAAAAACCGCGCTCGAAAGCTTCGTCAAACCCTCCTTTATGTCTGCAGGCACTTTCCATCCCCTCCCCATAATTTCTAGCAGTCTAAAGGCTACGCCCTCGTAAAAGTCAGCGATCTCGCTTGTGAGGTTGGTGAAGCGGAGAAAGTCTTCTCGACTCATTAGAATAGCTCCTATCTCAGCGAGCTCGCGTGAAACCTCGCGTCTCGCAACATCCACCTCCTCCCCAGACTTCTTAATATCGGCGAACAATTCTCGAGCCGAGTTTTTGTCTCCCTTCACGAAACAGTCCACCATCTGCGAAATCTTGCGAGAGACATCCATCACCCTTCTTAGGTGGTCTTGACAAACGCTGAGGGCTCTCCTTTTCACCCGTGCTTCAGTCTCTACTGGAAACACCATTGCCATCGCCCCGCGAAAGTCTTCGTTGATGCTTACAATAGAATAAGGCGAAGTCTTAAAAAAGCTAGCGAAAGAAGAAGGCTCTGCTTATGGTTAGGATTAAGCTTTTAACGCTTGATCAGTTGCCCCAGAGCCTTGAAGTCTATCTTATGGCGGAAGTAAGCATGGAGCAGTTCTGGAAGCTCCTCAATCTTGCTTCTAACTTGCCTCCAAGTGTCGCGGTCACGTAGGGTCACTGTACCATTTTCAAGTGTTTGATAGTCTATCGTTGCTCCCAGCGGAGTGCCCACCTCGTCGGCTCGGGCGTATCTTCTTCCAATGGACCCAGAATCGTCCCATTCCACCGTGAAACCCTCATTTATCAGCATTTGGTAAACCTGTTTCGCCCTTTCGGGTAAGCCATCTTTACTCACCAGTGGAAAAACGCCGACTTGTATGGGCGCAAGTTCTCGTGGAAGACTTAACAGGGCTCGATCTTCTCTGGTTTTGTATGCGTATTCTAGGGTGATGTAAACCAACCGATCTGACCCGAAACTCGGCTCGACGACATGGGGAACGAATCTCCTTCCCCCCTTTTCCACTTCTTTGAAAATCTTCATGTCCACGCCGCTAAACTGCATGTGGCGACTTAGGTCGTAGTCTGTTCGGTAGTTGTGGCCTGAAACCTCCACCCACCCCCATCGTTCTAAGAATATTTCTTGGTCAAATCCTTGCACGGAATAGTGGGCCCTCTCCCAATCCAATTTCTCCATGAAGCGTTGCTTATCTTCTGGCACTTGAAGTTCCATGAGAAAGCGCTTGGCCAGAGCCATGAAAAAAGCCTGCCACTCCGCCTTTATGTATCCTTTGCTCAGGGCTTCCTTAACCGTGACTTCTATGGGTTCCTTTATGCCTTTCAACTTATTTTCCGCTATTATCAGCCTTAAGGTTTCGTTTTCCACCCCTTTCAACAGTGGACAGTGGGGTTCCTCGGGGTCGAGGAAGAACTCAATGTCCATTATCGTGAACTCCCTCAGCCTTATGGGGCCCTGCCTCGGAGAAACCTCATTTCTCAGGGCGTGACCAATCTGAACAACCCCGAAGGGAAGCCTTCCCCGCGCATTTTCGTAGAGACGCCTAAATTCCACGAAGATTCCCTGAGCTGCCTCGGGACGACCATAACCAACGGCTTCTGAATAGGGTCCAATTGTGGTGGTGAACATGGTCATGAATTGTTGGGGCTCGCCGAAGTTTCCGCCACAGTCTGGGCATCGAACGTTTCGTTTGTTAATTTCGTTCATCAACCCTTGAAGGGTGAGTTTCTCGGTTTCTGTGTCGCTCATTCCCGCGAATTCTTGAAGGAGGTGGTCGGCTCGAAACTTTCGTTTGCATTGGAGACATTCAACTATGGGTTCCTTGAAGTGGTCTATGTGACCAGAAGCCTCAAACACCTTTCCAGGCGTGATTACCGACGACTCTATTTCAAGGATGCCGAGGGGCCGAATGTAGAAATTTCGGAACTTGTCTTCAATCTTTCTTTTTAGTATAGAGCCCAGTGGACCGAAGGTTATGAAGCCTCCAACGCCGCCATAAATCTCGTAAGAAGGCCAGAAGAAGCCTCGACGCCTAGCCATTTCGCTGACGATCTCGAACTTGTCCTTGTCCCGAATTTGCATGGCCTTTCCGCTCCACATTCATGAGGACTTTTACAAACTTAAGGCGTTACTCAATAATAAAGCAAACGTTGTTTTCTGAAGGTAGAATAATGAAATAGGTCGAATAAAAATTATAAACCCGCGTGATGCATCGAACTTGAGTGGGTCTCAAATTTGGATAAAGCAGTCTTGATTGAGCGGATGGTCATAGACAGCATTTTGAGTTATGCGCAGATGCTTCATCCCAGAGAGGCTATTCTTCTTCTGAAAGGAAAAGTGGATAGGCACAGAATATTGGTTAACGACACGTGGATACCGCCGCTGGCAACCCATGGAAACACCTTTTCCACTTTCCCTTTACACATGCTTCCGATGGATTTTTCCATTGTAGGTGTGGCGCATTCCCATCCGTCAGGAGTTCTGCATCCTTCCATCACGGACTTGAACAAGTTTTATGGTAGGATGATGGTCATAGTTGCCTATCCGTATCGGTCAGAAGGAGACATGGCGGTATTTGACCGTGAAGGAAACCAATTGAAATACGAAGTCGTTTAACTATCAAGTGATGTGGTTGGTTACTTCAGCTTCTAACATCTTTCCCTTTTCATCGATTTTGAATTCCAGCATTACGCGATCTGTCATCTGCCTTTTTGTGTTAAAAACCTCGTGGCAACTCCCACATTCAATATCAGACTCTACCTCGACGACGTACCACGAAGCATCCACGTAATATCGCCCACATACTGGGCATCGGAAAACTGAAACATCCAACCAAGCCTTTTCGCTCATAGGAAGCTCCCTTCATTCTGGCAAATTCAAAAGCTCCATATCAATGTTGCCACCAGAGATTACTGTAACCACCCTCTCGCCTCGCTTGAACCTGATCCTTCTCTGCAAAACGGCTGCTGGACCCACCGCGCCTGATCCTTCCACAACCTGACGTTCATTCTTAAGGACCCAGAGGATTGCGCTCTTCAACTCTTCCTCCTTTGCTAAGACGATCTCGTCGACGTATTTTAGGACGAGGCCTAGAGTCATTTGGGAGATTCCTCCGGCAAGCCCATCAGCTATGGTGGCTGGAACAGGAACATCAACAATTCTCTTGGCCTTAAAACATTCATACATGGTGTAGGCAGCGGTTGACTGGGCGCCCACAACTCTAATTTTCGGATTCACTGTTTTGGCCCAAAGGGCTATCCCGGAGATTAGACTTCCGCCACCCACAGGCACTATAATCGTATCCGTTTCCGGTATATCCTCCAAAATCTCGCAGCCTATCGTTCCTTGACCGGCTATAACCTTGTAGTCCTCGAAGGAGGGAATGTAGGTTGCTCCAGTCTTTGAAACCATCTTCTTGCAGTAGACTAAGGACTCGTCGTAGTTAGCTCCTTTTAATACAACCTCAGCTTCAAGCGCTCTACACAGTTCCACCTTTATTTTAGGAGCTGTCTCGGGCACGACAACGGTCGCCTTTATGCCCATCATTTTGGCCACGTGGGCCACAGCTAGTGCGTGGTTTCCAGCTGAGGCTGTGATAACTCCTTTACTACGCTCTTCTGGCGTCAGTGAGCTGATTTTATTGTATGCCCCTCGAAGTTTGAAGGACCCGGTCTTTTGAAGGTTCTCCCATTTCAGGTATGTTTTTGCACCGCTTATCTCGCTAAGCTTTCTGGAGTAGGTTAAGGGCGTGCGGTAAACCACCCCTTCCAGGTTCTTCTTTGCCTTCAAAAATTCCACAGCAGAAAAACTCATTCATTTCACCAACAGAAGCTTTTCTAACGGAAGTTAATGCGTTAAGTTATTATAATCTTGTTGCTGATTCTGAAGGAGGGAAAAGTCCATGTCAAAAATCAAAGTTGCCTTGATCGGCGTGGGAAACTGCGCGTCAGCGCTGGTTCAAGGAGTTTATTACTACGGAAACCTTGAAAAAGAAGCAGATGCTGTGGGACTGAGGTACCTCTTTCTCGGCGGCTATCATCCCCGAGATGTAGAATTCGTTTCCGCCTTCGACGTCGACGCTAGAAAGGTTGGAAAGGATTTGTCTGAGGCCATCTTCTCCCCTCCCAACAACACTCTGAAATTCGCCGACGTTCCCAACTTGGATGTTTCAGTCTTGAAGGGTCCGGTTCTGGACGGTGTGGGCGAGCTTCTGAGAGATGTAGTGAAGATTGACGCTTCTCCGGACGAGGATGTAGCTAGGAGGCTTAGGGAAAGTGATGCGGAGATGGTTGTTAACCTCCTTCCTAGCGGAGCCGTAAAGGCTTCTGGCTGGTATGCGGAAGAGGCGCTTAAAGCCGGATGCGCCTTCGTCAACGCCACACCAGCCTTCATAGCTAGCGATGCCGCTTGGAGTAAACGCTTTGAAAAGGCTGGACTGCCCATAGTTGGCGACGACTTAACAGACCAGGTGGGCGCCACAATTCTTCACAAAGTCCTCCTGAAAATGTTGGCTGATCAGGGCGTTCGGATTTCTGAGACTTATCAACTCGATGTGGGCGGGGGAACAGAATCTCTCGACACCCTTGAGAGGACAAGAGAAGTTAAAAGAATCGTGAAAACGAAATCTGTGGAAACAGCCTTGCCCTACAAGGCTTCTGTTGTGGCCGGGTCCACCGACTACGTTGACTTCCTAGAAAATCGGCGAGACAGCTACTTCTGGATCAAAGGCCTCTACTTCGGGAGGGTTCCCATGGAGTTGGACTTGAGGCTTAACTCTGTTGACGCCCCAAACGCTGGTTCCGTCATGCTAGACGTTATACGGGCCGTCAAAATTGCCCTAGACAGAGGAACAGCTGGCTCCCTCCTAAGCGTTTCAGCCTACGCCTTTAAACGCCCACCACAAGAGATGTCGCTGGAAAAGGCTGAACAACTGTTTGAAGACTTCACTCGTGGAAAAGTGGAACGCTAGCCTATTTCATGCAAGGGCTTTTTCAGGTCATTTTTGAATTTCCGCTTGCAATTTCTCTGTCAAGTCAAACCTTTTCTTCATTTCCATTTTTATTCTGTCAATGATTTCCACGGGCGTTGGGTCCACGTTTTGCAGGATCGCCAAATAGACGCTCGTGAAGTCTCCTACGCGCAGGACTGAGAACATTTTAGCCAGTTTTCCCTTCCCCTTCGCATGGATTTCCAGAACCTTCTTGGCCTTGTGTAAAGCCAAAGACTTGGTGGCTTCGATTCTGTGTTTGATTTCAGGGGGCTCATGAGGGTCTCGAATAAGTATGACAGAATAGTTTTTTGTGAGAGTCTCAGAAGCTTCCCATCCAACGGTTTCGTTGTGGTTGAGTTCTGGGAAAACATCGTGTTTGCTGGGAACCTTGCTGTTTTCGTTGAACTGGGTTTTCAGTCTGCGGGCTATGGCTCCGTACTGCCTAAAACCATAGATTATAGGTATGGTAGCTACCAATTCTAGCGCCAACTTCTTTGCCATGTTATTTTCTGTTGGGGTTTCCAGCGAGTTTTCTTCTCCTACCCTCTTGAGGACCCGTATAGCTTCTTCGATGTCTTCCTCCCTGTCGGAAAGAACTCCCATCCTTTCCATGAGAACTGGAAGGGGAAAGAAGAGGTATGGAATTGCGACTCGTGGAGGCAGTTGGCTCGGTATCATTATGTGGGGCACCTGAAGTTTTTTGGAAAAGGATAGGAGGAGTCCTCCTGAAGTTATGGCTGTTGCCATGCATCTTCTGCGGATGGCTTCCACGAAGGCGCTGAGGGTTTCTTCCGTGTTTCCCGAGTAGCTATTCGCAAAAAACAGTGTATCCTCGTTTGCGTAGGCTGGGAGAACATAATCTTTGCACACTTCTACGGGGATAGGAAGCTCTTCTCGTAGCCAGTCTTGAAGGATTTCTCCTCCTATGGCGGACCCCCCCATGCCCGCGATTACGATGTTTTTTGGCTTCACTTTTTCCAGCACTTTTATTTGCTTGGCTCTGTTTACAGCGTCTCGGCAATAGTCTGGGGTTTTCATTAGATGACCGAGCATGTCGCTCTTGTCGATTTTTTTAACCTTTCCCGGTTGGTCTAAAATAGTAACCATACACATTTCCCACCCATTTTAGCTATAGCATCTATGCTGTCTTGAAACTTTTAAGAACAGAGGTTAAAGCGTATCGACCGTAGGACCCCTATGTTAGCAGCTGGTCTCCATGGACTTTTCATATTAGGCGAAGACTACGTTTCCATGGTGCATGCCAGGATGAAACAGACGTGGCCCTTCTCAATGCTCTTCACGAGGCTGGATCTACAGGCCGTCAATCAGGCGAATTAGCTGATATATTAAAACATTAATCATAAAGATATCTCTCGCAGGATCTATCGCATGAACAAAAAGATGGAGCAAGAAATCGGCGAAAACATCATAGAGAAGCATGGACATAAATGGAAGTTGATCCCTCGCCTTACGCGACTTTGCTGCTGCAAGAGGAGAAAAGGAAGAAAGTTGATGAAGAAAGGACAGACCATAACTCTTCGTAGCTTTGCTAGGTTATTAGGTTACACGAAATCATCAGATCGAGAGTTTAAAACGGTCCTGAAAATCTTAACTTCTAAAGAATTGATAAAGATTCAGCAAAGTGGTTTCTATGCTCATAGTTGTCATCATCCAAAAATTCTTATTATCCTAGAGCCATTCGAAGTTGACCGTTTCAAACGCATTATTCTGGGCAGAACCAATTTTAAGATCAGGGATTTCACGGTACACCGGACAACGAAGAAACGTAAATGTGACGGCTGCAACAAAATCATTAATTATGGTCAGAGATATGGCATTAAATTGAAAATTGGTCGACGAGCCCTCTATGTACGTCGCCGGAAAGTCTTCGGTGGTACAACTCTATGTTTTCCTTGCTTAATTGAGAAATTCGGCGTCGAAGATTGGGATATCTGGTGAATATAAGGCGCAACCAAGGAAGAAATCTAGAAATCTAATTATTGGATAACATCCAAAGTTTTTGGATCTAAATTGTTTTGCATTCTGCAATTGGAATTTGGGCAAAACGTAGGGATAGCGTGGCCTTTTTCAATTCTGTCGTTTAACTCTTGTGAGCTAGGTAAGGGCGCTTTATATTCAAGTTTACAAGATTTGCAAGTCACTTTGATTTCCTTTAGAACGGGCATGTACCTGTTTATAAACGCTCTAAGAGATTCACGTAATTCATATATGGCATCATCAAGTTGATTTAGGTCCATTGGGATATGTTGTTTTGCTTCTAAAAAACCTCTAATAGCCTTTGTCTCATGCAAACTCAATTCCACCATTCGATATATGGGAATCATAAGACCTTGTCGCTGTAAAGCATATGTAAATCCGATTTCTTGGTTGACCCATTGTGATTTGACACTAGTTGGCGTCAGTATGGCGACGAAGCAGTTGCTGTCAAGAATGTTTTCTACGATTTTATCAGCTAAATAGCGATCTATCTCTGGCTGTCTATCGGCTAGGTAAGGTTCAATTCCTATTCGGCTTAAGTAGTTGGCAATTTTTTGAGCCAATTCAAAGTCGTCGCTGGAGTAGCTTATAAACACTTTTTCCCAACGCATTTTAATCACAAAATATTGTTGTCATTAGCATATTTATTTGAATTATCAAAGAAGAAATAAGCCTTGAAGCTAAAGATGAAATGGAGAATTAAGATGAAACCAAGCGAGATGTACCCAGATCTTGTTGAGGATAACTGTAAAGAGTGCAAGTTAGAATGTAACGGATGTCAGCATTGTCTCTACGGTATTAAAGAATTCTTTGAATGCGATTTGGTACCTAAAGAATGTCCTTTGAAACCGTTAGTCAAGAATCGCTTCGAACAGCAGGAGAGAACCCCGCGAAGTCGTTAAGATTCGAGGCTGCGTTTTTTCTTACTTTTAGGAGGCTTTTCTTCTCCTAGTAGGTTGAGCGTTTGCTCCAGTATTTTTTCGGCTATGGCTGAGGTTTTCACTACTGGAAGTACTACGGATGGTATGTTGGCTGACCCTTCAACTCGAATGCTTTTGCTGTAGGTTGGCATGGTTGCTACGCAACTGTCAAGTATAACTAACTGTGATCCCTTAGGATAGAATTTCATTT
>Ga0315314_1002549_pt1 | contig 14962 bp, 12 predicted proteins | sample TDP9_MG_FD_203631 | JGI IMG/M metagenome (GOLD analysis project Ga0315314, IMG submission 203631) | Freshwater sediment microbial communities from Lake Towuti, South Sulawesi, Indonesia - TDP9 | ecosystem: Environmental > Aquatic > Freshwater > Lake > Sediment | place: Indonesia: South Sulawesi...
GGAAGTGAGTCGGGGCATTTCTCATTAATGCAGAACGCCATTCTAGACTGCGACTCAGACGCAATCCTGTTCAAGGTGCAGCAGATCGGCGCATGTTGCCACACTGGAAAAGAAACATGCTTCCATAAGCCTACGCGACCCAAGGAAGCGCGAAGGGCGGACGGTAGGATACTTGAGAGAATTTTCGAGGTCATAATGGAACGAATCAGGAATCCTAAAAGAGAATCATACGTATCGAGGCTCTCTAAGGAAGGAGATGATGCCGTTCTGCAAAAGATCGGTGAGGAAGCGTGCGAACTGATAATTTCCGCCAAAGATGGAACAGAGGGAGAGATTATCTCTGAAGCGACGGACCTTGTTTTTCATCTCTTGATTCTCTTGGCATCAAGGGGAATTCAACTGGAGAAGATATTTGAAGAATTGAATTCACGTCATAAAGTAAAGACATCGTGGAAACAGGCATACAATGCAAGAGAAGATCATACTTGAGTCGTTCGATGTGAGTTTGACAGTTGAACTACTCATACGAAGATCTTGTAGCCGAAAGAAACTGATCGCTCCGTGTTGCAATTGAGGCGCGGTGACGCATGCGCAATGAACTCAAGTCAGGTTAGAAAGCAATAGCGAAAGCTGTCAGTTTACTTAACAGCGCAAAATAGAGACCGGAAGATTCAAGTATCCACTGGTTTAACGATATATGTTTTGAGGCTATTGTTATGGGTGAAGAAAAGAAGGAAGCTGTTTCTAGGCGTAAGTATCTAGGCGCTGTCGGCGGCTTAGCTATTACGACTGTTGCTGGTTGGGCGGTAGCAGGCTATTTAGCTTCTAGACCACCAGCCGTAGAAAAAGTAACCGAAACGAAAACAGTAACAGTGACTGTTACAGCAACACCGACACCAACGCCGAAGCCCACGGCTAAGAAAGTCGATGTGGCGTTCTGGGTAGGCAACCTCGCCTCCCCATACTGGATATCGTGTAAAGATGGCGCTGAGAAGGCGGCTAAGGATGTCAACGATTACTTTGGTAAGGAGATGCTTACCGTAACGACCTTTGACGCTGTAGACGACCCTGCACGTCAGTCAGATCAGATAGAATCCGTGATCGGAGCCAAGAAGTATAACGCAGCAGTTTTGCCCGCAGTTGTGGCCGAGGCTATGGTCCCTGCGTTCAAGAAGCTGTACGATGCAGGCATCCCGACGATTACCTATGACAGGGAGATCGCGCCAGCGGGCCAGCAGTATAGGTTATTCGTCATAATAACCAACAACGTTGAGGCGGGGGCTTTAGAGACTGAGAGCGTCATAGAGTTCTTGGAGAAGTCCGGTAAACCCAAGCCATGGAAGATAGCCGTAAACTGTGGTCACCCAGGTGCTTCATCCGCTGAGGACAGGAAGTCTGGGCATCACCTCATACTGGACCCTTTGGTGAAGAAAGGTGAAGTTACAATTGTGAACGAGCAGTACCACGAGGGATGGAAGAGAGAACTGGCAAGGGCGACGATAGAGGGTGTCTTGTCAAAGCATCACGACTTAGCGGCGGTAGTTTGCTCGAACGACGATATGGCGCTCGGCAGTATTGCGGCAGTGAAGGGCGCTGGCCTAAAACCGGGCGTCGATGTTATCATCTCGGGATTCGATGCCATAAGCGAGGCCGTAGAAGCCGTAAGAAAGGGTGAGATGAATGTTACGATCGGACAAGCCGCAAAGATAATGGCATACTGGGGAGCGTACGCTGCGTTTTTGAACGTCAACTTGAAATGGATGCCACCTGTAAAATCCATCCCCGCACCGGTTGTTCCCGTCACAACAGAGAATGTCGAAACATTTGCGCCACTGATGGAGCCACCGCGATGGGACCTCTGGTCCAAGTACGGTCCCGAACTGTCCGCGGCCTTCCCGAAAGCCTAGACGATCAATGAACGAGGTAAATTAAAACCTCTTTTCTTTTTTTGAAGGGAGCGCTTAATGAGAGACTAATGTCGACAGCTGCTACTTTTATCTAACCTTTCGTATGAAGCCATAGTTAATTGAGTTAGCCGCATGACGATCGCCGTATTGACGGGAGGAGTGAGCCTTCACTCAGACAAGTAACTAAGGGGCTGGCTCGCAGGGATAGTTAATAGGTGAGCTAACCGATCCCTTCTCGGGCCCAGTTGATAAACTCCAGAAAATCCATGCTAAAGATCTGTCGAATGGCCGAACGGCATAAACTGGGGCGAAATGATAGCAATGTTGAGGGTTCAAGCGTATCGGAATCTTATGCGTTAGCCTATGGCCTCAACTGGGGTTGACGCCACCACAAACTTTTGGGCTTCTGGGAGTGGCGGATTCGTTTTGAGGAAGAGGTTTACTACAGTCCCAACCTCATATTTTTTCTGAAGCGGTATCCGGAGGGCGCTGAGCTGTCCGACCTTAACTTCAGTCGAACCCGCCATCCCTTCAAAGGGTAGCGGGATGACATCTTTATCGAGAATTATCGCCTCTATCACGAAATCAACTGTGCCTGTGTTCTGGACGGTGAACGTGATGTAGGATTCGCCGGTATTGGACTTTACGAAGATCGTGTTTTGCATAATGGTGTAATCAACTCTCGCTACAGGCTTCACGACGAAGAGGCTGTATGCATAGATTATTACCGAGCACAGACACAACGCTATCAATGTGGCAGTAGTTATTCCGATTCCTATTTTTCCTCTCCCCATGCCCCTCACCTCATTTAATGGATACGACCATGCGCCTCATGGCGAGCGCGGCCAGCATAAGTACAACTCCTCTAACAACGTATTGCGTAAAAGCGCTTATACCCATCAGGACCATGAGGTTTAGTATTGATGCCATGATCACTGCACCGATCAAGGTTCCAGCAAGGCTCCCGCTTCCCCCAACAAGGGATGCGCCGCCAACAACTACCGCGGCTATGACGTCCAGCTCGTAACCGAGCCCAGAATGTGGATAGCCAGCTCCTAATCTAACGCAGAGCATAAAGCCGGCAATTGCCGAGCATATGCCGGAGAGCGTGAATGCAAAGTTCTTCACCCCCTCATTGTCTACGCCTAGGTTTCTAACAGCGATCTCGTTCCCACCTATAGCGCGTATATATAGCCCAAGTTTGGTGAACTTGAATATCAGAGACAGAGCGATCAGGAACCCTGCGTAGATCCAAAAGATTTCTGGAACCCCCCCTATGAGCTCGTTCAGCGCCAAAAACTCCTTATTGTATACTGGGGTGTTAAGGCCCCCAGAAATTAGGTAAGCGGCGCCCCTGATGCCTGTCAACGTTCCCAGGGTAACTATGAAGGATGGAATCTTTCCTTTTGTCACGGCTATACCGTTTAAAAGGCCAACAAACCCTCCTACAGTTGCTACTGTCAACATCGCCATGGGGGCGCTGAAATTATATCTTGATATGATTATCGCTGCTAGAACATTGCTCAATCCCATAACTGATCCAACTGAAAGGTCTATGCTCCCCATAATTATCACCAGTCCTTCTCCGATAGAGGCCATAGCTACCACGGCCATCTGACCAGCCAACAGACCTAGATTTTGTGTCGCAAAGAATTCCGGAGAGAATATCGCGCCCAATGCAAATATAACTACTAGCGCGCTAAGGGATTTGAGTTCGTCCATTTCCTGATACTTTTCCTTAATCATTCCTAGAAGCTTTCTTCCGTTTACCAACATCATGACGCATCACAACCTCATTAGCCTAACCAGTTCAATAGGATCGGCTTCAGAAGGTTTTCTCTCAGCCACAATTTTTCCGGCTCTGAGAACAGTTATCCTGTCAGAGTATTTGATCACTGAAGGTAGATCGTGGGTTACATAGATCATGCCGATTTTCTCCCTTAATTTCCTGAGAAATTCCATGACTTGCATTGATGCCGATGCAGATAAGCTGGCGGTCGGTTCATCTAGAAGAAGGATTTTCGGCTCAAATAAGAGCGCCCTGAGGATGCCTACCATTTGCTGCTGACCACCTGACAGGAACTTGACTTTCCTCTTAAGAAAGGGAATATCAAATTTAACTTCCTCGAGCTTGGATTTCACCATTCTCTCCATCTCCTTTCTCTTAAGGACCTGGAGAGCAGTGCTCTCCTTCCCCAGAAACATGTTAGACGTAACATCAAGATCCGGGCATAGCATAAAGTCTTGGAAGACCATCTCTATCTTGCCTCTCCTAGCATCCATAGGAGATTTGAACTCAACCTCTTCCCGATCTAAGAACATCTTACCTTCATCTTTTCCATAGATTCCCGCTACTAACTTTAATAGAGTGGATTTTCCTGCTGCGTTGTCGCCGACAAGCGCGCTTATTTCACCTGTATAGAGTGTAAAATCCACGTCTGAAAGAGCTTGTATTGCTCCAAAGCTTTTTGATATTTTCTCCAATCTTAGAATTTCGTCGCCCATCATTACGCCCCATCGCTAGTTTTGTTAGGAACGGCGTATAAAAGTATCGCGCGCGTCATGAAATTGTTTGTTCGTGTTTGCAATTGAGGCGAGCCCTTCAAGGCGATGCTGGCAAAGGCTTATATGATTCAAAAGTTCAGGGCATGATTGAACAAAAGATATAGAACTAGAATTGAGGGGGTGCGCTGCATGAAGGAACTAAGAATCACGAGCCTCGCATTTCAGAATAACGGTGTAATCCCCGCTAAGTATACATGCGATGGAGATGACCTGAATCCGCCTTTGAACATTGAGGGCATACCGAGAGAGGCGAAAAGTCTCGTCCTCATAGTTGATGACCCAGACGCTTCGATGGGGACATGGGTTCATTGGGTTGTCTGGAACATTCCTCCAATAGAGAGAATAGAGGAAAACAGTGTTCCCGGAGTTGAAGGACTGAACGATTTTAGGAAACATTCATACGGGGGACCTTGCCCGCCTTCAGGTACACACAGATATTTCTTCAAGATCTATGCTGTAGACGCGAAACTGGATCTTATCGCAAATTCTCGAAAGGAAGATGTAGAAAGAGCGATGGAAGGCCATATACTGGCGAAGGGAGAAATCGTAGGGCTATACCGTAGAAGATGACACCCAAAAGAGATTCTGAGACAACAAGAAAGCTTAGACGATGAATTGAGGAGCTCACTTGCTTACAACCTTCTTGGTTGCGTTTTTCTAACGATGTATCTTCATTACTGATAAGTGAGATCAGAGTTCCAGAATCAGCGCAGAATAAGTTCGCCGACCCCGATACAGAGACCGATCAGTACAAGCCCCGCTAGCATTAATGAAAGACCGATTCTAGTGTTTCTCCTTCGGCTTTCTTCTTGGGCGGCTTCTGGCTCTCGGCTCTTAGCGGGTCTTCCCGTAGTGAATTTGAGGAGGCTGAGTTTTGGGAGTCCGGCAGCGAGGACGCCGCCTATGCTGAGTAGGGCTGCTCCTTCTAGAAACAGAGCGTCAACTAGATTCCGAAGGTCGAAAGATGAGATGGAGAACGTTATGAGCACTATGGCAAGTACCATGAGACCTAACATTCTTGAATTTCGGCTAATCTTGCGCACGACCGACCATCCGTTAGTGGAAAAGGAAGACTCCAATGGCAATTGAGATTGCAAGTATGACAAAGAAGAGAAGAACAAAGGGAAGGAGAGTAGTTTGAAGTGCTGCGATCGTTACCGCAACGTAATCTTTCCAGTCAAGTTTTGGAGGTTCCCTTCTTCTTTCTTCTTTCCTCGTTTGTTCTTTCTCAGTCACTGCGTGCACCTTTCCACCATTAAACTGCCTTAGCTACATCGTTCCGAATAATAGCCTACGATGCCAAGTGGCATGCGACGTAGTGATCCTTCCCAATTTCGATCAGTTGAGGCTCTTCTTCTTTACATATGGGTATCATCTTAGGGCATCTCGGGTGGAATCTGCAGCCTGAGGGAGGATTCACGGGACTCGGCACATCTCCCCCTAATACTATTCGTTCTCTACTGATCTCTGGGTCTGGGATCGGGATTGCTGCGAACAAAGCCTGCGTGTACGGATGTAGTTGACTTCGGAAGAGTTCTGCTTTAGAGGCTATCTCAACGATCTTGCCCAAGTACATAACAGCTATTCTGTCACTCATATGTTTGATTACACTGAGATTATGAGAGATGAAGAGGTAGGTCAGACCTAGCTTCTTCTGGAGCTCCTGCAACATATTTAGTGTTTGAGCTTGAACTGAGACATCCAACGATGACGTAGGCTCATCTAAGACTACGAACTCAGGGTTCAGTGATAATGCTCTGGCAACACCTATTCTTTGACGTTGTCCGCCACTGAACTCGTGAGGGAATCTGTTCATATGGTCTTCTGCTAGACCTACCGTCAGCAGAAGCTCCAAAACTCTCCGGCGAAGTTCTACCCCTCTAGCGATGCCGTTCACCAGCATAGGTTCGCCTACTATATCTTTAATGGTCATTCTTGGATTCAATGATGCGTAGGGGTCTTGAAACACTATCTGCATCTTCGGCCTAAACTTGGCCATCTGTTTATCATCGATCTTTGTTATGTCTAGGCCTTCAAACCGGATCTCACCAGCTGTAGGCTCTATCAGCCTTAGGATGCATCGGCCGACAGTTGTTTTCCCGCACCCAGATTCGCCGACAAGCCCCATAGTTTCCCCCTTCCCAATCTTGAAAGAGACTCCATCGACAGCGTAAACGTAGCCCACAGTTCTGCCGAGGACGCCACCGCGAATGGGAAAGTGTTTCTTTAGGTCGCTCACTTCTAGAAGCGTCTCTGTCCCTGACATCGTCTCCAATCCTCAATTTGGCTTTGGCCATAAAGATAGCATGCGACGAAATGTCCTTCTTCAGGTTCGAACATCGGCGGCTTTTCCTTTTTGCAGATCTCCATCACGTATGGGCATCGCGGATGAAAACGACATCCCGGCGGTGGATAGATCAAGTTTGGAACCGTGCCAGGTATTATCTCTAGCCTCTCCATTTCTTTATGGAGCTTCGGAATCGATCTGAGCAGACCTTGCGTATATGGGTGAAGAGGTTTTCTGAATAGGGCCTTTGTACCAGTGTACTCGACGACGACTCCTGCATACATCACTCCAACCCTGTCACACATCTCAGCGACTATACCTAGATCATGCGTTATGATAAGTATCGATGCTCCGATCTCTTTCTTCAATTCGTTCAACAACTGCAGGATTTGAGCTTGAATAGTCACGTCTAACGCTGTTGTAGCTTCATCTGCGATAAGTAGGCTCGGCCCACAAGAAAGTGCCATAGCAATCATAGCTCTCTGTCGCATCCCGCCGCTCAGCTCGTGAGGGTACTGTTTGACAACTCTCTCCGGATACGGCATCCTCACAAGCTTCAGAGTTTCAATAGTCTTCTTGAGAGCCGCTTTCTTGACGTCACTCTTCGAGGGTTTCGGAGGGTCGATCATCTTCTTGTCCAGTTCTTCAATCTTCGACTTGAAGTCTCGAGCTGTTCCAGAGGTAGGGTCCACTTTCTCCAGTTTCCTTTGCAACTCTTCGATCTTCATTGCCAGAACTTCTTTTCTAAGATCTTGATGAAGTAGGATGACTTCTGAGATCTGGTCTCCTATCGTCAGGACCGGGTTTATGTAGGTCATCGGATCTTGAAAAACCATTGATATCTTGGCGCCGCGAATCTTCCTCATCATCTCCTCGCTCTTCTTTAAGAGGTCTTCATCTTCAAGGAGGATTTGGCCGCTGACTATTCTGCCGGGTGGGTTCGGCACCAATTGCATTATCGAGAGAGCAGTAACGGATTTGCCGCAGCCGGTTTCACCAACGAGGCCTAGAGTCTCTCTCTTATAGATCTCCAGGTCAACTCCTTCTAGCGCCTTAACTACTCCAGAGTAGGTGTAGAAGTAGGTGCTCAAGTTCCGAATGCTCATAAGGATTTCAGGCAAGCTCTATTCCCCTATCTTCTGAGCCTCGGGTCTAGTACGTCTCTGAGACCATCGCCGACAAGATTCATCGCCAAGGCTGAAAGTAGTATAGCGAGTCCCGGAAACGTAGCCATCCATGGACTTTGAAACAGATAATTTCTACCGTCAGCTATCATTCTTCCCCATTCAGCTATTCCTGCTCCAGCACCGAATCCAATGAAGCTTAGACCAGCTGCTGTAAGGATGACTCCTCCAAGATCAAGTGTTGCGTTGACTAGGAGAGGATAGATCGAGTTCGGCAACACGTGCCTGAATATAATTCTCCTAGTCGGAGCTCCGACAGCTCGTGCAGCTTCAACGTAGAGTTTTTCTCTCTCTGAAAGCACCTGACCTCTTATCAATCTAGCATAGGCTGGCCACCAAACGATTATCAAAGCTATGGTCAAATTCGTTAAATTCCTACCTAACGCAGCAGCAATGGTCATCGCCAGAATCAACGCCGGAAAAGCTAGGAAGATGTCTGTTATGCGCATCATAACCTCATCTATCTTCCCCCCCAGGAATCCCGATACTGCTCCCATGACCGACCCTACTGCCATCGCCGTCACCACGACGATGACCGCAATAGCTAGATCAAGTTGAGATGCCCAGATTATTCTGCTGAAGATGTCTCCTCCACTCTCATCTGTTCCAAAGATGTGCTGACTGCTCGGAGGCTGGAGCTTCGCCTCCCAGATACGTTCCTCGGGCCCATATGGAGCTATCCAAGGTGCAAAGATAGCCATTGAAACAAACGCGAACATAAGTATGAATCCAGCAACCACTAGAGGGCTCTGCCTGAGCAGATAGATTGTGAATCGCAGCTCCCTGACTTGAGGCGCAAGATCTTCTCTCCATTTGGAGAGTCCGGATTTCATTTTAAGAGAGCTCTTCAACTGTGCCATGTTTGTCACCCAAGCTTTATCCTAGGGTCAAGTGCCGCGTAGATCAGATCGACTATCAGATTAGCGAGGACGTAGACCACAGCAATAAGCAAAGTGAAGCCCATAATTGCTCCAATATCGTCAGTTAAAATCGCGCCCGTCGCCCAACGCCCAATCCCAGGCCATGCGAAAACTGTTTCAGTTAAGACCGCTCCTGCGAGGAGACCTCCAAATGCCAGACCTGTAACCGTAACGGTTGGGATCATAGCGTTCTTGAGAGCATGCTTGTAGATGACAACCCTCTCGGATAGGCCTTTCGACTTCGCCAGCGTTATGTAGTCTTGCCTCAAAACTTCGAGCATACTTGATCTCATCATCCTGGTTATTAGAGCTAACGTAGCGTATGCCAGAGCGAATCCGGGGAGGATTATGTGCGATACGCTACTGATTAGGACAGGCCAATTTCCAGTGATGATGCTATCCGGAATGTAGAATCCAGTTACCGTTCGGAGAGGATGGAAAATCATTACGAAGTCATCAACTCTACCTTCAAGAGGCAGGTACGGAAGTTTGTTTATCTTGAATTGATAAAAGAAAAAGTATTGCAAAAGGAGCGCGAACCAGAAGATTGGAATAGAGATTCCCGTTAGAGAGAATAATCTCGTAGCATGATCTACAGGCTTGTCCTTCTTCGTTGCTGAGATTATTCCCATCGGTATGCCCATCAATAGACTAACGACGATGGCAACTAAGGTCAATTCGAAAGTTGCGGGAAAATAGTTCTGTATCGAGACTACTACCGGGCGGTCATGATCTGACCTTGAAATCCCCCAGTCACCGCGCATAATGTCGTTCACGTAGTACCAATATTGCATGTAGATGGGCTCATCGAGATGATGCGCTTTGATTATCTGCTGGATCTGCTGCTCTCTTATGTGCTCTATAGCTCCTCCCGGCAAGTAGGGAGCTACAGGATCTCCGATCATGTGAGATAATGTGAAGGTCACCATCGATATGCCTATCAGTACTGGAATGAGCAGAAGAAGGCGCCTTATGATGTAGTCTCTCATCTTCATCGGGAATGCCTCACGCATTCTCCGTTTTGCAATATATATACGTTATCTGAATCAGAGATAAAAAAAGAGTTGGGGGATTATTGGGTGTTCCGAAGGAAATTCGGAAGATCCAAACCCTGATTCTTCGTCGCTAGCACATAGGTACCTATCTGTATAGCCACTTGCTCAGTGTACTGCTCTTTCGATACCGTCCAGTACGTTAGATTTCCGTTGACGCAAACTGAAAGCATTGGATTGAAGAAGTTGCCTCGAATCCAGTCTCTCTCTACGTGTATGCTCATCGGTTGGGCCAAGAAGAGGTAGAACGCTTGTCGAATCAGTTCCATCTGTATCTCGCGGTAGTATCCGGCCCGCTTGGCGCTGTCCAGCTCGACAGCAGCCTTGTCAACCAGTTCGTCGATCGTTGCGTTCTTATACAGCATCGCCTGAACAAAGTATCCCTTCTCCGAGTGCGCGTAGGTTGCAATGTAGTTGTCAGGATCAGCATAGTCAGGTATCCATCCAATAATAGCAAACGGTAGCTCATGATTTCTGAACTTCGCTAGGTAGCTAGGCCAATCAAGCTCCTGCACTTCTATCTTCAAGCCTACATTCAGTGCTTCTATGTTGTCCTTCATGAGCAAGCATCCAAGTTTTCGAACCTCGTTACCAGCATTGTAGTTGATGGTGATCTTCTGTCCATCCTCGAAAGCACCTTCTCCCTTAGCCTCTAAGAGCAGTCGCTTCGCCTTCTCTGGATCATACGTATACTTTGGAAGCGAATCATCGTGCCCCAGAACGCCCTTAGGTATCAAACCCGCCGGCTGTTCAGCGAAGCCGTTGTATACCTGGTCGATGAACACCTTCCAGTTGAAAGCGTACTGGAAACCTTCTCTGACCTTGATATTGTCGAAAGGCTTGATCTGTAGGTTCATAAAAGCGCTTGTAATGGTCGCTCCAGGGTTTGCTTCAAAGACATATCCTTTCTTCAGCGGCACTATCTGCCGATTGTTCAGCCATGGGTCCTTCTGGATCAAGTCGAAAGCGTTCGCAGCACTCACCATCACGGTGTCCGATTCGCCTGAGAAGAAGGAGAGAAGTCTCGTTCCCCACTCGTCGACATAGTTGATTATTACCCGTTTGACCTTAGCCTTTTCTCCCCAGTAACCATCGAATCTTTCCATGACCAGTCTTTCCCCAGGCTTCCATTCGGCCACTGTGAAAGGCCCTGTTCCGCAGGTATGCTCATGCAAGTATTCAGTTCGGAACCCTGGCTTGAACCCTCCGTGCTGCTCCACGAACGTAGGCGAAACTATTCTCGGCACATATTGAAGCGATGACAGGAAAGGCGCGAAAGCGTAGTCGAGTGTGATTTGGACAGTATAATCATCGATTATTTTGACGCCTTCAGCCGCAAGATATGCGTCGACCTCGCTCTGGTTCGTTACTCCATAAGTGTCTGATGTCATGTACTGCATTCCGCCTTTGATAACTTGCGCCAAGATCCAAGCTGGGCCTTCAGGGTCGTTCAATAGAATCGTAGAGTCGATAGAGAATTTCACTGCTTGTGCATTGAAGTCTGTGCCGTCATGGAACTTTACACCCTTCTTCAGATAGAATGTGTAGACGGTGCCGTCGGGTGACACTTCCCATTTTTCAGCGAGTTGGGGGAAGACCTCCGTCTTTTCTCCGTCGTACCAGACAAGGTGCTCGTATACTCTTTCAGTCATCTCACCGCCTGCGGATTCATAGTTCCACATAGGGTCCAGTGTCTGTACTTCTCCGAACTCGGTCATTACGATTGTATCAGGGTTGGGCACAGCCTTTCCGAGGGATGGAATGTAGACGTAGTAGTAACCTCCAATTCCTATGACGATCGCTGCAAGTATGACAACTACTAGCACTATGCCTGTCATTTTTGTAATCGCAGATTTTGACATCTGTCTCACTCTTTTTCCATTTTCTCTTCTAAGTCTGTGTAGGTTCCATAATTAAGGTTAACTCTAAATGTTTATTATCGTCTTCTCTAGTGTTCACTTGCGCCTTTATGTTGTAGATTTCTTCTTAAAGACATATATCCGCATCCGCGAAGATAAGACTCGGTAAGAACAGTTGGCTGCAAGCAGACGGCCCTCGCTACCTTCATTCCTAAAGCTGTGGTGGACGAACACTAGAATACGCCTGCTTGTTGTTCTTATGACCTTTCTCGGCATTATTGACGGTTTCTTCACCTCTATTTGGATAGAGAGGCACGGCATCGCTGGAGAAGTAAACCCGCTTGCTAAATGGCTCTTTGGAAGTGAGTTGGCTATCGTCTGGCTGGTAACGAATGTGTTTGCATCCTTCTTTTGCGGGGTCATTCTGGCGTCATCCTGCCTAATCCTAGAAGAGGGCAAGAGAAGATTCGTTGCACTGTTGTCTTCGTTGCTAGTTGCCGTTAGAACGCTCGTGGATGGCTTCTATGCCATCTACTACTTCAACCTTGGATTTCTTGGGCCGATCGTTCTCGCCTTAGGAGCCGTCGTTTTCATCGCTAGCAGGAACATCCTTACCTACGGTTACCTTGGAAGTCCCTTCGGTCTCTTCGTGGCGCCTTCAAAGTATTTGAGAGATCTAAGATTAATTCTTGCCACAGCGCGTATTGTTCTGGTTCAATTGGTGCAGGGAAGAGTTGACATGCAGACTTTAAGGTCGACCGAATACGTCAGCAACTCCAGTTTGGCGAAGAGGCTACGTAACACACGTCTCATACTATGGGTCGCGACTATAGTCATTGCGCCCACTTTGACTCTGAGCCTAATCCAACTCTTGACTCTTGTATCGGGAACTCAATCGCTTCCGAGGTGGCTTAGAAGCTTGGGAATCGTGACTGCGATTCAAGGTCAACTATTCCTCGTCAGTTTCATCCTCATAATAATTATGCTCATAGTTTTGTTCTACGCATTCTCGTCCATCTTCGAGATCTTAGCTGAAAGAAGGCGAGAATAGCGATCAACTATCTGGTAAAGTTTTGATGATTTTCGTATTGTGCTCATAGCAAACGAAGCGAACGAGACAGCTGCAAAGCACGTCCTGCTCATATGCGGTCAACTGAAAGAAATTCAGAAAAACACGGATATCGTCCTGAGGAAAGTTCATTACAAGATTCGATGCCGGACTGTCAGAGAATGGTTGCAAGTGGTCCCGTCAGGCCTGCGTATCGCTTCACTCTCTCTTTCATCGTGATTGGCTATTCTGCCGATGAAATTTTCAATCTCAAACCTAGAAAGAGTCAGGTGATTGAAGTTGCTGTCTCACGACTCGAAGGCCTTTCTACCAGAATCTCCTTCTCAGGGCAGTCTTCTCCCCCTCAATAATCAACTCGAACATTCGGTCAGAAACCCTTTTCTCACGCCTGAGAATGGCCTGAGCGTCTTCGACGGTAAGCCGTCTCCCTGAGAGAACGTAAGCAGCTACCTTACCGTACTTATCCACTAGTCGAGCGGTGTCCTCAGCCATCTCTAAAACATCTCTTTCCTTTGCTGAAAGAGCTCTCCCCTTCTTAGCGATAATCTTGGCCAATTCTTCCTCCGACTGATTGAGTACAGCTACAGCTTTAGAGCCGCATTTGGGGCAAGCGAATTTTTCAGGTAGGTCCTTCATCCTGATCATCTCCACGAACTCTCGGCAGGAGATGCACAGGAAGGTCTTAACCTCATTGAGGATTCTAACTCTAGCGGATTCCAGAAGGATACGCTTCATCTTCTCAGGCGGAATCAAGTCGGTCTTTCGACTTATCTTTTCTATGCCTATTCGCGCGATGGGAGTTGCTTCACGTGCGGTCTTCAGAACGGCGATCTTTGTAGATCCGTCTCGAATCTCTTCTAGGATCTTGATTGTATTCAAGAGATCCAAGTCCTTCTCAAGCGTCTCCTTCAATGCTTCATCTAGTATAACTGTTCCTTCAAAGCTCTTCATCAATTGACGTAGGCTCACGTTGCTGAAATCAGCCCATCTCGATATCGCTCCAAATCTTCTCGCGACATGGACCATTCTCCGCTTGAAAAGCCCGGTCTTCATAGAGGCCTTTGAGATCATTTCACGTACATCCATTCTTGGAAGTCTCGCAAGAAGGTTTGCGATTGTCTGGCTATCTGCAGCGCCCATCGTTTGAATCACAATCCTGTAGGGGTCTTGTTGAATTCCAACTGTATAACCGGTTTCCTCTGAGAGGACATGCCCTAGCAATCTGGCTAGAGTTCTGTTTACAAGTGTTCCGAAGTGTGCGCCTATAACGACGAACTCTTCCCAATCTTCGATTGTGATAGTCTTGTCGCTTGGGACATCTTGCTCTTCGTCAACTTGCTCGAAAGTCTCACGGAGTGCGAGCATAATCGTCTCAGTATCAGCTGGATACTTCTTAGCCAGCTCAGATGCAATCTTTTCCATATCCTTATTCTTCTTGTACTCTTCACCAGCATAGCCCCTAATCCAGCCTACTTCTCGAGCTACTTCGAAAGGTACAGGAATCTCCTCACCGACCCAGCTCGGTATGGCACCTGTGGGATCCACGATCGGTTTGACGTAGATTTTGTCTCCACGGATGCTCATCATCTTCCACGGGCTTCCGCGAACAATGAATTTCATTCCAGGTTCACCGTACTCTGCGACGAACGCTTCATCAAGAACTCCAACAGGGGCATCTTTAGACTCATCGATTACGAGATACTGTTTCTCGTCGGGAATCATCGAGAGTTTCTCGAAGTAGTATCTGTACATCTCCTCGATTCTTTGAGGTCTAAGTACAACCTTATCCTCAAATGACGCCCAAGCCAACCTCGGATACCTTGAATGCATGTACTTGATAACAGCGACCAAGTCTTGCTCAGTTAGATCTCTGTAGGGATAAGCGTTTCTAAACAATTCAGCGATCTCTGAGAAATACCATTTTCTTCTTTGAATTAAGAGGCCAACAATCTGATGAGACAATGCATCGAACGGCTTGTCAGGAACTGAGATCGGCTCCAAATCTTCCTCATAAGCTCTTCTGGCAATGACAGCAGCTTCAAGAGTATCGTCGGAATCCATTGCGATAATAACGCCATCAGCCATCCGCTCTATCCTATGGCCGCTCCTTCCAACTCGC
>Ga0315314_1002550_pt1 | contig 14960 bp, 17 predicted proteins | sample TDP9_MG_FD_203631 | JGI IMG/M metagenome (GOLD analysis project Ga0315314, IMG submission 203631) | Freshwater sediment microbial communities from Lake Towuti, South Sulawesi, Indonesia - TDP9 | ecosystem: Environmental > Aquatic > Freshwater > Lake > Sediment | place: Indonesia: South Sulawesi...
CCTTCCGCAGTATAATACACAAACAGTTTGTTACAATCAAAAGTATAGTCCACGCAAGTTAATTTCATCTTTAATTCGTGTTCTTCTACTTTTTGCATTACCCTTTGAAATGCCTCTCTTTCCTTCTTCGCATTCCCTTTCACCACTTCCCAATCACTGGAGTCCATCTTTTTTATTACCCGATAAAGCTTCTTCTTGCTGCGCTCAATCATTCTCTCAGGCGAGACAACCTCTCCCACCTCAATGCCATTCTCTGTCTCCACCAGACACTTATCACTGATGGTGAGGTCTATTCCCTCTGGCAAGAAATCGAAAACATCGTTCGTTCTTCTCATCTGGACTCCTACAACAATTGGCATGTTCCCCTCCTTTCGCTTCGCTCTCTGTCACCCTTTCCACAAAGGTTCCTTATTTAGGCGTTCATTATGTCGAGCAATTTCAAGAGCATTCCATCTATCGCTAAATTTACATTAACATTCCTCTTGATTAAATCGAGTGTTTCCATAACTATTTCTACCTTTTTCTGTCTTACCATAGATGGACTTTCAACAAATTTCCTGCCCAAATCTCCTAATAAAAAATTTAATAATTCCAATGCAGACTCTCTGTCTCCGGAAATTTCAGCCGAGAATCGAAATAGACCACTGTAATCTCCAATTACCGAACCTCCCATTTCAAAAATCTCCGTCAACCGTTCCCCAAACTCGGGAGTCTTTCTCTCCAGATAGTAAACCGCTCGACCAATGCTTCCTGAAGAAAGCCAGCTCAAACAGCGTGCCTTATCAGGAGTCACCTGGTATTGGTCTATAAGCATTTTTTTTATTATTTTACGGGGAACTTGCCTGAATAGTATTAGTTGACAGCGAGAGCGAACGGTGGACAGAAGACGGTAGATGTTCTCAGTTATGAGAATAAGAATTACTCGGGGAGGTGGCTCTTCTAAAGTCTTTAATAGACAATTGGCAGCCTCTTCGGTAGCGCTGGCAGCATCGTCTATAACATATACTTTCCAGTTTCCCTCCAGTGGCTTGTAGGAGACTCTCCTCTGAAGTTTTCTAATCTGGTCAATGGAAATTGTGAGACTGCCCTCACGGGGGCTAATTAACTCCACATCTGGATGTGTTCCGTTTTCAATCTTTATACAGGAATCGCAGCGATCACACCCATCTGAGGAGGACGTGCGACAATTCAGGACCTTAGCAAAGGCAATGGCGGTCGTCCGTTTGCCGACACCATCAGGTCCCACAAAGAGGTAAGCGTGAGCACACCTATTGTTCTCTATCGACTTCTTCAATATGTTAACAGCCACTTCCTGGCCAACAATTTCAGAAAACTTCATTATATAACTTCTTAATCTTTCTAACTTTTGAGTAATATTGAGTCCCCCGATGAAATCGGGGGGTCAATTACATCCCTCCCTTTCGGGAGGACTCCAAACCTTTCTATATCCTTGCTGTAGCATCCCGATTCATCGGGACAGCTACAAATATTCGTATTTATTTTACCAATTTTTGACAGCTTTTACAACCTCTAAATGGGTCTTCTCCGGAGTCTCCTTCACTCTAATTAATTTAACCCGTCCAGGCTCTCTGGAAGCGATTTCAAGATATCCTTTTCTAACTCTCTCATGAAACCTTATGGATTCCCGTTCCAGTCTATCCATCTTTCGCCCAGACACTTTTCGGACTCTCCTTAACCCCTCTCTCACATTGATGTCGAGAAGAAGAGTCAAATCGGGCTTCAGACCAGACGAGGCAATCCTATTCAAGTCCTCGACCATTCGGATATCGAGCTTTCGCCCATAACCTTGATAGGCGAGAGTAGCATCAGTATATCGTTCACAGATGACAATCTTCCCCTGACGGAGTGCGGGAAGAATAAGTTCTGATGTATGCTGCGCCCTGCCAGCTTCATATAGAAGAACTTCTGTAAATTTTGAAATTCTATTTTTGGGATTCAAAATTATCCTGCGCAAAGCTTCAGCAATGCTCGTTCCGCCCGGCTCCCTTGTGCGCACCACCTTATGGCCCTGCCTCTTTAAGTAACGAGCAAGCAATAGAGACTGTGTCGTCTTTCCCGAGCCATCGGGCCCCTCCAATGTAATGAAAAAACCCGTTCTCTTCTTCCTCTTCATCATCCTTCCTTCTACCCCCTTCCCCGACCTCTCCCCAGAGGGAGAGAATATTTGCTGCAGGCTTCTCTACTCCTCTCCCCTTAAAGGAGAAAATCTCTCCTGCAGTCTTCTCTACTCCTCTCCCTTAAAGGAGAGGATATCTCGTGCAGTCTTCTAGTCCTCTCCCCCTTGGGGAGAGGAAAAAGGTGAGGGAGAAATATGGGAGCTAACGATTGCGCAAAAATATTCTCTTTCTCGAGAAAGTTATGCTGCCCTTCTCCCCTCCTATTCCCGGAGTCTGCACAGTCAATGTTGAGATATCCAATTGAGTTGGACTAGACGTGGAATCGAGGATAAAATAGATAGAGGCAAGGTCTTCTGGTATCACGTCAGTAGTAGCTCCATCAACTACCCGTATCAGACTATCGCCAGATTTGTAGTACTGGAACTGCCTTCCATCGATATGGGTGAAGGTTATCATTGTATCGGAATCTTCACCAGCCTGCTTGCCAACTACTAGTGCACTCACAGGCCTTGCCTGCCTGATAAACTTGGTCATCTCGTCCATAGCGGTGCGTGCCTTCTGTTGCACATCGATCTGGTGACTGGTCTGCCACCAGATTCTGAATGTATTGGTGAAAAACGTTACTATCCCATACCCTAAAATACCGAGCAAAGCAACAACCACCATCAACTCTATAAGAGTGAATCCTTTCTGTTTTTCCATTTCACCCTCCTCATTTTACCACACATATCTTTTCTGTTGCAATCTCTCCTCCCGCTTCTATGTGCACTAAGTAGATTCCACTGGCAACAGTTGAGCCCTTTTCATTCTCTCCCGACCAGGGCTCATTGTATGACCCTGTCACCTTACTCTGATTATCCACTAAAGCCATTACTAGCTCTCCCATCAGGTTATAGATTTTTAGATTGACTTTAGTTGGGTTTATTATAAAATACTTGATAGTCGCTGTCTTGTCTGCCTTCTTAGGATGAATCAGGTTATTAGTTATATCGAGGAGGCGGACAACCATTATCCCATCGCTCCAGTCCGACCAGCCGCTCCAGCCACCTCCACTCTGTGCTTTCACACGAGCCTCGTATGTCTTATTATATTCACACCCTGAAATATTGTAACTCTTAACATTACCCACACTGCCATCAAATATAGTTCCATCCTCAGACCTCACCTGTAACCTGTAGTTATAGATTGCTGTTTCAGGGTCAGGATTATTCTGAGTCCACCTGAAGCGAATTGTAGTATTGTATGTATACTCGCCCTCATCAGTAGGCGTCTCTGGCTCTGGTGGAGCTGATGTATCCACAAAATGGCCTTCTTCAGACCAGCCGCTTTCTGTTTGCTCTTCAGACCAGCTATACCCCAGACCAGTATCTATTGCCTGAACACTCCAGTAGTATCCTTTAGCGTAAAGGCTGAAAGTGCGAGTCTGCATCTGGCTACCGTCCACAGTAGCAGTGCTTTTAGAAATAAAATTTCCTAAAAGAGGGCTCCCATATCTTGCTGCCACAAGGTCGTCTTTCCCCGATTCTGAGCCAATGCGGAAATTATAATACAGACCAGCTTGTGGAGTTTCGGTATCTGAGCCGGCAGTCCAGCTTATAGTAAGTTCCCTGGTAGTGGAATTATAAGTTGTTTTAAACTTGCTACTGTCAGGAGGAGTGGGAAGATTGTTTGCAGATTCACTATTCTTATAAATTTTCGTTACCGGCTCGCTACCAGAGGAACCTGTCAGAACCAGATCTATATCCTTGTCTCCATCATAGTCGCACCAGGCAACACTTCCTTTCTCTACATCATCTAAACTCTGTCCCGTATCTTCACTGAAGGTGCCACCACTATACTTATATATTTTTGAACTCGGCGTCTCTCCACTGGTTAATCCTATTACTACCAGGTCAAGGTCGCCATCATTATCATAATCACCCCATGCCAAAGAGCTGTTGTAAACCCCTGTTAAATCGTTGGTCTTGGTGAACGTTCCATCTCCATCATTCTTCCAGATTTCGCATACATACTCGCCAGTCGCTTGTCCACAAATGGCTATATCTAACCATCCATCATTATTATAGTCTCCCCAGGCCAAAAAGCTGTTCATAACCCCGGTTAAGGTTAAATCCGCACTTGTGGAAAAAGGGCTCGTCGGACTTGTTTCGTAGTCATTCTCATAAATCTTGCAGATATACTCCCCTACACCCTTCTCCCCACTTAACGCTAAATCTAAATCGCCATCATTATCATAGTCTCCCCAGGCAACAGAGCCACTGGCTACAGCCATTAAATCTGTTATACCACTATCCTCAAATGTGCCATTTCCTTTATTTTTATATATCTTGGCAGTATTTCCTATCCCCATACGAAATCCTATGATTACCAGGTCTAAATCACCATCGTTGTCATAGTCTCCCCAGGCAAGAGAACTATTATATACATCTATCATCTCTATGCCGCTATCGCTAAAAGTTCCGTTTCCATCATTCTGGTATATTTTAGTAGTGCCATACTCTGTTACTTTGCCCGTGATTGCCAAGTCAAGGTCGCCATCCCTATCGTAATCAGCAAAAGATAGACCACCGTTACTAACTCCTGTCAGGCTCTGGGAAATAGTTAACTTATTATTCGCTCCATTTTTGTAGATTTGGAAATGCCTGTTTGTTCCATCCCAGCCCATTATAGCCAGGTCAGAGTCTCCATCATTATCTATGTCTCCCCAGGCCAATGAACTATTATCCAAATCGGTCAGGTCCATTCCCGAATCACTAAGCGTGCCACACTTGCCAATTTTGGCAATGCCACTAAATCCTACCAAGACTACAAGAAGAATAAGAAATTTCTTACTATTCAATCTAAAACCTCGTGGTTAAAGAGAAGCGGTGGTTATCACCCATTTTGCTACCACTCATCCCCCAGCCGTAATCGAGCTGAAAATTTTTCCATACAAATCCCAACCCACAAGTAAAAGAGTCTAAATCGTAGCCAGCCTTATAGCCAGCCCTCAAGGCAAAAATTTCTCTATACCAGTATTCCATACCCCCACTTCCTCTAAAATCACCATCGTTTGGCTTTACTGCCTCTCCGCTTATGGTAAGTCTATGTTCCTGTTTAAAATCCATCTGATAGGCAGCGCCCGCTCTCACTGTCAAAGGCAAACTATCACCTTCCTCTTCAAACTTAATCTTCGTCCCCAGGTTCTGTCCCGTAACTCCCAGTTGAAGCCTGTTCTTTCCTACTATGAACTTTCCCAGTAATCCCGCATCAATCGCGTAGGCCATAGCCGAATACTTTTGTACTAAAGTTGAATATACGAACTTGATGCCCAATCCTAAAGATACTTCATTTCTCAACTCACGAGTAGCCCTCGCCTTCTGCCTTCTTTTCTCAACTTTTTCACCGCTTCTCCATATGATGTAGCCAAAACCCAAATTTGCTAAATAGTCTTCCTCCGCGCGCACAGTGTCACCTTCCGGCTCGAGAACCATTTTTCCCGCTTGCAAAGAAGAGACTCCCAGTGCAATTGTTCCCCGGTTTCTTCGCTCCTTTATCGACGTAAATCTCCCGCCTCTCTGTTTTTCCACTTTCCCTCCTATGGGATATGCATAACCGATGAATCCAAACCAGGTATCTACCAAACTATCCAGATACATCACACTAATTTCATGTCTTTTAATCTGGACCAATCCGGCGGGATTAAACTGGAGAGCATTCACATCATCAGCCAGAGCAACGAAAGCTTCTCCCATTCCCAGAGGGCGGGCGCCACTGGTCTGCTTCAAAATTATGGCTCCACTTGTGCCAGCAGCGAAGCAGATTAATGCGGGGCGAAAGAAGAAAAAAATGGCAAGAATAAATATAAAAAAATAAGGCCTCTTTTCCATTTCATATCAGGACTAAATTATTTTTAAAGCTATTATAACTCTTGCCAGGACCTAACGATAGTTGCCGTTGGAGAGCCTGTCATAGGCACCTGGAAACCAAACTCTCCCCATTGTATAGTCACGTTTGAGTTTACGTTAATTGTTCCGCCAGATTCTATGACTCCATTTATTTGCACGTTTGAATTTGCGTCAACTTCCGTTTGGCCAGAAATAAGACCGTTAATCTTAACGTTAGAGTTTATCTTGATATCAGCCTCATTCCAGGTTCCTCCAGAGCAAATGAGATTTACGCTCGCGTAACCACCATCCGGGCCAAACACATTGGAGCAGAGCTCCAGTCCATAATTACGCCCGGACCCACCACTTACCCAGATTGTACCTTCTCCTTCAAATGTAATGTTGGAACTAAACCTCACTCCCTGCGTGAATTTGTGAACCTTTCCGTCGAGATTGAAGGTCTCATTACTAGTATAATCCTTAAACTCATCATAAACTACCTTATCCATATTATCCAATGCACCCAAATCTACAGAGTTATATGAACCTATGGGATTTGTATCACCAGAAGTATCTCCCTCGACAATCAATGGATTTCCACTCTTTATTTTACTTTCCTGGTATATGCCAGTGGCGGGTGTATCGCCGCCCTGACTGGCATTGGTGGGACCCCTGGACCTTATTTCTCTTCCTGGCTGCATATAGAGGTTGCCAGTAATATAGACACCCTTAGCCATACCTGTGCTCGTATATATTGAGCCATCACTGGCTCCTGGTTCGCTCGGCTCAATAAACACATTGCTACCCAGCACTATCTGACCATCGCTCCTTAGGTCTCCTCTAACTGTAATGTTGGAAGCAACAGTGATTCCTTCTTTTGCTCCCACAGCAAAGGGAGGCGTTCCCTGCACTATATTGACTACGCAGGTTACCGTTCGCGTTTCCTGAGGATTAGTAGCATCAGGCACATAGCCTGTAGAGGTTATTGCATAATGGTTGGCAGGTTGTTCCTGAGTGGAAACGCTGACCGTAAATTGACCTGCATTACCAACTGAATTAGTTTCTGGTCCACGATAGCTTATATCTTTCTGCAATTCGTTAATAGCATACTCCACTCCACCATCAGCAATATATAGGGCCGAATCTGATAACCTCTCCTTAACGGAAAACTTCGTCTCATATCTACTCAAAAAAACCATTGCTACAGCCAGAACAGATAGGACAACTAATAAGATAAGTGCCAGAACAAGGGCGATTCCTTTTTCGTCTTTTATGTTTAACATTTTCCTGCCTCCTACCATTTATCAGCAATTAATGAACTAATCTCAATATTCTTATTTTCGCCTCCTTCAGTCCAGACTACCTCAATATCTACACGCTTTAATGAATCTTCCAGCCGATCTATCCTTACGTTGCGAGTGAAAGTCGTTCCTGACTGGACCTGTGATTCTGTCTCCCATATAGCGGGATGCCAGGGATTACCAATGGCAGCGAAAGGCTCATTCCTTATCTCTTCCATCTTATCGCCTGCATAATTGTAAGCCAGAGTCTGAAACTCCATACTCTTAACGGAAACAGTAGTGCTGAGGAAAAGTTGACTAAAAGCCAGAACAATAAAAGCAATAATTGCTAAGGCTATTGCCAGTTCTATATAGGTGAAACCTTTATTATTAAACTTTATCATTATCATAATATTATTATATCCAACAATTAAGTATACCACAAATTAATAATAGCGTCAAGCAGTATTCCCACCCTAGCCACCGCTCCTTAGAAAAAAGGAAAAAGGGGTCAGAGTCATTTTTCATGGAGTCCCCCGATTTCATCGGGGACTCCAGTCTTTCCCACACTCTCCACCACGACCAGATATAATATCGAGAGCGTGCGGTATCGCCGGGAGAATTACCTCCAAAGACTCTCTTACCGCCTTAGGGCTACCAGGCAAATTAACAATTAGGCTCCCCTTCCTCACTCCAGCTACCCCCCGGGAAAGCATCGAGTGGGGAGTCTTCTCCAATCCCTTCATTCTCATCGCTTCTTCTATGCCCGGCACTTCTTTCTCGATAACTTCCATTGTAGCCTCAGGCGTAACATCCCTGGGGGATAGACCAGTCCCTCCGGTCGTAAGAATTAAGTCTATCCCATCATTCACCATCTCTTTTAACTTCTTAACTATAGTTCGTTTCTCATCAGGCACAACTTCATATTTCTTTACCCGGGCTTCCAACTTCTCCTCAATTATATCCCTAATCACTCTCGCACTCGTATCAACCCTCTCGCCCTTCGACCCCTTATCGCTAACAGTCAAAATCCCCACTGAAATTTTCATATCCCCCCTCCGGAGCGACGAACAAACTATCTTTTAACATACCTTCCGCTTTTTCCCCCACTCTTTTCCAATAAACATATATCTCCCATCACCATCTCTTTCTCCACTGCCTTACACATATCGTAAATTGTTAAAGTTGCGCAGGCTACGGCAAATAGTGCTTCCATTTCACATCCTGTAGCATCCTTTGTTTTCACCCTTGCAGTTATCTTGAGACCAGCGTTTGACAGTCGGGTAGAGACACCTGGTTTTAAAAATTGGAAATCCATATCGCAACCGGTAATTTTTATGGGATGTGTAAGAGGAATTATCTCGCTAACTTTCTTTGCTCCCATAATTCCAGCAATTTTGGCTACGGTTACCGCATCCCCTTTAACAATCTTATTCTTCTCAATCAAGTTCAAGGTCTCCTGTTTCATAAAGATTGTTCCTGTAGCAGTAGCACTTCTTTTCGTCATTCTCTTTTCTGTAACATCAACCATTTTAGCTCTTCCTTGACGATCGAAATGGGTAAATTCTTTCATTTCAGCCTCCAATCTGATTCATATACTGATACTGTCTCTTATTCAAATTATGGTTCTCAGGCTTCTGGGAGACCGCCTCATAAAAAACTTCTCGAATATCCCCTCCCTCTCGCAAAACTTTTTCTAAATCGAGCCCATTTCTCGAAAAGAGACAGGGAAGAAGAATACCGTTAGATGTCAACCTCAAGCGGTTGCAATCCTTACAGAAAGGCTCCGAGCGAGATAGAATGAACCCAATAATGCTATCGCCACCTGCGGGCTTAAAATTCCTGGCCGGACCAGAACCAGGAACCTTAACGGAAATCAGCTTCTTCTCTTCTATAATCTCATCCATAACTCTCTTGAGCGGATAAAAGTAGTCTTCTCCAGATAAAGGCATAAACTCAATGAAGCGTACATTCAAAACTTCTTTCTCTCCCCACTCAATAAAGTCAGTAATTTCGTCGTCGTTTATTCCTCTCATCACCACCACATTAATCTTGATTGGAGAAAAATTTAACTTCCTCACCGCATCAATTCCCGAAAAGACCTCTCTTATATTGCCCCTGCCAGTGATACGATTAAATCTACTCTCCCTTAAAGTATCCAGACTAATATTGATTCGTAGAAGCCCAGCATTAAATAGATCCTCGGCATATCTACTTAAAAGGATTCCATTGGTAGTGAGCGAGAAATCTACCCCCAACCCTGCTACCTTTTCAATAAAATCGATAACTCCTTTCCGTACCAATGGCTCTCCACCAGTAATCCTGAACTTACCAACTCCCAGTTCACGGGCATATTTGATGATTTCAATTAATTCCTCATATTTCAATATCTCATCAGTGGGAAGCCTCCTGATTCCGGATGAAGGCATGCAGTAGAAGCATCTCAGGTTACACCTGTCGGTAACCGAGATTCTTAAATAGTCTATCCTGCGACCATACCTATCGACTAATCCATTTCCCATACTAATCATACCCACCAAAATTAAATTTTGTCCGTGACTTCCATCACAAATTTATTGTGATTTTTCTCACATCCCTGATGCGATGGAACTTGGTGTAGCGAGCATTAGAATTTTTAGCCAAAAATCGAATCTTGTAGCCGCAAAGCGTAAGCTTTGCTTCCTGTAGGGGACGGACTCTGTGCCGTCCCTTACCTTTGGGCGACCACGGAGTGTCGCCCCTACATAGACTTAGAGCTATCGCTCTCCAGGTATAGAGAATTTTGGCGGTGCTCGAAGAGCAAAAAATTCTCAGCGAGCGAACCAAATTCCGAGCATTACTCAAACACGTTAACACACGAGGCCTTAAAGGTAAAATATACCCGCATACCAACCTTCAAACCCATCTCTTCTTGCGACCTCTTGGTAATAACAGCAACAAATGGAGTAGAAGTTGACTCGGCTTTTGAACCCGAAAACCTGGGAATTGGCTCCATAGTAACCCATATGATTCCACCTCTATCCTGCATATTCCTTATCTCCCCTAAGAAACTGTTGCGAGCACTGGAATGGAAAGGTTCCAGAGAGAGCAAAATATCTTCTGGACGGAGTGTGGCAAAAACAGAAGCCCCAATTTTCCCAAATTCTGAGTTGGGCACGACCTCAACTTTTATCCTCCCCAAATCTAACTTCTGAGTGCCCTCTTCAATAATCAGCCTACCCCTGAACAGATTCCCCACTTCCATAAACTCAGCAGCAAAAGAAGAGCTGGGATAATGGAACACTTCCTCAGCTCTCCCCTGTTGTATAATTTCGCCCTGCCTTAATACAAAGACCCTTTCGCCAAATCTTCGAGCCTGTAATAGATTATGGGTCGCCATAACGATAGTCGCGTTGTGTTCGTTCTCCATTTTGAGTATTAGACCCTCTATGATTTTCGTGCTCAAAGGGTCAAGATTGGCCATAGGTTCATCCAAAAAAAGAATCTCTGGTTCCAGAACCATTGCCCTTGCCAGTGCGACCCTCTGAGCCTCTCCACTGGACAAGGTGAGAGCAGATTGCTCTTTGATGGAGTAAAGCTCGACAATTTTCAATGCTTTCTCAACTTTTCCCGCAATATTCCTATCTTTTCTCAATTTCAATCCATAGGCAACATTTTTCCACACAGAAGTATTGAACATAAATGGGTTTTGCATTACCATGCCGATCCTTCTCCGGAGATTAAGCTTCTCTTCTGGCGATAGCAAAGAGGAAGGAGAACCGTCAAAATAGACCTCCCCAGAGGTCGCTTTATCCAGTAGAGTGAGAATCTTGAAAAGTGTGGTCTTTCCTGCGCCATTTGGTCCAATCACGCAGTTGATTCTACTTTCGGCAATCTCGATATCAATACTTCTTAAAACTTCCTTACCGTTGAAACTCTTACAGATTTTTTCTGCTTTGATATTCATTCCATTTGTCCAATCTGCGAAAAATTAGACATTTCCCCTCACCCTCTCCCCTTTGGGGAGAGGAAAAAAGGTGAGGGGTGAGGTGATATACTATAAGTCTATCTTGTCTGTCCGAATCCCTGAACCATTTGCAAGAAGATATTTAATAGGAAGGCAACAGTTAAAAGAATAATCCCCAGAGCAACTGCCAGTTCGAAATCGCCTTTCATCGTCTCTAGAGCAATAGCAGTAGTCATTACTCTGGTAGCTCCCTTAATATTTCCCCCTACCATCATAGTCATACCAGTCTCTCCAATCACCCTGGCAAAACCCACAATAAACGCAGCCATAAGGGAACTCTTCGCTTCTTTGAGAATAGTGATAACCATCTGCCAGCCACTGGCACCCAAACTGACCGCCGTCTCCCTAACCATCGAACCGATTCTTTTCAGAGTCTGTAGAGAAAGGCTGGTGATAATCGGAGTAGCCAGAAGAGCCTGGGCAAAAATCATAGCCCAGGGCGTATAGAGTAAGCCCAAAACCCCTAAGGGTCCTCGCCGGCTGATAAGAAGATAGATGACCAGACCAACGGCCACTGCCGGCACTGCCATCAAACTATTTATAGTATTCACAATGAACCTGCTCCCTCGAAATTTTTTCAGAGCAAGTAAAAGGCTCAACGGGAGGCTGAACAAAGAAGAGAAGAATACAGCAGTCAGTGAGACGGAGAAAGAGAGTAAAACGATACTGAAGACTTCTTTATCTAAAGATATGATTAAGCCGAGAGCTCTATTTAAGGCATTAAGAATATTCTGCATCATTCCTCCTCAATAAGTCCAGAAATCGATAAAGGAAAAAAGAGAGGCTCTCCATACTCCTTTTGACCGTAAGTCCTGATAATATCCTGTCCCTCGATACCTGTAATGAATTCAACCAGTTTCATTGCCAGTAGATAATTTACATGCGGATACTTCTCCTTAGAGAGAGGAATTATGCTGTAGAGATTATAGAGATTCTCATCTCCTTGTACCAAAATAGTTAAATTTAGCTCCTTTCTGTGCGCAAGATAGGTCCCTCTATCAGTCAATATATATGCTCTCATCTCATTTGCAATCCTCAAAGTTCCCACCATTCCTGTGCCTGCTTCGATGTACCAGCTTCCCGAAGGCTCAATTCCGGCTACCCTCCAGAGTTCTCCCTCCTTTCTGTGCGTTCCCGAGTCGTTTCCTCGGGAAATAAATGTAGATTTTGATGCTGCAATCTTCTTGAGTGCTTTAGCTCCTTCCCTCCCACCTCTGATATGAGCGGTGTCTTCATCCGGACCAACAATCACGAAGTCGTTATACATAATGTTATATCTTGTTACCCCATAACCCTCCTTCACAAAAATCTCTTCGCCAATCGGATCATGGAGTAAAATTACATCTACATTGCCCTCCTTAGCCAGGCGAATCGCCTGCCCACTCCCCACGCCAATAACCTTGACTCTGCACTTATCCTTTTCCTCAAATGGGGGAAGTAACACATCCAAAAGTCCTGAGTCCTGAACGCTGGTAGTAGTGGCTAAAATTAGTTGTGGTTCCTTTCCTCTTCTGGCTAATATGAGAATAATCACCGAAAGGAGGAGATAAGAGACTGCCATTGCCACCAGAATTATCATAAAAGTCTTTGGCCACCTCAACATGCTCTTCTTAACCTCAAAAATAAAAAATCCAGCATTCCGCGCTTGCAAAATACTGGACTTATTTTCTCCTTCTCAAGCACGGAAAGCGTTCCGATTTCTCGGCGCACTCTATCGGCCAATCCCCATATCTTCTAGACTTAGGTGAAATGGCTCGGAGAATATTTTTAAACTATCTTATAAGAATTATATCCTTGCTGTCAAGTAGGAAAAAGGGAAAAAGGGGACAGCGACCTTTTTTCCCAAAAAGCGGAGGCTACTTTCTCTCCTCTTTTCACCCTCCGGTGAAAAACGGGGTCTAGTGGAGTTGGTCTAATGGGGTCTGACCCTTTTTCATAGAAAAATGGTCGCTGTCCCTATTTTTCCCTATTTTCCTGTCAAGAGATGGCTCCCACAGCGTCAAGAAAATTGCCAGAGACGAACAAACTGCCCCTTCAGGTACAAGAGTTTCTCTGCTAAACTTTCAAATTTTTGTCGCTCTCGTTACACGCATTGCCCTCTTTACAATCAATGTGCCCATCACAATCTTCACTGCGTCACCAGGCACAAAGGGCAGAACTCCCAAAAGGAGGGCTTTCACCATGTTCATCCTAGCTACCCACATCAACCAGCCCACTCCCGGTAGATATATTGCGAGAAGTCCCACCACCATAGCCAGAAATATTAATGCCCAGGGGGGATTCTCTCTTCTTTCCAATATATATCCCACAAGGAAAGCAGCAGGGATAAACCCTACCAGGTACCCACCGGATGGCCCCAAAAGAGCACCAATTCCACTTGAACCCTTAGCAAAGACTGGAAGTCCCACAATTCCCAGGAGAAGATAGATCACTTGACTTAAAGCCCCCAGATACTTCCCCAGTAAAGCCCCTGCCAGAAATGTGAAAAATATCTGAAGAGTAATGGGGACAGGAGTAAAAGGTAATGGGATAGCAATCAATCCTCCCACTCCAGTCAAAGCGGCAAAGAGAGCACAGAGAATCATCCCTTTCGTTTTCAGTTCCATTTTTCTTCCCTGAAAAGCAAAGCCTTACCTCTTAAACGAAATCTTCTCAAAATTCTAATTTAATTCCACAGTCAATCGAACTTCCAGGCATAGGCACTCCCGGTACCTCCTCGTAGGAGATGTCTAAGAGATTGGTAGCCCCTAAGTGGAATTCTAACTGCCCCAGGGTTTTCGAGAGCCGACCGTCCAAAATGAAATATCCACTTTTATGGCTACGTTGTTTATATTTCCCTTTTAAATTCTGGTGAATTCCCCAAAGGAGAGGAAAGCTGATCCCCAGAGAGACCTGATGCTGGGGATGATTCATAGCATACTTCGAAATATAATTTTCCAACTCTTCTGACTCTGATTTGAGAAAGGTATAGCCGAGAAAAAGGTTAGTTGAACTCTTCAATCCAACTTCAAAGAGGGACTCTAGTCCATAAGTGTAGACCTCTGTAATCTTAACCGCCTCCCATGGCGACAGATGATCCCTCCTCACCCAGTCAATGAGATTCCGTTCCTTTCTGAAGAGTAGAGTAGTTCTGGAATGTAGCCAAGTATTTAAGCCAAAATCTCCTCCCAACTCAGATGACCAGGCCTCTTCAACTACCAGTCTGGGATTACCTACATTTTGGGGGCTCCAGTAGTAAAGCTCGGTATAATCAGGAGGTCTAAACGACCTTCCAAAAGAAGAGTGGAGCGTCACCTGCCGGGAAAGATGGTAACCTATATTCATTGCCGGAGAAAACTGCCAGCTCCATTCCGAGTGATGGTCTATTCTGATTCCCGGATTGAGGAGAAACCTCCTTGCTAAGGAGACCCCGTACTCTGTGTAAATTGCTGCCCTAACATTCGAATGGTCGCCCAGCCGGGTGCTCTCCAACTCCTCTTTCGCTACCTCTAGCCCTAGCACAAATTCTCCTCTCTTTTCTGAATGAGTTCGAAGCTGGACTTCGCCTCCGTAAATGTAAGTAGTGTGATAGTTCACATAAGAATCGGAGTCAGTGACATCCCCAATGAATTTATCGTCGTGTTGGCGGTAATATAGTCTGGATTCAACTACCAAATTTTTCCATTCTTCT
>Ga0315314_1002551_pt1 | contig 14955 bp, 9 predicted proteins | sample TDP9_MG_FD_203631 | JGI IMG/M metagenome (GOLD analysis project Ga0315314, IMG submission 203631) | Freshwater sediment microbial communities from Lake Towuti, South Sulawesi, Indonesia - TDP9 | ecosystem: Environmental > Aquatic > Freshwater > Lake > Sediment | place: Indonesia: South Sulawesi...
TGAGAATTTTGGATAAAACCCTCTTACCCCTCCTCCAGCTCCGCAACAGAGGGATTCGCGATGGTGATGTTCCATTTCAACTAATTTAACTCGCAGGTTTTTTACGAGCTCTCTCGCTCCATCGAAGGAATCAAGCCCTCTTCCTAAGTGACAGGGGTCATGATAAGTCACCGTTTCTGGATCATCTTTTATGGAAGTGAATGAGAAATTTTCAGAAAGGAATGAAAGAAGCGACTTGAAAAGAAGACCGCTACGATACTCCTTATCAAATTCGAGAAAGGTTTTAAGACAAGTCGGGCAGAGGAAGAGGACCTCTCGACCTTCGGCCTCCTTTATCCTCTCTATATTCTGCCGGATATGATCTGGATTCGGGCTCGAACCGGTTTCCTCCTTCACGGCTTCACAACAGACCTCATCGATCAATGTAAAATCGATTCCCAATCTTTGGAGAAGTTCGATGGCGTGGGTTGCGGTTTCGGTCTCTATGCTCATTCCGACACACCCAACGTAGAGGACGACAGGGGAATGTTTCTTCAGAGAGGAAAATTCGGCCCGCGCCATCTCTCCATAGGGCGTTCCATATTGATCAATCGTGTCTTGCAGTTGCGTGACCTCATCGAGTTGAGCATGGGTTTCAGGATCCTCCAGGCTCAATCTTCTCAGGCCCTTAAGCCTCTTGCCAGCATCGATATCCACGGGACAGACCTCTCCACAAAGCCCACAGGTGGTGCAGAGGAAGAGTCCATCTTCAACCCCTTTCCGTATCCCTCTCTGAAGAGAGGTGAGGGCCACTCCTCTTCCTCCCAACATCCCATCCGTTCCGAAGAGAGGACCGACGGTGTTATAAGCTGGACAGTCGAGAAGACAATTTCCACAACCGATACAATCGAGAAGATCCGAGAAATCCTCCATCTCATTCAAAATCTGCCTTCTTCCATTGTCCAGAAGGACGATCACCACTTCCACGGGTTCATGCACCCCATAAAAAAGCTGCTTCTCGATATCTGACGATTTGGATCTTCCGGCCACGATATCGATAAAGGCTGGGAAAAGGGTGCCCGTGGCTAAAAAGGTTTCCAATCTCGCCATGACGATGGCATCTTCTAAAGAAGGGTAGACTTTATCGATGGAAGTGATAATGATGTGTTTCTCCCTTAATCGAACACGCGTGACATTCCCTTCATTGTGGATGATTAATACCGCTCCTTCTTCAGCAGCAATCGCATTGGCGCCTGTGATACCCACCTTTGCCTTCTGCAGATACGTTTCAATATCATCCTTCACCGCTTGCATCTCGCTCTCTGGAATAGGTGGAATCTCTCTGTTGAGGTGCTTCGAGAGAATTTGAGCATAGTCAAAACGGGAGAGATGGCAGGCCGGTCCGGTATAGTGAGAGGCCCGGCCACCCGCGATCTGAATGATTCGATCACCGATATCTGTCTCGATGACCTCGATGCCACTCTGGACGAGAAAGGGAGTCAGCCCAATCTCCTTAGAGACATTCGACTTCGATTTGACCACGAGCCGCTCGGCACCAATCTCCTGAAGCAGAACGCCACAAGCCTCCTTTGCATCCTTCGCCTCAATCACCTTAAAGCGATTCTTTTCCAGGCGGGAGATCGCCTTTTGCAAGAGATCCCAGTTTCCCACACACTCAGAGCGAATCCGTTTCACCCTTTCTTTGATCTTCTCGAAGTCATCCATCAAAGGAAGGTTTTCTTTCTGGCGGCTGCGCGTCTGTTGAAAGGCCCGCCTCTGATTTTCCAACTCGGATCGCTTCAACTTCTTTCTTAAATCGTCATACTGCTTCTGAATTAGCCCCATCACAGTACCTTCTTAGGTCATTATGTCATAGAGTCATAGCGTCAAAATTAAGAAACCTAAGACCATTTATCTATAATGAACGTCATGAGTAAGTCCACGTTCGCGTGGTGTCATTGCGAACGGAGTGAAGCAATCTTATGAGATTGCCACGCCTGCGTGCCGAAACCGTGGAGCAAGTCAGGATTAGTGAGTCACTTCGGCGTGCAGGCACGTCGCTTTGCTCCTCGCAATGACTACTTTATTAATCCGTTCACCACAATTCTGCCCCTTTTACATAGATAACACAATCCCTAAGAGGTCTTCCATTGGAAAATTTTCGTTGGTTGGATATAATTCTCCTTCAATGAAAGAAAAGGTTTGTCTCGTCAGTCTTGGGTGTCCCAAAAACTTGGTCGATTCCGAAGTGACCGTTGGTCTTCTCTCAAAAGAGGGATATCTCCTCACCACAGATCCTTCTGAGGCGGAAATCCTCATTGTCAATACTTGCGCCTTTATCCAGGATGCGACGAGGGAGGCGATCGAGACCATTCTCAACCTCACCCACTATAAGAGAGAAGGTCGTTGCCACCTCCTTATCGTCTCAGGATGTCTCCCCCAACGGTATGGGAAGATCTTGGAAAAGGAATTACCAGAGGTCGACCTCTTCATTGGCACCGGGTCCTTTCAACACCTTCCCGAGATTCTGAAACAGAAACCGAAGAAAAAGACCCTTCTCAACAGACCTACCTTTCTTTACGATGAAAAGACACCTCGCATCCTCTCCACTCCTCCTTTTGTCGCTTATCTCAAGATTGCAGAGGGTTGCTCCAATTCCTGTACCTTCTGCACGGTTCCTCAGATCAGAGGCCCCTACCGAAGCAGAACCCTTCGATCTGTGCTCGAGGAAGCGAAGAGTCTTGCCGACCAAGGAGTTGAGGAACTCATCCTCATTGCCCAAGATACCACTGCCTATGGAAAAGACCTCCGGGATGGAACGAACTTAGAAAAGCTTCTCAAGAGATTGGTCAAGGTCAATGGTCTCCGTTGGATCCGGATCCTCTATGCCTATCCAAAGAAGGACTATTTCACAGATGGACTTCTTGAACTGATGGCTCGAGAGCAAAAGATCTGTCCCTACCTTGATCTCCCGATCCAACACATTGACGATGGAATCCTCAGGCGAATGGGTCGAAGAACGAAGAGTCAGGAAATTCGAAGTCTGCTCCAAAAGATTAGAGCCTTCCTTCCAGGGATCAGTCTTCGATCTTCTTTGATTGTTGGATTTCCAGGAGAAGGAGAAAGCCAGTTCAAAGAGCTTTTAGACTTTGTCGAGGAAGGCCGGTTCGATCACCTCGGGGTTTTCAAATATTCGGCGGAAGAAGGGACACCCGCCTCCCGTCTACCCAATCCGATCCCAGAAGCTGTGAAGGAAGAGAGACTACGAACCCTGATGGAGATCCAAAAAAAGATCTCCTTAAAAAAATATCGCCAAATGGTGGGGAGAAAGACGGAGGTCTTGGTCGAAGGACTGAGTCATCAAGGAGCTCTGCTTCGAGGAAGGCTTCGAACCCAGGCTCCTGAGATCGATGGCTGCGTCCTCCTGATGGGCAAGGCCAGACCCGGCGATTGGGTCGAAGCTCGAATCACCCAAGCCCTTCCATACGATCTTCTGGCCCAGATTGAAAGAATCCTCCTTTGAATTTCATTATCCGCTAACAGCATTGCTGATTTTTATCTTGACATTTCGTAAGATATCCTGTAAATATTACGATGATGAGCGAAAATCTACAGAAACATCGGGTATTAGGTGCCTTTTTACCAAGCTCGGGAAAACGACGTCTTGTCCTTCTCACGGGGGCGAGGCAGACCGGGAAGACAACTTTAGCCCTTTGGAAATACCCGGATCTTCGCTATATCAACCTCGACGCCCCGGAGAATCGTGAAGTCATCCGTGGCATGTCAACAGCCTCGTGGTCGAAGAGCGTCGGAAACGCTGTGATCGATGAAGCACAAAAAGAGCCCTCTCTCTTTGAAAAAGTTAAATTCGCTTTCGACAGAGGTGCCGTATCGTTCTCTCTCCTCTTGGGATCAAGTCAGATTCTTCTCCTCAAAAAAATTCGCGAAACCTTAGCAGGCCGTATCTCAATCTATGAACTTTGGCCTCTGCTCATGGGGGAGCTCACATCGGAGTCTGACACGCAGCCCCCATCGTCTCCGCTAATCGATCGCCTTTTTTCAAGCCAGGATCTCAATCGGATCTTCAGGGATGTCCCCGAGGTATTACTCGTTTCGGATGATAGTCGTATTCAAGAGGCGGAGAAACAGCTATTGAACTGGGGCGGCATGCCTGCACTTCTTCCCCTCTCAGCCGAGGAGCGTTGGAAATGGTTGAGAGATTATCAATTTACCTATCTCGAAAGGGATCTCGGCGATCTGGCTCGGCTCGACGATCTCGTTCCTTTCAGAACTTTCCAGAAGCTGGCGGCATTGAGATCGGCTCGTCTTCTGAATTACTCTGAGCTGGCCCGCGATGCCTCGCTCAGTGTCGACACGGCCAGGCGATATCTGGAGTACCTCAGGCTTTCCTACCAGACAGTCCTGCTTCCGCCTTATCATCGCAACATAACAAGCTCCGTTATCAAAACACCGAAACTGTATTGGCTCGATATTGGAATCGTACGCTCTCTGAGCGGCTTTCGTGGAGACCTGTCCGGCGAGATCTATGAGACGATGGTAGTGAGCGAGATGATCAAATGGATGAAAACGGTTCAGAGACAGGAAGAGATATACTTCTATCGCACGCGCTCCGGCCTGGAGTTGGATATTCTTCTTCAGACCGAAAAAGGCATGATCGGGATGGAAATCAAGGCCCGCACATCTGTGGCAGCAGCAGATCTTCGGCCCATGCGGGAGGTGGCAAAAGGACTTGGAAAAGAATGGCGAGGGGGATTTGTGGTCTATTTGGGTAACTCTATCCAAAAGGTTGGAGAGCCCAACCTTTGGGCTGTTCCTTCCCGGAGACTCTTCACATGAACTTGAACTCGATAATCTCATGGATACGTATGGCGATGGAGCCCGAGATCGGATGCACCAAAGGTGTTGACGTTAGACTCTCTGTCTGAGCAGGAATAGCCCTGTTCTTCACGAATGAAGATAGCGATTATCGGCCAATGGGTCTTAGTACCTGATTGCCGTTGCCGCTTGCCATGATGCCTTGTTAAAATTCTCTCTGATTACACTAATTAGAGCCGGTTACACTGATATGAAATTCATTGAAAAAACAGGAAAATCTGTGTAATCCTCTTTTGAAATCTGTGTCATCCTCTCAAAATTCTTGTTGCATTTTCATTCCGATTTGATCACATCATTGCACGCTCAAGAAATTACTAAGTTGTTTTAGAACCAACGTTATATATTATGGTAGAGCAAGGTTAGGCCTCGAAGAGTAAGGTAGAAAAAGTCCCCTTTATTACAAGAGCTTCATAATCTCGGCTCCCTCCTTGTTGAAACGAGACGATTAGCATAGATATTCTCAATCAATTTCTCGGCATCAATAGTCTCCTTCCAAGCCCCTGCAGAGTTTTTAAACGCATCCAATTTGTGCTTTGAAGGAGCCTCCATGATGGTAATTGTAATTTCTTTTCCTTCTTCAATGTCAACCTTTTCGAATTGATTCTCCCCACGCAAGGCTATACCCTACTCCTCCTGCCTCAAAGTTGACTTCCTGCCCTGCCCTACCCCAATCCCTTATAACCCAACTCCCCAACCGCAATACTTTGAGGAAATAGAATGACATCCTTTTCTATATGGGGTCATGAAGAGAGACTTCCGCGTGTCAAGCGCCGGTCCCCCAGGTGCACAAATCGCAATATTGCAAGCCTGATGACCTCAGAGCATCCTCAGAGGCATATTTCGCACCATCCCCACACAACCAGCCCTTTTTTCTTGACGGATTGGGGAAAATGAGTTAATTTAAAAACTCTTAAATTCTGATGAGATAAATATCGAATCTTACTTTCATTTTTGGCGATAAGATAAATGGATGAAGCAAGTGAATTGATCCAGCAGAGGATCCGAAAGCTGGAGACATTGAGAAGGGAGAAGAGGAATCCCTTTCCCAACAACTTCAAGGTGACCCATACCTCCAAGGATCTTCATGATGCCTTCGGTTCGAGGTCCGAGGAGGAGCTGAAATCTGTCAACGAAACTTTTTCCCTCGCTGGCAGGGTTTTGGCGATCCGCAACTTCGGCAAGGCGGGATTCATTCAGATTCAAGACCGAATGGGGAGGATCCAGGCTTACCTTCAGAAAAATGTGGTCGGAGACGAGGCCTTTCAACTCTATAAAACCGTTGATATTGGCGATTTCGTGGGATTGGAGGGCAGGGTCTTCCGAACGAAGACAGGGGAGCTCACTCTCCAGATTCAGAACTTCCAGCTTCTGGTAAAGTCCTTGCGGCCCCTTCCAGAGAAGTGGCATGGTCTCACCGACATCGAAGCCCGGTATCGTCATCGCTACTTGGACCTCATCGCAAACCCAAGGGTGAGGGAGATCTTCCTAACTCGCATCCAGGCGATTCAGATGATCCGAGATTTCTTTACCCGTCGAGATTTTATTGAGGTGGAGACACCGATGCTCCACCCCATCCCTGGAGGCGCTACAGCAAAACCCTTCAACACCCATCACAATGCCCTCGACATGGAACTCTACTTAAGGGTCGCTCCTGAGCTCTTTCTGAAACGACTCGTGATCGGAGGGCTTGAAAGGATCTTTGAGATCAATCGCAGTTTTCGAAACGAAGGGATTTCAACGCAACACAATCCTGAATTTACCATGCTCGAATTTTACCAAAGCTATGCCACCTATGAAGATATGATGGAGATGACCGAGGAACTTCTCTGTTCAATGGTCAAAGAGATCCATGGTCAACTTCAGCTGACGTATGGGGGGAAGGAGATCGATTTCACCCCTCCCTGGAGGAGGGTACGCTTCAAAGAGTCTCTCGCAGAGAGTAAAAGGCTTGATCCCGGCGTCCTCGAGGATCCTTCAAAGGCGATCCAGGCAGCGAAAGAGCTTGGCCTCGAACTAAAGAGGGGAACCTCTCATGGCAGGGTGTTAGCTGATCTCTTCAAGGAGGTCGTCGAACCCAATCTGATCCAACCTACCTTTGTCACCCAATACCCTACGGAGGTCTCGCCTCTCTCCCGTCGGAATCTCAATGACCCAGAGGTCGTGGACCGGTTCGAGCTCTTTATCGCTGGCCGAGAGATCGCCAACGGTTTCTCCGAACTGAATGATCCGATCGAACAGCGGGAGCGCTTCCTCCAACAATTGAAGGAGAGGGCCGATGAGGCCGGTGCCTGGCTTCGCCTCGATGAGGATTTTCTCCGTGCCCTCGAATTCGGGATGCCTCCAACGGCCGGCGAGGGGATTGGGATCGATCGTTGGATCATGCTTCTCACCGATTCGCCCTCCATCCGAGATGTCATCTTCTTTCCTCTCCTTCGAATGGAGAAATAGTCCGGTGAAGAAGGGTACCAGACTATCAGGGGACCAGGAAGTGGAGATCAGGGCATCGGGGGACCAGCGGGAAAAAGTTAAGTTGATTAACCTGATATTCTGGTATCCTGATGTCCACAAGCTGATATCCTGATATCCAGGTATCCGACGGGATAGGTTCATGAGATATGAGTGGTTTATCGGCCTGAGATACCTCAAAGCAAAACGGAAGCAGACCTTCATCTCCATCATCACGGTGATCTCCATCGCAGGAGTCACCGTTGGAGTCATGGCCCTGATCGTCGTTTTGGCTGTGATGAGCGGTTTTGAAAAGACCCTGAAGGAAAAGATCTTAGGCACCCACGCCCACCTCGTCCTCCTGAAGGTCGGTCAGGAAGGAATGGATCATTATGAGGAAGTGGCGAAAAGAGTTGAGGGAGTGAAGGGTGTCGTCTCGGCTGCTCCCTTCATCTTCAACCAGGTGATGCTCTCTTCCGAATCGAACGTCTCCGGTGTGGTCCTTAAAGGGATCGACCCCCATCGAGTGAGAAAAGTGACAGAGTTGGCCAACAACTTAAAGACAGGCCGCCTTGAGGATCTCATGCGAGTTCGGGAAGGAGATCTCCCGGGTGTCATCCTTGGAGTGGAATTGGCGAAGCACCTTTCTGTCTCTTTGAATGACACGATCCAGGTCATCTCACCTCTGGGCACGATGACCCCGATGGGATTGGTGCCTAAGATGAAGCGTTTTCGTGTCGTGGGAACCTTTTACTCCGGGATGTACGAGATCGACAATACACTAGCCTATGTCTCTCTCGAAAGCGCCCAGAGGTTCTTCAGCCTGGGAGGCCGCGTCACAGGAATTGAGATCAAAACCGATGATATCTATCGGGTGAGGCAGATCGGAAAAGAGATCCGGCGAGAGATGGGATTCTCCTTCTGGACCAAGGATTGGATGGAGATGAACCGAAACCTCTTCAGCGCCCTCAAATTGGAAAAGATCGCGATGTTCATCATCCTCGTGCTGATCGTTCTGGTGGCCGCCTTCAACATCATCTCCACGCTGATGATGGTGGTGATGGAGAAGAATAAGGATATCGCCATCCTCAAAGCGATGGGCACTCCATCCAAGGGGATTCTGAAGATCTTCGTGATCGAAGGACTGGTGATCGGGGTCGTAGGAACCATCCTGGGAACGATCTTAGGTCTGGGTGCTGCCTTTAACTTAGAAACGATCACTGGCTTTGTGGAGGATCTCTTTGGATTCAAAATTCTCGCGAGCGATATCTATTACATCGACAAGCTCCCTTCCCAGGTCAACGCGCTCGATGTCGTCCTCATCGTCATCACGGCCATCTCCATCAGTCTCTTGGCCACCGTCTACCCTTCTTGGAGAGCATCGAAGCTCGACCCGGCCGAGGCATTGCGATATGAATAAGCAGAGAGATGGATTTAAAGATGAAGCTCAACGAGCTCTCTCCCAGGGGAATTGGAGAAAGGCCCTCGAAAATTTTCAAAAGCATTGCGCCCAAGAGCCCGAGGATCTTCGATCTCAATTGAAAGTCGCTGAACTCTTGGAACGCCTCGGCCGGAGGAGAGAGGCGGTTCAAGTTTATCGAGAGGTGGCTGAAGCCTATGCTCAGGATGGTTTTTTGCTCCAAGCCATCTCGATCAATAAGATGATCTTAAGAATTGATCCGTCTTCGAAAGACGTCGGTGACCGGCTGGCACAACTCTACACGCAGAGGACCCTCGAGACCAAACCCTTGAGACCCTTTCCTCACATTCCCCTCTTCTCCGAGCTCAATGAACAGGAACTTCAACTATTGCTCAAACACCTCCAAATCAAAACCTATCGGAAGGGAGCCCTCATCTGTTGTGAGGGAGACACAGGAGATTCCCTTTTCATCATCAGCCGGGGTGAAGTAGCGGTCAGCAAGGTGACGCCGAACGGCGATGAAATTTGGATCCGGGACCTCCGAGAAGGAGATTTCTTTGGGGAATTCGGCTTCTTCACTGATCAAAAGAGGCACGCCAATGTCAAATCATTAACCGAATGCGAGATTTTGGAGGTGTCTCGAAATGAACTCGATGAGATGATCAAGATCCATTCCCATATCAGGGAAGTCCTTCAAAATCTCTTTAAACAACGGGTGTTAGATCTCTTTCTGGCCCTCTCCCCTTTGTTCTCATCGCTCAATTCGGTTGAAAGGGAGGAGATCTTCAAACGATTCCATCTCATGGAGATCCCTGAAGAGACGGTTCTCTTTAAAGGAGGAGATCCTCCGAAATCACTCTATATGATCAAAAGCGGAGAGGTGGAGATATTCACGCAGAACCGCCAGGGAAAAAGGATCGTTTTGGCGACCCTGGGAAGTGGAAATATCTTTGGTGAGATCGGGCCTCTCTTCAACAAACCCCGAATGGCTTCTGCGAAGACAACCCAGCCTTCAGAATTGCTTGAGTTGGCCAAAGAGGATTTGGAGGCGTGCCTTCTTCGGTTTCCGAAACTTCGATCGATATTGAAGGAGACCTCCTTCAAGCGTCTCGATCGGATGAAAGAGATCTTTTCTCAGGAAAGGGTTGAAAAGGTGAAGGAGGGCATGGTGTGAGTGAGTTGATTCAGGTGCAGAAGATCTTCAAGTCCTTTGGAAATGGAGCCAAACGTGTGGACGTCCTCAAGGGCATCGATCTTACGTTCTCCCAGGGCGAAAGGACAGCGATCGTGGGCGCCTCCGGTGTCGGAAAGACGACTCTGCTCCATATTTTGGGGGCGCTCGATCGGCCAACCGCCGGCAACGTGCTCTACCAGGACAGGGATATCTTTGCGCTAAGTGAAAGGGAACTCGCCCTGTTTCGAAATCGTGAGATTGGATTCGTCTTCCAATTTCATCATCTCCTCCCCGAGTTCAATGCGTTGGAAAATACGATGATGCCCTGCCTCATTCAAGGGATCTTGAAGAAGGAGGCGGCATTGCGTGCCGAGTCCATCCTCACCCTCGTCGGTCTGAAAGAGCGTCTTTCCCATAAACCAGGGGAGCTCTCCGGCGGCGAACAACAACGGGTGGCCGTGGCCAGGGCCTTGGTGTTGGAACCGAAAGTCCTGCTGGCCGATGAACCCACCGGCAACCTGGATACGAAGACAGGGGAATCGGTCTTTCATCTCCTTGAGGAGCTGAACCAGATCAGGAATGTCACGCTCATCATCGTGACGCATAATCTGACATTGGCGAGCCAGTTGCCTCGTCAGGTCCGCCTGGTGGATGGAAAAGCACTCGAATAGATCAGGGCCGATTTACCCCATTGGATAGTAAACATCCGGCGGGGTTTACAAAAAAAATTAGATTTGGTATGAAGGACGAAATTTTCACATCATACTCTATCCCATGTTAAGATTGGTTCGGTTCTCTGATAGTGATTCCCTCAGGATGATGGGTCAAAGCCGAAACGTCATCTTGAAGGGGATCTGGCTTGTCCTTCTCATCCTCTGCCTCCTTATGGGAATCTGTGATGGAAGGGAGGATATCATTTACAAAATCACAGTCCTCGGAAATGTGAAGGTCGAGGAAGGGGTGGTTCGCGCAGCGATAAAGAGCCGAGAGGGAGGACCGTTCTCCATTGAACAGCTACGCGAGGATCTTCGATCCATTTTCGGTTTGGGTTACTTCTCCGATGTTCAAGTCGATATGAAATCGACCCCGCAGGGTAAAGAGATCATCTTTATCGTTGTCGAGAGACCCTCCCTCAAAGAGATCTTGATCACCGGAAATCAAAAGGTGAAGCTCGACGCCATCAAGGAGAAATTGACACTGACTCCGCGTTCCATCCTTAACCTCGAAAAGGTGAAGGAGAATTCGGAAAATATCCGAAAGCTTTACTTCTCCAAAGGGTATTACGGGGTGAACGTAGAGTACAAGGTCGATTACCTGGAGACGAACGAAGCCGTGGTCACCTTTCATATCACCGAGGGCCCTAAGGGACATATCAAAAAAATCATATTTAAAGGAAATAGGAAGATCAAATCTTCTGACCTGAAGAAGGTGATGATGACCAAACAGAGAAATATCTTCTCCATCATCACCAAGACGGGCATCCTCGACGAAGATATCCTCAAGAATGACATCCAAGTCTTGACGGCTTACTATATTGATCACGGTTATCTGGATGCACGTCTCTCCGAACCGAAGGTCGACCTTCATGATCCAAAACGGATTCGCATTGAGATCGAGATCGCTGAGGGACCTCAATACCAACTGGGAAACATCGACTTCAAAGGCGACGTCCTCACCACCAAGGAGGACCTCTTCAGGGTTCTTAAGGTCAAGAGAAACGATGTCTATCGCATGTCGCTCATCCGAAAAGAGGTGAGTGCTCTCACCGAAGGGTTTGCCAATCAGGGCTATGCCTATGTGGAGATCACACCCGAAACCTCTGTGGACTCCCAGAACCGCTTGGTCCATGTGACCTTCGACATTGAGAAGAAGAAGAGCGTCTCTTTTGAAAAGATTCAGATCACTGGAAATACAAAGACCCGTGACAAGGTCATCCGCCGTGAGCTCCGGGTGGCTGAAGGGGAACTTTACAGTTCCACGGCGCTGAACAGAAGTCGAGATCGACTGAAGCGGACGGGGTACTTCAAGGAGGTTGAATTCACCACGAGCCGAGGAAGCGGCGACGAAAAGATTAACCTCGATGCCAAAGTGGAGGAGGCGCCTTCGGGTGCTCTCACTTTTGGGATAGGTTACAGTTCATTAGAGAATGCGATCGGTACTGCCTCCGTCTCCGATCGAAACCTATTCGGTTTGGGTTACCATGGGTCTCTGAGGTTCAGATTGGGAGCAGAGAGCAGAGATTTCAGGTTCAGTTTTACTGACCCCTATTTTCTGGGTTATCCCTATTCGGCAGGCATCGACCTCTATAATGAAAAAAATGAGTACTTCGACACCTATTCTTATAAAATTGTTGGAGGGGACATCCGTTTTGGAAAGGAATTGACCGAAAATACCCGCATGGATGCGATGTATAAATTAGAGAGAATCGAAGTCTACCATGTGGCAGAGGATGCCTCCCGATTCATTAGGGAACAGGAAGGAAGGGCCACAACCAGCGCTATTTCGCTCACCCCTTCCATAGATACCCGAGATGACTTCTTCGTGCCGACTCGGGGGGCACGACACAGTCTCTCCCTTCAATACGCAGGAGGTATCTTAGGGGGTGACAATGAGTATGTAAAAGTCCAGGCAGAGACCAGCTGGTACTTCCCCATGCCCTTGAGTACCGTCCTCAACCTCCGTGCACAAGTAGGACTCATTGAACCTTACGGTGGCAAGAAAGCCCCTATCTATGAAAAGTTCTTTGCGGGAGGGATGCATACAGTGCGAGGGTTCGAATATGGCAGGGCTGGTCCCATGGATGAAAACCGAGAGCCCCTGGGCGCAGAGAAGATGGTGGTCTTCAATTCTGAACTGATCTTTCCCCTCGCCCGCGAGATTGGGCTGAGAGGGGCTCTCTTCTGGGATATTGGAAAGGGGTTTGATAAGTTTAAAGACCTTACCCCCATAAGAACAGGGATAGGGATGGGAATCCGTTGGTTCTCCCCATTTGGTCCGATCCGTATCGATATCGGATTCAACCCCAGCCCCAAAAGAGGGGAAAAAAGTAGAGTGATCGATTTTACAGCAGGAACCGTTTTTTAGAACAACCCTTTAAATACAGTCATTGAGTCATTCGTCATTAAGTCATTTAATGACCCAATGACCGAATAACTTAATGACGAAATTGTATTCAGTTTGTTCACAATGTTTACAGAGAGGAGAAATGGCAATGGATGGTAAAAAGTTCGTAATCTTCATTGGAATCGTTCTCATCCTGGGAGGATGGCTTGGATGGTCTTTTGCTGCAGAACTAAAAATCGGCTTCGTGGATATTCAAAAAGCAGTCAACGAATGCAACGCAGGCAAAGAGGCAAAAAAAACCATTACCAAAGAGGTGGAAAAGTTTCAACGTCTCGTCGTTGAGAAACAGAGAGAGTTACAAACGGCGAAAGAATCTCTCGAAAAACAGGCGCCGATGCTCAATCCAGAAGCCAGAGCGACGAAAGAGAAAGAATACCAAACAAAACTGCGCGAATTCCAGAGATGGGGCGAGGATAATCAAAACGAGATTAATCAGAAACGAGCCGAGATGGAGCGAAATATCTCATTAGGTCTTCAGAAGGTAATTAGAAAATTGGGCGAGGACGAAGGCTACTCCCTTGTCTTGGAGAAGAATGAGAACATCGTGCTCTTCGCTTCCAAATCGATTGATCTCACCGATCGGGTGATCAAGCTCTTTGATACCCAGAAGCGGTAATAAAACTCTAAGCACGAAATCCGAAATTCGAAACAAATTCGAATGACCAAAGCCCGAAATTCAAAAAGAGTAAATAAAGTGACTTTTGGGAATTTGACGATTTCGATTTAGGGTTTGTTTCGCCCGCCTGCGCGAAGCCGCTTCGGCGAAGGCAGGGATTTAGATATTCGGATTTCGGATTTTCAAATGAGGCCTTGAGAATAGATAAGGATTAATGGGTAAAGGTAAGAGAAATGAAAAAACGCCTTAAGGAATTAGCTGAATGGGTGGGTGGAACGGTTGTCGGAGATGAAGAGATAGAGATCTCAGGGGTGGCAGCCATCGACGAGGCTCGTTTCGGGGAGATCACATTTATCGCCACGCCCAAGTATCTTCCCAAGCTCAGCGAGACCAAGGCCTCTGCGGTCATCGTCCCGAAAGAGATCACCTCCTCTCACAAACCCCTCCTCTGTGTGGACAATCCCTATTTGGCCTTTGCAAAGATCTTCACGCTCTTTGCGCAAAGGCCTTACCAACCCAAGGGGGTCGATCCCCATGCTTGGATCAGCCCCACTGCCCAGTTGGGCCGAGAGATCACCATCTACCCCTTTGTCTCCATCGGGGACCGATCCTCGATCGGGGACCGTGTGATCCTGCATCCCGGAGTCTATGTGGGAGAGGACTCTTCCATCGGAGACGATTCTGTCCTATATCCTAACGTCTCCATTTATCCCGGCACGGTGATTGGTAAGCGGGTCATCCTCCACAGTGGTGTGGTGGTAGGAAGCGATGGATTTGGATATGTGAAAGATGGAAAGAAAAATGTGAAGATCCCCCAGGTGGGAAAGGTTGAGATCGAGGATGACGTTGAGATCGGAGCGAATACCACCATCGATCGAGCCACACTCGGCAAGACGATCATTCGAAGAGGGGTGAAGATTGACAACCTCGTCCAGGTCGCCCATAATGTGGTGATCGGCGAGGACTCGATCATCGTCGCCCAAGTTGGGATTGCAGGTTCGACAAAGATCGGGAGCAATGTCACGCTCGGCGGGCAGGTGGGAGTGGCGGATCATGTCGAGATCGGAGATAATGTCATGATCGGTGCCCAATCCGGAGTGGCCCAGGATCTGGCTCCAAACCAGGCCTACACAGGAAGTCCTGCCTTGCCCCATCGGGACTTTCTCCGAGCAGCCATGACCTTTCCAAAGTTGCCGGAGATGAGGAAGACTCTCATCGACATCGAGAAGCGGCTGAAGAGGATCGAAGAGGCCCTCTCTTCGAAGGGGAAGGAGAAGTAGATGATCGAGATCAAAGAGATCA
>Ga0315314_1002552_pt1 | contig 14955 bp, 9 predicted proteins | sample TDP9_MG_FD_203631 | JGI IMG/M metagenome (GOLD analysis project Ga0315314, IMG submission 203631) | Freshwater sediment microbial communities from Lake Towuti, South Sulawesi, Indonesia - TDP9 | ecosystem: Environmental > Aquatic > Freshwater > Lake > Sediment | place: Indonesia: South Sulawesi...
TGAAAATCAATGGAGGAGGAAGAGTGGGAGGAGGAAGAGGGCGGGGAAGAGGAAGAATGGGAAGAGGAAGAATGGTAGTTTTTAAATGATTCCATTTCCTTTATCCTTTTCTTTACTCTTTAATGATTAATTTTTGATGTTGTTAGGCTAAGTTTATTTGTCTCTTTTCCTTTAGTCAATTTGAGAAAGAAATGGTTCGAGTTGCAGTGCTTGACGAGGATCGTTGCAAACCAAAACGTTGTGGTAGGGTTTGTTATCGCTTTTGTCCTCCTGTGAGAAGCAAGATTGAGGCAATTCGATTTGAGAACGAGAGGCCGCTCGTTGTGGAGTCTCTTTGCGTAGGATGTGGTATATGCGTTAAAAAGTGTCCATTCAAGGCTCTCTCCATCGTCAACCTTCCAGACGAACTCGAGGAGGAGTGCAGCCATCGATTTGGACCCAACACCTTCAAACTTTTCCGCCTTCCCATACCCTCCCAAAGTGTGGTGTTAGGGCTCCTTGGACAGAACGGAATTGGAAAAACCACAGCGCTCAAAATTCTTTCTGGAGAAATCAAACTAAACCTTGGAAAATATGAGAAAGCGCCAGATTGGCCACAGATTATCCAACATTTTCGTGGGTCAACGCTTCAAGAGTATTTTCAAGATTTGAGCGCCGATAAGCTTAAGGTGGTGCATAAGCCGCAGTACGTGGACAAGATTCCGCAGGTAATTTCGGGAAAGGTGGGAGAACTTCTCGAAAAAATAGATGAACGAGGCAGGTTGGAGTTCCTTACAGAACAGCTTCAGCTTCAAACCGTTTGGGACCGCACCCTCGATATTTTGAGCGGGGGGGAGCTTCAAAGAGTCGCCATCGCCGCTACGATTTGTCGAGAAGCAGACGTCTATCTTTTCGACGAGCCATCTAGCTACTTAGACGTAAAACAGCGTCTTCAAGCTGCTAGGGCCATACGAAGCCTTAAAAAAGACGACAAAACCGTGATTGTGGCAGAGCATGACCTTGCCATCCTCGATTATTTATCCGATCAAATCTGTGTTTTCTATGGGTCCCCTGGAGTTTATGGTATCGTTTCTCATGTTCATGGGGTAAGGGTTGGAATCAACATCTACCTGCAGGGCTTCATCCCTGACGAAAACGTCCGTTTTAGAAAGGGCCCGGTCATTTTCCACGTGAAGCCACCAGCGGCAGGTTTGGCTGCTGGTGAAACGTTACTGAAGTGGGACCAGATGAGGAAGGCGTATGAGGAGTTCACGCTGTTGGTAAAGCCTGGGGAGGCGAAGCAAGGCGAAGTTATAGGAATACTAGGACCCAACGGAATTGGAAAAACCACTTTTGTGAAGCTCTTGGCTGGAATCGAAAAACCCGAAAGAGAAGAGTTGTCGACTCAATACGGGTTAGCCGTGGGTTATAAGCCTCAATATATATCAGCGGAGTACACGGGTACGGTGGAAGAACTTTTGAAAAACATCGCCAAAGACGATTTTGCGTCCAGTTGGTATCGAAGCGAGATTTTACAGCCTATCAACGTGTATTCCATTCTCGACCGCGACGTGACCGAGCTTAGTGGAGGCGAGCGTCAGAGGGTTGCCATCGCTGCCTGCTTATCCCAAAAAGCCCAGTTGTATCTTCTTGATGAGCCTAGCGCTTATCTCGATGTGGAGGAAAGGCTGTCAATGGCTCGAACGATTAGACGGGTGGTGGAAAGTCGAAATGTAACCGCCTTCGTCGTGGAACACGACGTTGTAGCACAAGACTTCATCGCAGACCGCCTCATGATCTTCACAGGAGAACCTGGAATCCACGGTATTGCTAACCCGCCAACCAGCCTACGGAAAGGCATGAACGACTTTCTTAAAGGGATGGATATCACCTTCCGAAGGGATACTGTGACTAAAAGGCCAAGGGTGAATAAAGAGGGATCCAAACTCGATAAATATCAAAAGAAAATCGCAGAATACTACTACGTTCCGGCAAGGGAAAATTAATAATTGATATTTACTAAACAAATAAGATAGAAAAGATGTTGAAGTTGTTAGGAGTCGCGTAGATCGCTATTAATGGGTGCTAAGAATAACTTTCAATCTTTTAGTTTTTTCAAGGCCCAAGCAATGTTTTCAGCTAAATCCTCTAACGTGTGTCTAGCCTCCTTGTCGGTTTCCAGCTGGTCAGTCGTATGAGTTGATATTATTTTGTTTCCGGCTTTGCGCTTAGGTACTCTTCTTGTCCCTATAGCAACTGTCCAGTAGGATGAGCCCACCACTATGAAGTTATTTATCAAAAACCACATCACTAGCTCTGCCAGCGTGAAGTTAGCTCCAGTTCTTCTTGTAGACACTATAGCAGCACCAAGCTTTCGTTTGAAAAGACCGGGGCCTTTCCCTTCAGGCCAAATCAAATCATTCATAGGCTCGTCTCTTGCAACTCTACCCTCGCTAAGCAACCCTGCTCTTTCTAATAGTCCCTTAAATTTGGCTGGTGCCGTACCAAAGTATACAGGAGCTCCAAGAATAATTCCATCAGCTTCAAGCATTTTTTCAAAGATAGGCATAAAATCGTCATTTTTTGTGGCACATTCTGCCGGTCCAATTCTACAAGTACAGCAACCGATGCAACCAACGATCTTCTTGTCGTACAAGGTTACAAGTTCTGTCTCTGCGCCTTCTTTAGAAAGGCGATCAAGAACGAATCTCAGCGTTTTTTCAGTATTTCCATCCTTTCTTTCGCTACCACAAATGCCAAGCACTTTCAATCTTTTCATGATTAAGCCTCCTTTGCTCATCACTTAAGTTGATTTAAATAAATTATAAGTCTTCTCTTATATAGGCTGAGATCGACATAGCTAGAGTCACATCGGAGAGAAAGGGGATGGGGCCCGACAGGAACAGGATGCACATTTTTCGACAAAAAGACGACAGAAGCCATATTCTAACCCTTATCTACTAAAATGCTGTTGCGCAAGCAGCGATGATTAAGTCAATTTGCTAGATACTATAATCGAAGTAGCTTCACTCCTTGTACATAATCATATGGCACAGGATACCCGGAGATCACTGGATAGCATAATGCGAAGGTTAATAGGGCGGCCGCTAAGAAGATGACAGAAATCGGGGACTTCATGGCTTCATCGCCTTCTCTTAAAACATCGGCTAGCGCGAGGCATAAGGCCGGAACTGATTGGAGAAAATAGAAAATATACTGTGCTCTTCCCCACCCGAGGAATGTATGTGCTATTCCCGTGGGAAAATAAAAGAGCCACGTTACGAGAAACCATGCGCAAACAAAAATATCCTTTTCCCTTCTTCTCTCTAAAGCATTCCAGATGGACATGCCAACCACAACAATGCCAACATACCATATTAACGGATTTCCCAGATGGGAAATTGTGGTTAGATATGTGGCTCCATCAACCTGAAAGGTTTCGTAAAACGAAAGTAGAGGACGTAGCATGAGAGGCCACGTCCAAGGCTCTGACATATATGGGTGTGAAATAGGCAAATAAGCTGAGAACTGTAGCATCTGATATTGGCGATTTAAAAAGTCACTAAAACCATACCCAAGGATGAAGAAACATGGGATATAGGATGCAATGTAAACCAAAATTGGGATAAATATAAGCGTAGTCAAGAGGCTGAGAACATCGCGTTTCCTTCTTCTTCCCCGTTTAATCATCCCGTGAATGAAGCATAACAAAAGTGGAAGGATGCCAGGCATCTTACTGGACGCTGCAAGTCCGAAAAACACCCCAGATAAAGCAATATAACTTGGTCGATGTGACCGTTGCGATAAGAGGTAGAAAAGTACTCCGAAAAGAGAGAACGCTAAAACGTAAATATCTAGCATGGCTATCCTAGCCTGTGTAAAGAAGAGAAAATCAAAGCATAGAAGCACTGAAGCTATCAAGCCAGTTTTTCTAGATCCATATAACTTTGTTCCGATCAGATTCAGCGCTGGCACGCAAAGGATGGCTAAGAGAACCCCTGGCAGTCTCCAACCTAGCGGATTACTTTCCCCAAGAGTCAGCATCCCTAATGCCATTAACAGCTTACCCAGTGGTGGGTGAATAAAATTTGGATCTCCGCCTCCCCTTAAGATGGACCTCGCCGCTGTGACGTAATGTTCCTCATCAAAGTAAACCCTATCAGGGCTATCTAATCTAAACAGAAGAACCACTGTGGCTAAGGTTCCCAACAGAAGCAAAATGATGGAAGTTGGAACTTTCGTTAACCCTTCTTTAAGCTCTTCCCATTTTTCCCCCAATTTGCCTGCTATAACATCTACAAATTGAGTGAGTGAGAATGTATCTGGAGGGCTCAACATCCAAAGGTGTAGAAGCAGTAGAGCCAATAAGACTGCACGCACTATAAATAGCTCAAAAAGTTGAATACCGAAGATAGAGGTAAGTTGTGAGATCAGGATTAATATGTTGATGAGATCGAATGAGAAAAATAGAATAGAGCTCGGTTGTACAAGCCCAATGAGTGGTAAAAGCCAAAGATTTGTGGTCTGAGCGTAAATTCCATTTACTAACAGGAAGAATGCTAGTACCGTAAGGACTAGTTGAGGAGTAGTTTTCTCCCTCCCTCTATAGAGCATTAAGACGTATCCGGCGACGAAAAGAAGCGTGGTGGAAAGCATATAAATAAGCTGCGACTGGAACGTAAAAGACAAGAAATGTAGTATACCACCCTTACTGATAACATCTGTGATGTTTATGATGTAGGAGTTGAGCCATCTCTGAGGGTTCACGACCTCAAATGGGAAGCTGATGAACATGAATGAGAGAAGGAACACTGACAAGAAAATCGAGCGCTTCCCTTTTTCTGTTTTGAGCAAATAAATCGGGAGCAGTAAGAAGGGATAAAAACTTGAGGAGGTTGCGAGAGCTAAAGTAAGCGCTGACCACTTAATCATCCCTGAAGTAAGTAAAATCGTTGAAAAAGCGGTGAAAACCGCTGGTATGGAATCCCAGCTATATAATCCAAACAGGAGGAAAGAGGGGGCTAGAAACCAGTAGAATGTCCACTTAACCATCTTCCCACATTTAAGAGTTAACGCGATTAAAAACATCCACAGCACTCCCAATGTTGACGAAACACATAATTGGTATATGAAGGGATTACTCGTCCATCGGGACATCACAAGGAAAAGAAGCCCCGAAATCACTGGAGGGCTGAAATCATAAGCAACGTATGGTGGTCCCAAACGCGAAATATTCCATGCGAACGGAATGCGCACATCATTTATGAACATTAGCTCTGGCACGCAATAAATGCTGATTAAATACGTTCCACATAAAATGAGTGAAAAGAGTAGTAGATTAAGCAAAACGAATTTTTTACCACCCCTCCAATTACTATGTGTCATTTATCTTTTCCCTTCGCGTTTATTAAAGTGGTATTGAGCAAATTTTAGAGTATCGCACGCGAATTATTTGTGTTTTCCAAACTTAATCGAAAGCCGGTAATTATGTGAGTTTGATGATTCTATAAGAGCCTATGAAGAACCACAGAACACGTTCGTTAACAGCAACTCCGCTTAAGCCTACTATGCAGAACTTAAACAATCTCAAGTGTTCCTTCGTGTCTTACATAAGTCTGTAAAGGTGCCTCAGGTAATTCCAAATCTCTTTAGAGCCTAGTTTGCTTCTACCGTGCCTCCTAGACTTGAAGGTGTACGGTATTTCAGCAACTCTATTGTAGTTGCCTTTAGTCAATATCTCAAGCAGCATTTTAAAGCCCTGAGGGCTCAGCTTCACGCCGTCAATTACCTCCCTTTTAACGATGAAAAAGCCTGACATTGGATCCTTAACGGCCTTAATTTTAGGAAGCAGTAGGTGTGCAAGTGCTGTGGCACCTCTGCTGATGATTCTCCTGTACAACGGCAATCTTTCCACCTTACCGCCATGAACGTAGCGACTAGCAATAGCTAAATCAGCCCCGGCACGGACCGTATCGAGCATTTTGTGCAATAGTGCGGGCGAGTGCTGGAGGTCAGCGTCCATTAAGCCTACCAAGGCGCCTTCAGCATTATTCAGACCCTCGAGGAAGGCTGAAGCAAGACCCCTTTTTCTAAACCGCCTAACGACTTTAATGTTGCCAAATTTGTGTGAAAACCGCTCAGCAACAATCCAAGTCCCGTCCGGGCTATCATCATCAACGATTATAACCTCATAGTTAACGCCATCTAATGCCTTATGAACTCTCTCTAACAGAATAGGCAGGTTATCTCGCTCGTTGTAGGTTGGAATAATAAGCGATAGCTTATCCTCATCATAGTTTGATGTTTTCAACCGAGGGGTACCCCTACTTGTACATTTGCTTTTGTCCAGCTTAGACAAAGCCCCCAGCCGATTATACATTGTTCACTATCTTTGCCTGTTCATACCGCATTTAGGCGAAGATTATTTATATTTGCTTTGCCACCAGGTCGACGTACTAAGCGCAGTTTCTCTATGTCGTAATAAATATTTCGTGCAGACGCGCTAAACGCTGGAAGCTCGCGTGGAAGTGAAACGAAAGACCCTGACCACCGTCTAAGAAAACCATACGGGTGTCTTCTACGGATTAATAAAAAAGTTATAAAGAATATTATTTTATTCATGGGTGGATGTTGAGGCTTTCATGGACAGTCTGCCTTTGCCGCGAGATATTTTGGGTGACTTACTGTCGAGTTTTAGTGTGGGTGAGGGTTTGAACCCAGCACGTGTAGGTCATTCTGGTCCTAAGCTTCTGTTTTGATTGTGGCAGCTTCCCGCATACATGATGAGGACCTCTAGCATTTCTCTCTTAAAGGTCGTTGTAAGAGGAATTTTATGAGTAGGAACATGAGTAGAAGCTGTCTGAACGAGGCTATCCACTGGACAGGGCTTGCAGGGTCCATAGGACCGGAAGGATACACTCCATACTGGTTAAACCAGAGAATTATGATCGAGACATTTGCTAAGTCGAGGATGTAGAAGAGGGGTAAGGATACCGCGGGCACTAGTGTGAAGAGAGGTAGAAGGAAAAGACTAAATTGAGGGGGAAAAATATAGGTGCTTGATAAAAAGGAAGCCATCATCGCCCAGCACTTTTGAAAGAAGCCCCTTTTGCTTATTAAAACCACAATGATAAAAAAGAAGAAGAGCAGAGCAGAACCTACTCTTGACAGGAACGTTTCGTAAGGCCCAAACACGTATAACCAGAAAGAGTCTTCATTGACCCAGAAGGCAGTATGGGCGTAGGTCCAGAGCCAACCACCAAAATTGCAGACCATGAATGGAAGATTGAAAACTAGAATAACCCCTAAAGCGATGCCTGCTACCAGGAAACGCTCGGTCCACCTTTTCTCCTCCTGCATGAAGACGGGAAGGAGAAATATCGGCAGGATTTTGGCTGCCGCCCCTAGACCGAGAAATAGGCTAGACATTTTAGTTCGGTTTACCGCCCGGAAATAGATGGAGGCCGCCATAAAGCCTATGGCAATGATGTCCCAAGAATAGTAGACAAACCAGATCATCGAAAGGGTGAGGATGCACCATAAGAATATCCGGCTGATGTCTATCTCTTTGATCTTGCAAGTCAGATATAAGGAGGTAATCGTCATTAGTGCGAAGGGATACTGGAGGACTGCGGTGGCATAGTGATAACAGACTTGACTCCTAAAAAAACTCGCAACCCAGATAATCAAGCCGATGATAGGAGGGTACTCTAAATTATAATCTAAATACGGAAACTTATGCGGACCAACGCCCAGAGACTCCCTAAACCAGATGTAGTTTATATCCGAATAGTGGGAGGGAGTGACCACGCTTTCTGGAAAATGATACACGGCAGAAAAGAGATAAACCGCACTCATGGCAGCTAGAACCTCTATCAACCGTAGTCTCCGTTGTGGAAAGATCAAGACATCCTCACTCCCTCTATCTTTATTTAATCTGGGTTTTCTCCAGCCGGGCAACCATTCCGGTCTGATGGATCACGAGTGTGGAGCCTACAATGAGGGTGCTTAACTCATCCCTTTCAAAGCTGATGTATTCTCCTCTAACCTTCCAGAGGTTTGCGCTCAAGCTATCTGCGCCCACGGCTTTCATCATGTCGGCGAATGTACTGGAGAACTGGTCTGTGTCCTCCTCCGTGTCCCACAGAATCCTCCAGGTGAACATGTAGTCGTTCCCCTTCTCGTAGAAGGTGAGGTTGTCGCCGTTCCACCCCTCTGCAGCCTCTATCGACTCATCCCTCGGCAGGTGCGTGTCCAACATTACGAGTATGAAATGTTCCCCAAGCCTACCGGTCTTTACGCCAGTCCAATCTGAAGTATTTAGGGGCGGGGCTTCAACCTCGGCGTACAATTCTTCCTTAAGGTATTTTTCAGGATGCATAATCTGCTCGGTGGTTTGAGGGGGATTTCCATATGCTTGGTTAACCCTCGCCCATCCTCCATTGATGTAAAGTGCTCTGATAAAGTTCTCGCCGTATTGATAGGAGAATAGCCAGATCTGAGTCAGTGGGTCGGTCTCCTCCGAGGCGTAGATGTATGAAAATGAAGCCTCTGATGGTGAAGTAAGGACTGAAGAGCTTTCTGGATCTGCTTCCATTTTGATGTATTCTTTAGTGGTTAGCCCTGCATCCCCCTCGATGAAGGCAGACCATGCTTGCTTTCCGTCATGATCCCTCCTCTCAGGAGCCTTAAAGTATATACCCTGCATGATATGGGTAAGCTCATGGGCAAATATTTCTTTAGCCTTTGATTTATCGTAGGGGTTAAAGTACTCCTTAACAATATACACTTTGTTCTCGAATGCTGCGGCGAGGATAGCGCCTGCCTGTTGAACCTTAACCTCGTGAAGGCTCACGTTCTTAGGGATGAGGAGCAAAGCCTTATAGATTCTCTCCTCAACCTCAACCTCCTTAGAGGCTGCTTCAATCTGTTTCGTTCCCCAGTTCTCCTTCACCCAGCTTACTGTAACTATCTTCAACTCCACCCCAATGGGAAGGGGAAGACCCCTAATCCTTCCCATCCCCCTCAAAACCTCACTGAACACCGCCTCTGCGGTACGCCTGTACTCAATATCCTCACGAACTCTAAGTAGATCGCTAAGATAATAGCCAACTAAAAAGCCGAAAACTATGCAGATTGAGATTACACAAGCTGCTGTTAAACGTTTCCAAGCCTTAAACATTTAAAATACCCTCTAAATTATTGAAACAGCTTCTTCATAAGGCTTTAACCCTACAGTATGGTCTCTAAACAATGATCTGGGACACTTATCCCATCTATGTGGATGACCATAATTCTAACTGCCCTTCTGAAGTGACACGCTATTTAAAATTTTTGACACTAAGGATGAGTGTTCCAAAATTTTTAAATTGGTAAAGTGTATGCTATAGCGGTGGCCATGTTGACCAAGGTTCGCACTCCCCTCTTCATTGTCAACTTCAAAACATATTCTGAAGCCACTGGGAAGAAGGCTGTAAGGCTAGCTAAGTTAGCGGAAAAAGTGGCTCATGAATGCGACATCTGTGTTGCTGTTGCGCCGCAATTTGCAGATATATACCAAGTGGCACAAGAGACCCATATTCCAATATTTGCTCAACATATGGATTTCGTCAAACCTGGTAGCTTCACGGGTCACGTTCTTCCAGAATCAATAAAAGAGGCCGGAGCCGTGGGAACGCTAATCAATCATTCAGAAAGGCGATTAAAGCTCGCTGATATCGACTCGACCATCATGAGAGCACGTGAGGTCGACCTAGTCTCGGTGGTTTGCACCAACAATGCCGCTGTGAGCGCAGCCGCGGCTACGCTCACACCAGATATGATCGCGGTGGAGCCGCCTGAATTAATAGGGACAGGGATTCCGGTTTCTAAGGCTAAGCCGGAGGTGGTTACGAGCACAGTTGAACTCATTAAGAGAATAAACCCCGAGGTGGTAGTTCTTTGCGGTGCGGGAATTACGAGGGGTGAGGATGTGTCGGCTGCATTAAGGCTTGGAACAGAGGGGATTCTGGTGGCAAGCGGTGTTGTGAAGGCAAAAGACCCATATAAGGTGTTGTTAGAGTTTGCTGAAGCCATAACGAAGGCATAATAGACCTTAACAGAATTTAACCCAACAAATCTTTAAATAAAGGTTACAGATGAATCTTTGGTTCAAAAATACTGCTGGAGGCTTAAATCTTGAAGGTCAACATTAGGTGTGCTTCATGTCTTTTAAACCGGGGTTGTCTTGAAATTGAGAGAGCCTCAAAAGATCAAAACATTAGGTTTAGGGCTATGGTCGAGCTTCTCAAGCTTTTAAATAGGGAATTCTCAGCTGAAGCTTGTCCGTCAATCATAGGCACAAAAAGAGATCGCTTAATCAAAAAAATTACTGGAAATGACGACCCGTATAGGGAGTTAAAACATGAATCGAACGTTCAAGTGTTGAAAATTTTTCCAAAGGCTCAATCATTCGTTCAAAAGCATCATACCCCTCTTGAACGTTTTAGAGCAGCATGCAAGGTGGCTTTGGTTGGAAATATGATAGAGTTTGACATAATCAGCCATGAATTTAACTTCAGCCTTTTAGAGGACTCATTCATGAATGTACAGCTTGGCATAGATGACATAGATAGAATATACGAATTGCTAAGCCCTAGCAAAAAAGTTATGTTTCTCACAGACAACGCTGGGGAAATCGTGCTCGACACTATTTTAACGAATGAAATTCGTAACTCCGGAGTAAAGATACTAGTCGCTGTAAAAGATAAACCTGTTTTAAACGACGCGACTATGAAGGATGCACTTAAAATCGGCATGCAAAAGTTCGCTGATGAAGTTATAACAACTGGCACGGATACGTTGGGTTTAATTCTGTCTGAGGCATCTGAAGAGTTTCGAAAAAAGCTTAAAGAATGTGACCTAATAGTAGCAAAGGGCATGGCCAGCTATGAAACCCTGTCTGAAGAGAGAATAGGCATACCTATAGCGTTTCTTTTAATGGCTAAGTGCGATTCGGTCGCGCTTGACTTAGGCGTTAAAAAAGGCTTCGCGGTCGCAAAGCTGATTATGCCTAAAGCCGTCTAAACTTCTTCCACATCATGTTGAATGATGATGCTGTTGCTTAAGTTTTCAGCTTACAGAGACTTTCTAACGCATTCTCAATTGGGTTGTATTAAGTCTCTTACTTTCTTTAAAATTTAGGCGGAACGATTAGCCTTTTGAGGCAGCGAGATTCGAGCATTTAATTAATTTTTTTCATTCATATTCGTCCGGTCATAAGGGGGAGAAGCGGGGGATGTTTTTGTCTGACTGAAGCCACCAGCGGCACTGATCTTTACAGTATAAAGACCGCTATAGTGGGAGGAGCTAGTGGAGCCCAAAAGCCGATTTAAAACGGTAAAGATCTGGCTGGTTTAGTGTTTTCCCAAGACTTACCAGCTTCAGTAACTATCCAAAACTCGTCGGGTCTACGTGCCAAATTATTATTAGTAGCTTTCATTACTACGGCTTTTCGCTGCTTTCAGCACTATTGTTCCATATGGTATGTTAAACAAGGTAAATTCCGCAGAAGTTTGGTCCACAATTAAGGAACCATACTGCTATTAGACCCTTCTCTGAACGTGATTTGGAGGATTTTACTCTTTTAATACGTAGACATATTTCTGGTGATGTTAACCGCCTTGCTTGTCACAAAATTGGCCATCGTTTATGAAGACACGATGCCATGAAAAGCATGAAAAGAGCCAGAATGCATGATGAAATTAAGGAAATGGCAGGGATAGAAGAAATTAAAAAGAAAAGATTACATTATAATTGAGGCTTCTAAATGAATGTGGGTTTTCCCAGAATAAGAACCCCTCTTCCAGGTCCGAGGTCAAGGGAGCATATTCAGAAAGATCGTGCCTGCATGGCTCCAGCCATAGGTGTTAGATGGCTTCCCGTGGTGATTGAAAGGGAATATGGAACATTCATGGAGGATGTTGATGGAAACGTTTTCATAGACTTCCTTTCGGGTGCCGCTGCGGCAATTACCGGGTACTGTCACCCTAAAATCATTGAAGCCATCACAGCGCAGGTGAAGGTTGCCACGCATATCTGCGATGTCTATCACTATAGCAAAACTGTCATAGAACTCGCTGAAGAAATTTGCAAGCTTACCCCAGGCTCATTCCCAAAAAAGATAATATGGGGCCTATCTGGTTCAGATGCAAACGACGGCGCATTGAAGGTCGTAAGATATCACACGAAGAGACCTAGAGTTCTCACCTATCTTGGTTCGTATCATGGACAAACCTATGGAGCACTTTCACTTTCTGGCGTCTTCCCTAACATGAAGATGGGCTTTGGACCAATTGTTGAAGGAGTACTTCACATACCCTTTGCCTACTGCTATCGATGCCAATTCGGCTTGCGGTATCCGAAATGTAATTTGTACTGTGTCAAGTACGTCGAAGAAATGATATTTGAAAATCTATTCTCCCCAGAGGAGATCGCTGCAATATTCATCGAACCTATACAGGGAGACGCTGGAATAGTGGTTCCCCCTCCAGACTACTTTGATAAGATGATGGAAACATGTAGGAAGCATGAAATCCTCTTCGTAGCTGATGAAATTCAAACAGGCTGGGGTAGAACTGGAAAACTATGGGGAGTCGAGCACTTCAACGTTCAGCCGGACGTTGTGGTCCTAGGAAAGGGTTTAGCTTCAGGAATTGGATTGGCAGCGGTTGTGGGTAAAGCTGAGATAATGACCATGCCCCCCGGCTCACATGCACTTACCCCAGCCGCAAACCCAATTATGGTAGCGGCCTCACATGCCACGCTTGAAGTTCTAAAAGAAGAGAAACTCATAGAAAATTCGGCTAAAGTTGGAAACTTTATAATGAGAGAGCTTCAGGAGATAGGTAAAGAGCATGAACTCATTGGAGAGATTAGGGGCAAAGGTCTCATGATCGGCGTTGAACTCGTGAAGGATCACGAGAAGAAGGAGCCTGCCTCCGAGGAGTGCATGAAAGTCTGCTATCAGGCTTTTGAGAGGGGCTTAATCCTACCATACTACGGGCTAAAGAGAAACGTGATAAGGATAACCCCAGCCCTCACTATAACTGAAGAAGTGGCTAGGAAGGGACTCGAAATTTTTGAGCAGGCGCTTAAGGACATTGAGTCTGGGGTTGTTACGAAGCTTGCTGTGGGCTGGTAGAATGAGGTTCAAAAATTGAACCCGGCCTAGATATATAGAAAGAGGGAGAGGGACGGAGACATGGTTCCTCGCAGGGATGCCAAGGGCCTGACGACCACAGATATGCAAAGGATCGCAAAAGTGTAAATTTGGAAACCGATGTTTTCAAATTAGTGACCATAAGGAAACGGTTTTAAAATTTGATTCCATAAGCTTTCTAGGTATCTCGGATGAAAGGTTAGATGATGAAAATGGAAGTCGATCTACCTAAAATGTACGTCAGCCCCGATATCCTTTCTAATTTTGATAAAGCCATTCAAATGGAATGGATTGTGACTAATGGCTTGGGCGGATACGCCTCCTCTACTGTGCTGGGAGTCAACACTCGAAAGTATCATGGTCTATTAGTTGCGGCCTTTCATCCACCTGTGGACCGTAGAGTTCTCCTCGCTAAGCTTGATGAGGAAATCTGCGTTGGAAATAGAACGTACCCGACTGAGTCAAACGAGTTTAAACACGGCGTTCAACCTGATGGTTACCAGTTTCTCTCCTACTTCTCGCTTGACCCCTTCCCAACGTATGGATATGTTGCGGGTGGGGTTCAGCTTCAGAAAACAATATTTATGCCGTACGAGAAGAACGCAACCATATTCAACTACGAGGTCTTCAACTCCAACGAGAACAATGTATCGATTCACATCTTGCCCATGGTCAACTCTAGACACTTCCACTCTGTCACGGATAAAGACAAGCTGGCTTGGGATTTTTTTCAAAGAAACTTTGAACAGGGGGTGGCTATCCAACCTTCCGTCCCCATGTCGACCTTAATCCTCTTTTCTACTGATGGAAGATACTTTGTCGGCAGAGGTGAGTGGATTGAGGAAACGTATTTCCGAATGGACGACTCGCGAGGAGAAAGTTGTTTTGATGACGTTTTTCAGCCGGGATGGTTCGCGCTTAATGTTGCCCCGAAGGAGAAAAAGAAGTTCACTGTCCTCGCGACGGCGGGAAAAAGCGAGGATGAGGCCCGAAGCATTCTCTCGTCATTACCTGAAGGACTGGAAAATGCTTATGCCTTATATAATTGGGAATTAAAGCGTCGGAAAAGCTTGTTAACGAGGTTTCAAGAGCGATACATTGGTATTAGAATGGAAGATTGGCTAAAGTGGCTTATTTTGGCAGCTGATTCCTTCATAGTGCGTCGTGAGTCAACCAAGACAAGGTCGATGATTGCGGGCTATCACTGGTTTGAAGATTGGGGGAGAGATTCGCTGATTTCCTTTCCCGGGTTAACCCTCGTCACGGGGAGATTCAAAGACGCGAGGGAGATTTTGTTGATGTTCAGGCATTGTTGCCACGAAGGAATTCTTCCCAACCGGTTTCCAGACTATGCCGGAGACAAGCCGATTTATAACACCGTGGACGCTACCCTCTGGTACTTCCACGCAGTGCTGCAGTATCTCAAATACACTGCAGACTTAGACTTTGTTCAAAAGGAACTATGGGACACCCTGAGGTCCATCGTGGAACATCATATCCAAGGGACCCTATACCACATACGCTTGGACGACGACGGATTAATTGCCCATGGCCCACAGCTAACCTGGATGGACGCGATGGTGAATGATCAGCCCGTCACTCCGAGAGAAGGGAAGGCTGTGGAAATTCAAGCATTATGGTACAACACCCTAAAAATCATGGAGCTCCTCGCAACCCGATTCGACCAAAGGGAGGAGGCAGAACAATATTCTAGCATGGCTGAGGCGACTAGAAAGAGCTTCGTGGAGAAGTTTTGGAACCCGCAGAAGGGGTATTTA
>Ga0315314_1002553_pt1 | contig 14953 bp, 13 predicted proteins | sample TDP9_MG_FD_203631 | JGI IMG/M metagenome (GOLD analysis project Ga0315314, IMG submission 203631) | Freshwater sediment microbial communities from Lake Towuti, South Sulawesi, Indonesia - TDP9 | ecosystem: Environmental > Aquatic > Freshwater > Lake > Sediment | place: Indonesia: South Sulawesi...
AAAATAAAGTATTCATCAAGCACTTGTTTCAAAGATAAAAAAAACGACGTTCCCAGATCTTCTCATTTATTTATCGAAAAAGATGGGAGTTGACTGGCTCCCGGTTTGGTAAGCCAGTAACGTGTGTTCCGTTCTAGTAGTACCATAGCGTGACTGGTCCGTTGCTCCCTACGCCGGTGACGGGGTAGTTGACCCATGCACCAAAATAGGTCGTATAGTTCCACATGCCCGTATACACGAAGCTGTGGTCATAGGGTACTATGCCCGGTCCGTTAGCCCATAGGAACATCTCTGAGCCATCCTGGACTCCGTATGCTGGACACATGTCGCCTCCACCTAAATCGACTTCGCCGTAGTATATGATGTCTCCCATAAAGGATTTCTCGTTCAAGTACCACATGTAACCGTTGCTGTCCTGGAATGTGGCGGCTACGTGGACACCTGCACGCGGGTTGACACCGCTTGGGCTTGCTCCACGCTGTAGACTAGAAACTTGCTTGGTCAACGGGTTGGGTCCAGCTTTCATTTCACTTGATAAGCCAAGCCACATTGCGACCTCCAAGGACCAGTATTCACCTGCTTCAGCATGGTAGTTAATGGTGTTTCCATCATAGGTATATGTTGCGAAGTCCCACATGCCAGCATATGCGAAACTATCTGTATATGGGGGGTAAAGTTCTGCTATGTTGCCCCAGAGAACCATTTCATTGCCGACAACGAAGCCATAGCTAGGATACGTTCCTGTCTCTACAGCCACATTCCCGTATAGGAATGCCACGCCACCTTTTGTCTTAAAGTTCATTGTCCAAGTATACCCGAAACTGTCATAAAGCACCACAACCCCAGCTGGCAAAGTTGATTCAGCGGCACTCACTGAAGGTAGGAACACAAAAAGAGACAACACGCACATTGTTGCAAGCGCGACTTGTTTCATACTGTTTCACTTCTTCCCCAATTTCTCCCAATTATTTTCAGTCTAGACATGTTATTAAATACTATGGAAAAATGAAACAACGAGAACTTTTAAGTTAATCAATACAAAACATGTAGGAGGCGATTCCCAATGGACTTAGAACAACGAGCGCATCTTGTAACAAGGAATGCTCAAGAAATCGTGACTCACGAAGAGTTGCGTGCGCTGCTTGAAACTGAGGCTAAGCCTAGGGCGTATTGGGGCTTCGAATCAAGCGGTCTGATGCACATTGGCATGGGTTTGGTCTGCGGCTCAAAAATCAATGACATGGTGAACGCTGGCTTCGAATTCACAATTTTTTTGGCTGACTGGCACTCGTGGATTAACAACAAACTGGGCGGAGACATGGAAAACATTCGTCTCTGCGGCGAATACTTCAAAGACTGCTTCAGTGGGCTTGGAATCAAACCCGAAAGCGTGCATTACGTTTCGGCTTCAGACCTAGCCGAGGAAAGGGAATACTGGGAAAAAGTTGTTCGCATAGCCAAGAGCGTCACGCTTCAACGCACTTGGCGTGCATTGCCCATCATGGGTCGAGAAATGGGTTTAACAGATATGGAAACAGCGTGGGTCTACTACCCGTGCATGCAGGCAGCCGACATTTTCCACATGGAACTCGACGTGGCATGCTCAGGCATAGACCAGCGAAAGGCGCATATGCTTGCAAGGGACGCCGCTGAAAAGCTTGACTGGAAAAAACCTGTTTGCGTTCACACGCCCCTGCTCATCGGACTTCAAGGACTTGAAAAAGCTGAGGGAAAATTCGACGAAGACTCAAAAATCAACTTGCAAATCAGCTCGAAGATGGCGAAGAGCCAGCCCAAAACATGCGTATTCGTGCACGACTCGTCCAAGGAGATAAGGGAGAAAATTAGGGCGGCGTATTGTCCACCGAAAGAGGTTTGGGGAAACCCTGTTCTCGAAATAGTTAAGCACATAATCTTTGTGGAGAAGGAGACGTTCACGATTCCGCGTTCATCAAGGTATGGGGGGTCGAAAAACTTTGAGAGCTATGGGGAACTGGAGAAAACGTATGTTAAGGGCGACTTGCATCCCCTCGACTTAAAGGAAGGCGTGGCAGCAGCCCTAACCGAAATTCTCGGTCCAGTTAGGGAATACTTCCGTAAGCATCCGAAAAACTTGGATAAAATGAAGCAAATAGACATCACAAGGTAATCAGTCTTGTCGGCGGCATTGCAGAGAAAGGCGGAGAGGCTTTCGCAACTTTTGGAGAAACTCGCAACTGAGGCAGCTAAAGGCATACCCATTGTGGTGGAGGGACAAAAAGACGTGAACGCGCTACATCAGCTGAATGTTGAGGGAAATATTATTTCTTCGAAGACGTCGGGCAAATCCTTCCTTGACATACTCACCGAAATTGAGCGACAAAGAGCCCGCGAGGTTATTCTTCTGCTTGACTTTGACAGACGAGGAGTCGAGTGGACACGGCGCCTCAAACAGCACTTGGAAAAGACAAAGATAAAGCCCAACCTAACCTTCTGGAACCAGCTTTATGGGTTGGTTGGACGAGACCTAAAAGATATCGAAGGCTTACCAGCCTACCTAGAAACACTCAAGAAGAGAATCGACGATTAGCAAACTTTAACCTAAACTTCTATCTGCGCTTATTAGTGATTTGATACATAGTTTAGAAAGGGAGTTAACTATGAAAAGAACATGGAAAATCCATAGGAATAGGTATGTTGCAATAGGACTTGGGGTGATCCTTTTTTTACTTTCAGTTTACATTTTGCCATCTATTCACTCATGGAATATTGAGAATAACAACCTACAACAACCACGCACTGCTCACATCGCTTTCAAATATAATTTTAATGAACAGCCGATAAATGTAGGTGAAACCCCAGATGTAGAGATCGATGTGGCACTACGCTACCCTCATGGAACATTAATAGTTGATGATCCTGTTGACATTTCAGGCGTAGCTGTTCAACACGGATCATTTGACCAGCGTGTACGAAGTTTGACTATTTGGTTTCAAAACGCTCTCGCCTATCCTGTGACTCAAGATGAAAATGGAATTACCGAAGGACGCGATCTTTTGATAAATGTTACTCAAGGCAACAATAAACTAATCGGAAACACAACTGTTGTTTGGGTCATTGAAGGTACTTACAATCCTGAGTTAGGACTTATGTTTACGAATGAAACAGGTACTTATGCTCGTTATGTTGGGGTGTCATCGAGTGTTGCAATTACGGTCTATCCTAAAGCACAGTTAGCGCAAATAGTCACCAATAATGTATCAATAACCTTGGCTATTGCTATCTATGGTCTCACAGTTGTAGGAACATTGAACATAATTTTCTCTCTTTGGGACAGAAAACCATCTACTCAAAATGAAAACAAAACAGCAACGACAAAATAGTTCCACCAATATAGACAATGAAGCTGGCAACACAAGTAAAACCGTAAAAAGAGGAGAGAACCCCAAAGGCATCGACAAGCATACCTGTAAACATAATTACTACTGTCGTTTTGTCATCAAACAATACTCCGCGCAATCTTTTCCATTTGCTCCTAACAGGAAAATGCGTTGGAATCACCTCTCACAAGGAAACCACAAAAGAAAAAGGCTCTTGAAAAGAAAGCATGACAAAAATAAGTTAACAGAATCGGTGATTAGCAAAGTATAATAGTTGGGAGTCGATAGTAGAAGGGTTCGGAACGATAATACACGTTCACATACCGTTATGGGATTTATCCCGTATATAACATATAATCGGAGGTGCATGCTAATGGGATCATCACAAACGGTTACCGTAAAGTATGTAATCCGCGCCAAATTCGAAGTGGAAGGCGTGGTCGAAAAACCCGACGTGATAGGCGCCGTTTTCGGACAAACCGAAGGCTTGTTCGGGTCTGAACTTGACCTGCGAGAACTTCAGAAATCAGGACGAATTGGAAGAATCGAAATCGAGTTGGAGTCCAAGCAGGACAAAACAACTGGAACTATTACTATTCCAACTAGCCTAGACCGTGTCTCAACCGCCATAATAGCGGCTAGTTTAGAGAGCATCAACCGTGTTGGACCGTGCGAGGCTAAGGTCCTCTTAGAAAAGCTTGAGGATATACGAGATGCGAGACGCCGAGTCATAATCGACCGAGCTAAGAACATTCTCCACGAGTGGACAATTGAATCAATGCCCAGCACCGAACAGGTTTTCCGAGAAGTCTCAGAAACACTCAGAGTCCCAGAAGTGGAGAAATACGGACCAGACGAGTTGTCAGCGGGTCCCAACATTGACAGTGCCAAAGAAATCATAATAGTTGAGGGCAGAGCCGACGTAATCAACCTGCTACGCCTCGGTATTCAAAACGTCATAGCCTTAGAAGGCGCCAAGGTTCCAGAGACCATCATACGGTTGTCAAAGGAGAAAGAATGCACGGCGCTGTTGGACGGCGACCGAGGCGGCGACCTCATCCTCAAAGAACTACTGCAGGTAACAGACGTCAAACACATTGCCAGAGCGCCGCCTGGCAAGGAAGTTGAAGAATTAACCTCAAGGGACGTATTTGCCGCTCTTAAGAGCAGGGTTCCAATCGAAGAGTTCAAGGCAAAGAAGGTTCGGGAACGCCGAAAAATCCTAGTGCCCAAACAAATTGTGGAAGCAAGAAAAGAGCTGGAAGGAACCTTAGAGGCGGTTTTATTCAACGAGAAAATGGAACAGATTGAACGCTTGCCAGTGAGCGGCTTGGCGGAAAAACTTCAGCAAACCGAGGGTGTGGACACGGTTGTGTTCGACGGCGTCATAACCCAGAGGCTGGTTGACATAGCCAACGAGAAAAACGTCAAGTACTTAGTGGCAGCGCGCGTCTCAGATGTTGTCAAGCAACCCTTAAAAGTTCACTTGTTAACCTTTGCAGACGTTGAAGGCTGATATCGGTCAGTCTTTAGAAAATTCTGCAAGGGTTTTGGGCCTAGCTTGAGCAGTGGGCAGTAGTGTTTCTTCTGCAATGTCGAACATGGTTAGGATACGTGAGGCGGCTGGCAACACCTGATTGGTCACGTAATATTCAGTGTCCACCTCACCATAAGAGGCTAAAGCATAGGGTACGGCTCTCTCGTAGAGTTTTCCAGCGCCAACCGTTATGACGTAGCCTATCTTGTCACCTATTGAAAGTTCATACCCCTCTTTCAAAAGCCTCCTAGCCGCTTCTACATGAGGCGCCTTGACAGCGTATTCCTCAACCTTTTTTGTCAGGGACTTCCAGATGATTAGGTCTTTGTAGGGCACCTCCTTTCCACGCAAATCAGATATGTAAGCTTTCACGAATTCCGCTGCTTCTTGAGGCGTCTGCTTCTTTAGGATTATTTCTAAAACTTTTTCTTGCACGTTTTTGGCGCATGCAGCCCAGTCTCCTCGCACTACTTCTAAGCCGACTATGTCCAATCTTCCATCGGGCAGCAAACCACAATACTTCTTCTTGGCTTCAGTGAACAAAATGCGCGTATAAACTTCGTCGGGTTTTATCTCTAAACCCAAGGTTTTCTCAACTTCAGCTGAAATCTTTTGGATTTTGCTGGGCTCGTTTTTGACGAAGACACTGTCGGTGTCGCTGTAGACCACTTCCAACCCAACTTTTCTAGCCAACACTATTGTGTTCATTAATATGTGTCGACCCCAAGCGGTTGCAGCCTCAGCCACGGGCTTTATGTACCAGCGGGCTCCAATCCAGCCCGTGTAGCCGTACGCAGCGTTTGTTATGACCTTCACAGCCTTCTGACGAGCGTCTAAAACCCGATACTCGAGACTCTTCGGGTCCAATCGGCTCAATCTGGGGCGAATCTGGTCTCTGTGGGCTATGAGACTGGACAAAACCTGCTTGTAGAAGCCAGAAGGTTCTCTACGGAAACGATGTTTGACTTCGGGAGCAACGTTGACTCTGCCTGGCGGCTCTGGCTCAGACGGGGGAACATACGTGTCAGGTGAAACGTTATGTGTTATCATGATGTTTGGGTACATAGCCTTAAAGTCGAGAACCGCAATGTTTTCATGCAAGCCTGGTTTAGGAGCCAAAACAACAGCGCCCACATAGGGAAAGTAGGGACGCTCAACACGCTTCGGAATTAATTCGCCAATTTTGTAGGCTCCCCGCATCAGATACCACTCGACCCGAAAGCCAACAGCAGCCGTGCCCACATGGTCAAGCGGCAAACCGACAAGGCTGGAGAGCTGTATCGCGAAGCTAAGCATGGCGTCAGCTATGCCTAACACGGATTGAACGTTTTCGTTAGAAAATTTGAGCAGGGTTGAGCGCTTCTTTGGGTCTTCCCAGTGGGCTGCATAGTCCACATCTTCTATCAATGTACGCTTTTCCAGCGGCATCACGTTCAAGAAGTCGGCTATGTTCTCTAAGGTTTTGACCTTCACTTCGGGCAATTCATCGGCGAAGTCATAAAGGTCAACGTTGGCTCTGCCAGTTATCGAAACGTGCCCATAAACGCTCATGTGCGGCTCTGTGTTAGCCCTGTCCACGTAGAGGTTGACACCTAATTTTTTGGCGCGAGCTGTAAGGTAGAGCCAGTCTTGTCTGTTGGTTCCGTAACCAACTATTATGTCTGGGTCGAAGTCTCTAACGTATTTTACAAATGCTTCCAGCAGGGGTTTGTCGTTGGAATTCTTGGCTACAAACTGTCTTTCTTCACCCGTTTTCGTGGCAACCGAGACGATTACAACAGGGTTCTTTTCAGGCTTAGGCGCGCCCTTGGGACTATAGGCTAGGGTGGAGAAACCGAGAACTCGCAGTTGCGGCACTTCAGCTTTTTCAACGCTTCTGGGAAAGGACTTGGCAGTGTATACTTTGTCAACCTGCGCTTCGATCATGTTTCTTGTTTGTTCCACTTCGATTTCGTGCCAGCCACAGGTTGAAATGCCGTTGTCGATGAGGTAACGCATAGAGTAGCGGATGTCGTCTTCTAGGCTTTCTTTCACGCCCTCAATTTTCGCCATAGCTTTGGCGTATTTGGCTACCACATCAGGGTTTTGACACACAACTTTTACAGCGTTGACAGACTTTCCAAAATATCTTCGCTTCACGATTTCCAGTTTGACAACAGAAGGAAACTCGGACGCTTTTCGAGCGTCTATGCTTTGAACAATGCTTTGTGGATTCTGTCCTTCCTTTACGACTAGGTAGAAATATGCGAGAAAGTTTTGGTCGATTATCAGAACTCGTTGTCCCTCTTCGTCTATGCCCCACAGCCAAACCTCGGGCTTTTGCTCCCTCACCTCATAGTTCACGTCTAACAACCAAAAGGTAGTCCTCATACTACCCTATACCCCACTCTAAAAAGAACAGAAGATGCCAATACGTTTTTAACGCTTTTCAACAATCACAAAAAGGGCTGCGCGGGTTTAACTTTCAAAAAAGAAGGAGCTAAAGCAAGGGCTTGAAGATTCTGGAGAAACGCTTGAAGAAGGGCTTCGTGAAGGTTGTTCCCCAGAGCCTAGACGATTTGTGGCATCTCTACAACATAGTTTATCCTGGAGACGAAGTCTACGCCAGAACCACACGCGAAGTGAAAATAGAGCAAGAGTATGCTCGCCCAAAAGAGGGAAGAAGAGTCTCAGTTGTCTTAGGAGTGCGTGTTGAGAAGGTTTTCTGGGACAGAAGCCTCAACCGCTTAAGAGTGCATGGAGTCATTAGCGACATACCTGAGGACATAGGAGGAAGAGGTACGCATCATACTGTCAACGTGGTCATAGGCAATCCTTTGACTATAGTTAAGACGAAGTGGCTAAAGCATCAGGTGGACAGGTTGGAGAGAGCAAGCCATGTTGAAGCGCCGCTAGTCACAGTAATGTCCATAGACGACGAAGAATACTGTGTAGCCATTTTACGACAATACGGCGTAGAAGTGAAAGCCCAAAAGCGCACACGACTTCCAGGCAAGCTTGAGGCTGAGAAACGAGACGAAGCTATCAAGGGCTTCTTTAAATCAGCGCTTCAGGCGTTGCAAGAGACATGGACCAGTGTGCACAGTCCCGTGGTGATTTTGGGACCCGGATTCGTCAAGAACGACTTCGCCAAATATGTTCGCGAAAAAGCCTCAGACATAGCAGAAGCCATTGTAGACGTCAAGGGCGTCAACAGTGCAGGTGTGGCTGGAATTCAGGAGGCGTTGAGGTCTGGCGTGTTATCAAAAACGTTGAAGAACATTAGAATCGCTGAGGAAACACGGTTGGTTGAGGAAGTGCTCGCAAGGTTGGGAAGAAGTGCAACAGACGTAACCTACGGGAAAAATGATGTGGTCAAGGCAACGGAATACGGCGCCGTAGAACGACTCCTCGTAGCAGACACAATGCTTAGAGAAGCCTCAGACCAAGAGAGAACCACGATAGAAAACATCATGAGAAACGTAGAAGCTAAGGGTGGACAAGTAACGGTTATCAGCACTGAACACGAAGCCGGAGCCAAACTGCAAGGACTAGGCGGCATAGCGGCGCTTCTTCGGTTCCCAATGGGCTAGTTCACCAACAAAGAGAAAATGTGATACCTTTAACTTTCTCTGCTACGTACATCCGAATGTTGTATAGAAGATTGTTTCAGATGTTTCAGAAGTGTTAAATTTGACAATTGTACACCATTCTTAAATTAGAAAGTGTAGAAAGTGAAGAGAAAAGCATCTTATCGGATGATGCTGACGTTTCTATTGTTTGGTATGTTAACTTTGGCATCTAATATTCAATCAGTAAAATCTGAGCCTAAGATTATCATAGTTCCAGATGATTATCCAACAATAAGGGGAGCCATTAAGGCGGCTGCTCCAGGGGATACGGTTTATGTGAGGGCTGGAACCTATTACGAACTTGTTTTTGTGGATAAGGCGATATCGCTCATTGGGGAAAGCAGAGAAACAACCATTATTGATGCCCCTTGGGAGGGAAATGTTATTACCGTGACATCTGATAACGTCATCGTAGCAGGTTTTACCGCAAGGAACAGTTATGGCACAGGGGGCATAGTACTCAGCCAAGTTAAGAATTGTAAAATCTCTAGAAACAGAATGATAAACAACTTCTGGGATGGCATCGATCTCTATTCCTCTTCAAACAATGTCCTATCTGAAAACGACATAACAAGCAACTATGTAGGCTTATACCTTGATAACCATTCAGAAAATAACATCATATCAAGAAACAACATGACAAACAACGACTGGTGGGGCATTAACCTCATTTCATCTCCAAACAACGTTCTAAGAGACAATGTTATGGCTGTCAATGGATACAACTTTGGAGTCCAAGGCGAGAAGCTTTCAGACTTCATAAACGATGTGGATACTTCAAACACTGTCAATGGCAAGCCCGTTTATTACTGGATTAAACAGCAGAATCGGACAGTTCCGAGCGACGCTGGATATGTAGCAATCATAAACTCAAAAAACATAAGAGTCCAGAACCTAAACATGAAATCCAACGAACAAGGTGTCCTGCTCGCATACACCATAAACTCATCGATACAAAACCTTACCATCGAAAATAACAACATGGGCATCTGGATCCATGCCTCTCAAAGCAACATAATATCAGGAAACCGTATAATAGACAACAATTGGCAGGGCATCGAGCTGGGATACTCTTCAAACAACAAAATCTTTAGAAACAACATAACATCGAACTTCCGAGGCATCTCACTTAGTTCCTCTTCAAGCAATGTGATGGCAGGAAACAACATAACGGGAAACAACCAGATGGGCATCACGCTTTATCTTTCTTCACGCAACGTCATATTGGGAAACAACATAACATCAAATATCAACGATGGCATCTGGCCCGATGAATCTCCAAACAACATCATAATTGGAAACAACATAGCGAACCACCGCTATGGGGATGGTATCTGGCTCACTGAGTCTCCAAACAGCGGCATAATTGGAAACAATATAGAAAAAAACGAGATGGGGATTCATGCCGATTACTCTTCAGGCAGCATGGTCTTGGGAAACAACATAAGTGGAAACTTCTACTGGGGCGGCATCTGGTTCTTTCATTCAAATAACGTCGTTATTTTTCGGAACAACATAGAGTCAAACAACGGGGAAGGCATCTACATCGCCTCTGAAACTTCTGGTAATTGGATAACTGGAAACAACATAACAAGCAATGAAGAAGGTATGCGGTTTTATGACTCTTCAAGCAACAGCATAACCCGAAATAACGTAGAAAACAATGAGTACGGCATCGTGTTCGAACAGTCTTCGGGTAGCAGAATTTTCCACAACAGCTTCGTAAACAACACATATCAAGTCTCTAGCTCCAGCTCGATGAACACTTGGGATGATGGTTATCCCTCTGGCGGAAATCACTGGAGCGATTATACTGGCGTCGACTTTTACAGTGGTCCCTACCAAAACGAGACTGGAGCGGATGGCATAGGCGACACACCATACACCATAGACGTAGGCAACAATGATAGGTATCCACTGATGAAGCCATACAAACCACAACACATTCTTGTATACACAGACAAGAACGAATATTACACGGGCGACACTATGCAGCTTGGACTCTTCCCTCACCAACCTCTAAAGCTCCACAGACATAAAACCTTTAAATACAATCTTTTTTTATTTTTCAAAAAGTCTGAGACGCCTTCGCACCGCTGGGTTTTGGTCTCCGAGTTGCTTAAGAACCATTTCGAAGGTTTCGTCTGAGGCAAGTTCGCGTTTGATGAACACGCCTGTTCTGCCCACTTTGTCTCGGCGTAGAAGAGCGTGCACGCGGTCGAGGACTGTGTCAACCGAGACGTGGAGTGTTTTGGAGATAGACGCCTCTCTGCCCACGATTGTGCTTTCCACATGTCCTTTAGAAGTTGGCTCTATCAGCATGAGCCTCTTGTCCACGCCAGCCACTCGAACATTGCTTTGAAGCGTCTGCAAGGTTGCCTCGCCGCCGAATCGGTAGAACTCGCGTTCTGTTCTGCGAAGCTTCATTAATGGAAATGATACAGTGTGCCTCGGTTCTAGTTCAATGTAGCCCTTAACCGCATACGAAGGCGTGGCTTGCACTATCAAACGCTTGTTAACGGATAGTCCAGCGTTGTCAAGCGTTGTCTCTATGATGAACGAGCTTGGCGGGTCGGGTACAAATACGTCGATGTCGCTTTTGGCTGATACGTCGCCTCTAGCGATGCTTCCATGCACGATTGAGAAGATGTGCGCATTCTCAAGCACCCGCATCATTTCAACCGTTTTTTCTCTTTGCTCTTTCAGTAGTTTCCAGCGTTTTTCACTGTAGACCACTTCGATTCGTTCGGCTCGTTTGGCTGGTTTCTTCGCCATCTTCAAGACTTCACCGTTTGACTTAGACCAAGCGACTTATTCAACCATTCAAGGTAAGGCGGCCAACCTTTCACGATGGGAAGCGCTAGAATTTCTGGCACCTCGTAACTGTGCACCTCTTTTATGGCTTGAGAAAGTTTCTCGAAGAGTTTTTCGTCTGACTTCATTAAGACCAAGAATTCTTTGGCTTTTTCGATTTTTCCCTGCCACCAGAACTCAGAATCAACTGGACCTAGGATGTTTGCGCACGCGATGAGACGTTTCTCTAGTAGTGAGTGTGCAATCTTTTGTGCTTCTTGTTTTGTGGCGGTTGTCATAAACACGATAATGCTTGCCATAATTGGTTCACTTTCCCCTCTGCAAACACTATGTTTAAGTATTATTTTAGTTAGTTTTCTATGAAACGTTTGAGGACACTTAGCAGCCATGGATTTCACTTTATCACCTGAATTGGTCTTTCTGCTCGGTGTGGCGGTTTTCTGGGCAGTCCTTTACGTGTTAGCTTACGGATTCAATTTGAAAAAGCATGGGTTGGAGGTTAAACCCGCCTTCTTCATGTACAGGTCGAAGGCGTTGAACTCCTATTTGGACAGAGCAGCGAACAAGTGGCGCAATTTCTGGCTTGTCTTATCCAATATCGGCTTAGCTTTTTCCGTCGGTCTCATGGTTTTCAGCGTCTATTTTCTAGCAAACAATTTGCTAAGATTCATTTCCCCAATCGGTCCAGCAGCGACTGCAATCTATCCAGTTATTCCAGTCTTAACCATAAGCCTATACTGGCTACCCTACTTCTTCTTAGCCGTCGCAGTCATTATTTTGTCCCATGAGTTAGCCCACGGCATAATAGCCCGCTTAGAAGGCATCACAGTATTATCAACAGGCGTACTCGCTCTCCTAGTGTTTTTTGGCGCCTTCGTAGAACCAGACGAAAAAGAGTTTGAGAAGGTTTCGGTTCTGAGTAGGTTGAGGATGCTTGCTGCTGGCTCTTCTACAAATTTAGTTACAGCGTTGCTTGTCACTCTTCTGATGGCTGGTTTGTTTGCTCCTTCGTCAGCAGGCGTCCTCATTCAAGAAGTTGCCCCCAACAGTCCAGCGGATAGAGCTGGGCTTCAACAATGGGATGTCATCCAAGCCATAAATGGAACACTAATTGAATCTCCTCAGAATTATTCAGATTACATGAGCAAAGTGAAGCCCAATTCAACGATAATTCTCACAGTGTTTCATGATAACAAAAACACAACCAAGTCTGTAGAAACCGAACCCGACCCGAACAACAGCAGCCGAGCGATAATTGGCATAGTCCGAGGCGGCATTTACCGCCCGAACCAACTGGGACTCGACCAGTACACGGGTATCCACCTTTTCTGGTCGTTGTTTTGGATTTATGTATTGGGTGTCAGCGTGGCGATTTTTAACATGCTACCAGCCTATCCCTTCGACGGCGAAAGAGTGCTCTACTATCCATTAGCCAGTCTAGTCAAGAAGCGAAAACGTGAACTGAGGTGGGCTTTAAGCGTCTTCACTTGGGGATTGTTCGTGCTCAACATCGCACTGAGCTTCTGGCGATACGGCTTGCTCTCAATCTAAGTTACAGGCGACTCCATTATGGTTGTGTGCACTCTGTGCAAACGCCGAGACGCAGTTTATATGCGACTTTACTCAGGCGAGAAACTCTGCGCAAAATGTTTCCGCGGTTCAATTGAGGACAAGGTGCGGGCAACCATCGCCAAATATGAGATGCTCCAGCCAAACGACAAAATAATGGTGGCTGTTTCGGGTGGAAAAGACAGCGTCACCTTGCTTCACATTTTGGCTAAGATTGAAAAAAACTATCCCAAAGCATCCCTGTGCGCACTTACAGTTGACGAGGGGATAAGAGGCTACAGAGACGAAGCCCTAAAATTTGCAGTGAAAAACTGCCGAAGCTTACGCGTGGAACACACCGTCGTTTCTTTTAAGGATTTGTTCGGAGTCAAACTCGACGAACTAGTGAAACTAATTCAGGAAAAGACGAATGCTGAGGGCGGACTTACTCCATGCGCTTACTGCGGCGTGCTTCGAAGACGAGCCCTAAATCTTGCGGCTCGCAAGGCAGGTGTGGACAAGCTTGCCACGGCGCATAATTTGGATGATGAGACCCAAACAATCTTGTTGAATTTGTTGCACGGCGACGCCTTACGAATAGCCCGTGTTAAACCGTTTATCACTGAAACGCATGCAAAGCTTGTTCCCCGAGTGAAGCCCCTCTGTGAGGTGCCAGAGAAAGAAGTTGCCTTCTATGCTTATCTGCGCCAAATCGAGTTTCAGGGCGTTCCATGTCCCTACGCTTCCACCGCACTCAGAAACGATGTGCGTGTCACGCTTAATCGCATGGAAGAGAAACATGCAGGCATAAAGTTCACCTTGTTCAAGTCAGTCGGGAAGATAAGACCAACGTTGGAGAAAGTGGCGAAGGAAGCCAAACTTCACGATTGCAGGTTTTGTGGGGAACCCACTGTGGGTGACGTCTGCGCACTGTGTGGCATGTTGCGAGAGCTCAACATCCTCTGTTAATGAAAAGTTTTTGATGGTAAATTCTTCTAGAACAATTTTCCTCATATTATTAAAAGGCAGTCTTGCACCCATTCTTAGGTGAAGAGAGATGAGAGATGAAGGATGCGGAGAAGCGTAGAGACCGTCACGAGATAATTGGAGAAATTTTGAAGACCGCCCTGAACGGTCAAATAAAGACGCACATTATGTACAGGGCAAAGCTTAGTTATTCGCAGATAAACGAGTACCTGCCACTGCTTGTTGAGAAAGGCTTTTTGGAGAACGCAAATGCGACTCGTGGCAAACAGCGCACTACAGTTTATCGTACGACTTCTAAGGGACTGCAGTTAATAGAAAACTTGGAATCCGTGAACAAGCTTTGGACAAAGAGCCTTCCAATGAATGAGCTTGTTAAATAAGCCATCGTTTAAGAAAAAAGGCACAGCAAAGTTGAATCAATATCTAGGTTGACTTAGGGCTTAATTTTTTCTTAACGCGATTTCTAGCGACTCTGAGCCTTAAAAAGAGCGGTGGGTCGCCGTGGTTTGACGCCCAGTTTGCATCCAGCCCCTTCAGCCTCTATTCTCATGTCGGCGATTCCCTGAGCGCTAAGCGTCCAAGCTTAGGTTGCTCCCTCCCGGGCCTGGCCAGATTCACCTGGCAAGCGCAGATGACGGCTTCCCTACGAAAGCCGCCTTACGTCCGCCAGCCCCAAGGGACCGACACTCACAGCCAGAGACCGCGAGGCTGAGACGCTCTTTGACGCCTCACCACCGCCTTCAGCCCGTCTTAAAGAGGGTTTACGGTCAGGGCTTGCGCCCTTCAGGGGACCCCTAGCCCCCCGCCTAGACCCACCGCCAAAACAAACATGAAAACATCAAACCATATAAAAGTTTACAACTGCAACTGCAACAAGCCTCTTCTGATTGTTGAACATAAAAAATTCTTTTGTCCGACAAGACTACTAGACAACAGCGCAAATATCGTTACAACCAGCTAATCACATGCACTAAAGTCTATTTGACTCCTAATAGAGGGAGGCTCTAGCCCTATGCGCACACACACGCAAAAACTGTTCCTTTCCACAGAGGCTAAAGGTTTATATAAAAAACCCTTCCTTCACTTGATAGCCCAAT
>Ga0315314_1002554_pt1 | contig 14952 bp, 25 predicted proteins | sample TDP9_MG_FD_203631 | JGI IMG/M metagenome (GOLD analysis project Ga0315314, IMG submission 203631) | Freshwater sediment microbial communities from Lake Towuti, South Sulawesi, Indonesia - TDP9 | ecosystem: Environmental > Aquatic > Freshwater > Lake > Sediment | place: Indonesia: South Sulawesi...
ACGTCTGTCTCAGGAGCCCACGTCTGCTCCGCTGAGGCTGCGGCAGCGAGAGAAGTGAAGGGGAGGTTCTGGAGATATCTCATCACTCAGTTCCTCCCTAGAACTTCTTGTATTCTGCCACAGCTGCCAATGCGACGACTCTGGCTGCGGTTGCGTGAGCAGAGATATCCTTGTTCGCTATGAGACGGAGCTCGATCTTATGGTTGGGCTCGAGAGCGATCGGCTGGTCTGCCAGGTCCAGGGGCGTCTCCTCAGTGGAGTCGTCCTTCGGAACTAGGCAGCTGTAGAGCTCCCAGCCTTTCGTGGCAAAGGTGAACTCTCGGACGTCGATCGGTTCCTCGTCGATGTAGACGCGCAGCCCTAGAGCTCCCTCACCAAAGGCATTGGTTGGGTCGTCCCATAGGAGGAGAACGTGTCGGAAGACCAGGCGCTCAAAGGCCTCGAGTCTCCGGGAGTAGATGCTGGCTTCGATATCCTTGGCCCAGGCGACGGTTGCGGCCAGAGTGTAGGATCCTCTCTCGATCGTGAAGTATCGGTTATGCTGTTCCTGGAATCTGCCAAAGTGGCCGCTGGGAAATGAGTCACCTGGCTCCAAGAGAACGAGTCGACCTCTCAGCCGGACTTTGTCAGTCGTTGCTCCCCCGAGCTTGTACTTGTAGAATGGAGGGACCACGATCGGGAGATCCCGGAAGTCAAGTGGGCCTAGGAGATTTTGGCTGGTCAAGTGGAGTGGTGAGACGTCGCTGCGGAGCTTCATAAGCTCCTTTCCGTCCACGGTCAGAAGAACGTCGGTCGTCTTGTCTGTTCCAGCTCTTTCAATGACTATGCCCTTGTTGCTCTCGGCTGTGTACTCTGTTCCTCCAGCGACAACCTTGTCAAGAATAATGGTCTTCATGGATTCAAACCCTCCAGGGTTGATAGATCAAGAACCCTTGGAGAGACTAGGCCTTCCCGTGAAGCGCCTTGAGCCCTTCCAGGTTCTTGATCATCTTGTCCTTGCGTTCTGCGTCGGTCCCTGTCGGCAGCTTATCCATGGCGTCAACATGGGTCTTGAGAAGCGGCTGATATTTGTCCAAGAACTTGGAGATCTTCGTCTCCCTCTTGGTCACACCTTCAACGACTCGACCAGCTCCGATCTCAGATGAGAACTTGTACCATTCAGCGATATCGGTTCCCTTGAGGCCGGCTGCTCTCAGCTTTCCGTCGACGACCTTCTTCATGGCGTCTGCGAATGCTGGCTCTGCATTGATGCCTGCAACGATCGGATCAGCTCGAGGATGGGCAATTCCTATCTTGTAGTTCGTGTCTCCGACAGCCTTGAGGTTGCCGATCTGCCGGTCTCTCCAGGTCGTCGGATCCAAGATCCTTGTGACTGTCGCAGATGTTGGAACTGCTACTGCCATAGTCAAATCACCTCTTATTTTCCAAGTTGATTCAGAAGTGCCAAGAGTCTTTTAGAGTCTCGATAGAATTATGGCCAATGGTGGAACTCCTATGGCCGGGATTCGCAACAAGGCAAGGAGGGAGTGGCAGCCGAGGGAGATGCAGCTCCTAACAGAGTGGCTCATGAAAAACTACGCTCATGCAAAGTGGCTGACACGAGTCCGGCTCGGAGCTCCTCATCCAAGCCTCACAGAACGGGCCATGACAGAGACCGAGGAGCGCATGGTAGGATCCTGGAGACGCTGGGCTGACGCAGTCATATTCGACGGAGACAAAGTCGTCATAGTGGAGGCTGCCATACGCCCGGACCCTGGAAAGATCTCGCAGCTCCAGCTCTACGACCAGCTCTTTGGAACCACGCCTGAGTTCAGAGAGCATTGGTCCAAGAAGCGTGAGCTCGTCCTCCTCTACGGAGTCGAAGACCTGGCTCTCGTCACTCTCGCCAGACGCCAAGGGATCCGCTGCATAGAATACATACCTGACTGGCTGCCGGACTATCTGGCGATCCTCTACCCCCGAGAACGGAGAGCCCCACTAACCCCTGAGTTCGAGGAGGAGGAGCGAGAGGAGTGAACGAGGGGTACCCCTTACCCCTGAAATTTTTTTGTTCGGCGCCACACAGAATATTTCCAGAGCCGCGGGGGCCTGGATCTATGCTTGGAGGAGGTGAGTGTAACTAATGGCTGAGTTGCCTGAGCTCCAGGGTCCTTATGAGATTCTGGATTTGCCGGATCGTGGTTCTATCAAGCTGCGAGTCAAGGGCTGGGTCCACGGACGCATGACGATTAAGCCAAAGCATTTGGGAGGCAGTGAGGAGAAGGAGATCGAGGCGTTGAGGTTGCAGCTGTTCGAGGGATTCAAAGCTACGCCTCCGTTCTACTATGATGTGACTGCGAAGACTTTGATCTATCAGCTGATGCCGATTCTGCAGCGTCCGGACTATTCGATGTTTGAGCTTGGCATTACAAAGTATGGAGTGGCGCCTAGGGCTCGGTTCACGGTTGAAGTGACTCCGATCGGAAAGACGTAGGATCCTGTGGTCCCTAGGTTGGCAGCTGCGACGTCGGAGGAGGTGGAGGGGGGATCCCTGGCTGTGTCTGTCGACGTTGCCACTCCTGATAGCGCATGTAGAAGTCTACAGCCTTGTAGACGGTTTGAATGGCGTCCTCAGGTTTTCCGAGCTGACTTGTCACGTACCGGAGGAGCTCATAGCATGAGTCGCACATGGTGGGCAGCCGGATCTGAGTGACGAGCCTCATCTGGCCACAACATAAACACTGACGAGTCCGGGCCATCTCTGCCATGGCTGCAGGAGGGGGAGGGGTCACAGGTTGTCCATTCGGATTCTGAGCCTGGGTCCTTGCGAGGTCTGTCAGTCGATTGTCGACGTAGTTTCTCAGCGTGACCACTGGCCAGTCGAGATCTCTGGCTGTGGAGAGAGCTGCCTCTATCTCGATCGGATTGGGCAGCCTTAGGATCTCCTCCACATGCCCGACCTTGAGCTTTCCAATTGTGAGATCTCCCTGGTACTTCTCTGGCAGCTGGAGAAGCGCCAGCCGGAGCTCTACCCATTCTTTGCTCCGTCCAAGAATCTTGGCAACTTCTTCCTCGTTGGAGCCGAGGCTGATGAGCTTCTTGATGACCTTGGCTTCTGAGATGGGATCTGTGGATCCTCTTGCCAGGTTCTCAGCCAAGTGAATGATGAGCCCCGTCTTCTCGTCCGTGTCTATGATCTTTGCCTCGACTTCCGTGTTGCCTCTCGCCTTGAGCTCCTCAAGTCGACTCTTTCCAGCCTGGAGCTCGAAAAACCCGTCCTCAAGTCTCCGCAGCACGATCGGAGATATCACTCCCACCTTGTCGATCGTTGCCTTGAAGAACGCCTCCTGCTCCTCAGTGAATTTGCTGGAGGCTCTGACCTCAGGTATCCGGATCTTCTCGATCGGAACCTTTGCTAGACTTGGGCTGCTCACTGTGTCGTCTTCTCCTTCTTTGAATGACGAGGAATCTTCGTCTCCCAACCTTCTTAAGATATCTGAGGAGTTTGGGGAGATCTTTGTCAGTGAATGTGTGTCGACGTCTGAGGATCCTCAGGGCCTCGTCTGACGTCAGGAGACCTTTACGGAATTCCCTAGTTGCCTTCAGAGCTGCCTTGACAGGATCCGAACACATCTCTCTGAAACCTCGAGAACGAAGCTCATGTACCTATGCTCCTACATAGGTCTAATCATGACAGTCTTCTCTGAGCCACACTTCGGGCATTTTATTGCCGCACCTGGTAGACCAAAGAGCTTCTTGAATTCGTGACCACAGGCCTCGCATCTCATGACAGGCATAGACTCACCTCACTTTTGGAGGGGGATTCGAACCCCCGGTAGTTCAAGCTGTGTGTGTCTGCGAAGTCGGACAGGCAGTACGAAGTGGGTGATCCCTCCACCTAAGGGCGCTGCCGTAGAGCATCGGTCGACGTCGAATCCTTCTCTCTGCAGGATCCGTAGGCCAGATCCAGTGCGTACAGAGCCAGTGGACCCTGCCGGCCTGGCAGCTCGGGCATGGAAAGAGTGCCACCACGTCGACCAGAGGCAGCTTGGCGATATCGTCACCGAAGACCCTGGGATCCCGATAGTAGGTTTCTCTCTCTCCCTCTCTCTCTACTATTCCGGACAAGCCCATTGTCGGGTTCCCTTTCTCCTCCTCTCCTCTCCTCTAGACGTCGAAATTGTACTCTGGACGTCAAAAGTAGAGAGAGAGAGAGAATCGGTGTGGAAGGCTCATCCCTCCCTCTTGGTCAGCGTCCTCTGCCTGGAGGGCTGCTCCATCTTCTCATCCCAGACAGACTCGAAGACTCCGTCCTCGAACTTGATATCCAAGAAGACGTTCCTCAGCATCCTGGCGTAGTTGTAGACCGTTGAGGGAGCCAGATCCATGATGAGGCAGAGCTCCCCGAACGAGACCACTCTCTTCTCCCTGATGATCTTGGCCATCTGATTGAGTCGGACCCTCACGCTTGGCCTCATCTGTCAATCCCACCAAGGAGGCTTTCGCCTCGCGACTTCAAACCACAGGGGCAGGACAAGGTTCAGGAACCCTCCTCGAAAGCTCCGAGCCCATACAAGCACAACGAGGCCCACCTTGATCCATTGAAAGTAGAGCCACAACTTCAAGGGCAGGATCCTCATGGCTTCCGGGCCTCCTTGGCTAGTGCAGTCTTCCGAACCTCGAATCCGCAAGGTATGCAGTAGTCCCTTGCCGTCTCCTCAGCCTCGTTCCCCTTGGCGTCGTACCTTGTCAATGTGAGCTGGTAGTAGTCTCTCTCCGTGATGTCTTCTCCACATAAGTCGCAGAAGGTCTTCTCCACCATGCAATCACCTCCTGTTCAGGTCCTCCTCCGCCGGACTGCTCGGATGAGAATGGCTGCGATTCTCCAGAGGAGAATGAGGCCTATGACCAACAGAGCGATCTTGAAGACTATGCAGGCAACTCCTATGGCCCAGGCCTCAAGCTCACTTGTCAAGTTTGAGGCACCTCTAGGACCTGGGCGAGCTCTTTCTCCAGCTGCGTGAATTCACTCTCCAGGATAGCTCTATCCTCGAGGTACTCCTCTGTCGTGAGGAGACGTCTTCTCCGGAGTACTGTCAAGTCTTGGAGTCTCTTTGCGACGTCCTCCATCTTGCCGGCGATCTCGTAGAGCCTAACGGCTTGGCTGCTCAACATGCACGATCACCACTCAGGGCTCTTGGGCTTCCCAAGGAATTCGTTCAAGGTCTCGTTGCGACAGAGTGGGCAGAACCTCAGCGCATAGTGAGCTGGTAACAGATCTCCGCAACGCTCACAGTACTTTGGCTCTCCCCATGTTCCTGGCGTCCTTGCTTTCTCTTGGTCCAGGATCGTAGGGCTCTTTGACTTGGAGGGCTCTGCGGCGTCATTGACTTGCATCTACCTCTCCCTCTCGGCGTCGAGGCCCGGATTGCGTGTCCATTCCAAGCGTCCGTTGTTCTCTTTCACGGTCCAGGCTTTTCCATGGTCATAGAAGATCTGGCCGACATCCTCCTTTGTCAGGTTGTGTGGGCTCTCCTCGATGAATTTGATCAGGCTCCTCATTTCCTCAGCTCCCCCGGAGAGCTTGAGCAATTAGGTTGAGTTTCTCCTGCAGGTAGTCAGGGCTGACAAAGTCTGTTCTCGTGAGCTCTCTCAGAAAAGCCTCGAGAGCTGCCGTCACTGTGTTGCTGTTGAGCTTGGAGAAGAACATGATTCTGTCATGGATCTCGTCTAAGATCTCTTGCTGTCGTTCGTCGCAGAATTCTCGGAGGGTCTGTCTCATCTCTTCCCCTCCTTGCGTCGACCCCAAGCTGAGAGAAGCGCCTGGTCCTTGTTGAGTCGGGCTCGTCTGTGGCCTAGGGATCCGAGCAACGCTATCTTGACACAGTTGTAGTCACGAAGGAGCGAGCCGAGTTCTTGGAGAACCAGAGCTTTGTCGACTACGTACTTCTTTACTCCTACCATTCAAATCATCCTCCTTTTTTGTTGTTTCGTGCTTCGGAGGCGATCGTAGGCCTGTCGGAGATGGGCAAAGTCAAAGTCAAGATAGATCTGCGTGGTGTTGAGTCTTGAGTGGCCGAGAAGTCTCCGGAGAGACTCGATATCTCCTCCTCTCTGGATCCATTGAATCGCAAAGGTGTGCCGGAGCTTGTGAGGAGAGATCTTTCCGGCCTGTGAGACCTCGGCTGTCTTGGCCATGGCTTTGACTACGTGCCACATTCTGTGGCCCGATATTCCGAAGACGCTGCCAGTCGTCCGGCTGCCTAGAAACCTCTTGAGGCGTTTGAGCGTCTCATCATCAACGAGTGCGATCCGGTCTTTCCGGCCTTTGCCTCTGCGAACATAGATCACTCGCTCCTCGAAGTCTATGTCTTCGACTTGGAGCTTTGCGAGCTCAGCTCGTCGGAAACCGGAGGCCAAGATCAGCTGGACGAGGAGCTGGTTCCGTTCGTTCTTGGCGTTTGGGTGTCCAAACCTTGCGCTCACGATCTTCTTGATGTCTCGGTCCTTCAAGTAGATTGGGAGTGACGCCACTATGCCATGCTCTCGCTGGAGCAGCCTCGGGCTCACCTAGGGTTAAGTCTGTTTGCGGGTCAGCCATGGGCCGACGACCGAACAGGTTTATCTCGGGCCCCGAGACTGGCACTAATTTGAGAATATTAGTGCCAGCTCCGATGAGCTCACGACTGCCTCCAATAGAGCCCATTGATCGGTTTTCTCTTAAGAAACTTTGTTCATCAGTACCATTCAAACAACGCTTGAGAGGATCCTCTGCTTGACAGGATCCCGAGTATAAAAAGAGGATATCTAAGAGAGTTCCGATCGGAGCGTCAAGGCATCTAGGTTCTTTGCCTCTAACCAGGGGTTTCTACGATCTCTCCCTCTACCTTGCGTCCTACTCCGACGTCTTTGTCGTCGATCTTGACTTTGATTGAGGCCGGTGTTGGTTCTCCTGCGACTCCTCGGATCCTCATGGATTTGGCTCGTTGCCAGGTCTGGCCTTCATCTAAGGAGTATTCGAACTCTCCCTCTGGTGGTGGAGGTGGTGGTGGCCCTTCCGGGAACTCGAGGTTCAATGGATCCATGATCTCACTGAACCAGCCTCCTCCTCCCTCTCCGGCGCCCGGTCCAGCGTTGCCAAAGCTATTTATGACGACAGCGTATCCGTCCTCTGAGACCATACAGGTTCCGCTGGATCCAGGACCTAGACCCGGCCTATACATGACTTGCTTCCGGAGTATGGCGTACTGGTTGCGACTCTTGCAGCCGAGTCCTCCCACATTGACGGTTGCAGCTGTCTCGAAGATCGTTGTCTCAAAGTCTCCGTTGCGACAGCAGCCTTTCAGCTTCATGCCGACCTCAGGTTCCTTGACTCCTTTGATCTTGCCGAGGTGGAGGATCTCAGCGACCTGACTTTGCCTCTGGTCGTTGGTCACAGCACAAGCGGCGTCAGCTATGCCTCCTGGATAGGCTGCGGTCAGCTCAATGTATCGCTCCCCGTTGCCGACTCTGTCTGCAACGCTCGAGCCTCCGTCAGTTTGTCCAGGCTGGATCTGTGGATCCCCGATCTTGGAGCACTCGCCACCAGGATTGTCGACGTTGTAGATCACATGAGTATTGCTGACTTGCTTAGGCTTCTTTGTAGTCTTGTCCAAGAGAACTATTCCGAGCGTTGCAGCTGTGAGCAAGTAGTGGCAGAAGCTAATCCCTCCTTTCAGAAGGTCATGACGTTGCCTGTGTGGATCCTGTTGGAAGACCATGGGAGCCATCTCAATGACGTCGGTGGGAATTCCCTCGATCTTCTCAGGTATGAGGCAGCGTCTCAGTCGACAGAGCCACTTTGGCCGTTTCTTGTCGACGTAGACTCTGAAAGACACGATATCGACCGTGTGACCAGCCACGATTTTCCATTGGTATCTCTCGCTGAATCCCCAGACTCCTTTGAGTTTGAGGATCCTGGGAGCGTGAGCTAAGACTTTGGCTTCGACTTCGGTGTGGACCTGTGGCACGATCTCACCTCTACTTTGCGACTGCTCTCCTTCCTTGGTAGTTGCCGAAGAGATACGCTAGGATCGCCATTCCGAGGTTGGCTCCGAGGTCAGCTCTGCCATAGACCACAAGCAAACCAGCGAGTCCTCCAATAGTCACAATCGCAGCGATCTTCGTCCATTCTATTTCCATCCTTCTCACCTTCCTTTGAGTTGTTCCTCTGTCTTTTTCCGTCTCCTCAATAGTTGCCTCATTCTCTCATAGGGTTCCTCTGGTTGAGCTGCCTTCGACAAGATCCGTCACCTCTTTGTCGTCTTCGCAGTTCTCCGGAGGTTGTCCTCCTCCAGAATGAGTTTGATCTTCCACTCCTGCAGTAGGAGCTCCTCTTTCATATACTTCGTAAACGCCTCCTCGTCAATGACGTCACCTCTGAAAAGGGTCCTAGCAGTTTTGAGGAGCTCCCTCTTGTGATCTCGGTCGAGCTTCTGTTCTGCAGCACTAGCGAACATCTGGATCTCGTCAGGCCTGAAGCCTAGAGCGTCCAAGTTGATGAGCAGCTGCTCATAAGAAGTGAATCCGTCCAGGTAGTCGTACTCGGCTTGTGTTCGCAGCTTGAGCCTCTCATCTGAGATAGCTTTCGCAGTCGAGAGGTCGTGGAGATAGTCGATATCGACGCTGTCGTAGCCTTTCCTTCTGAGCTCGTTGTCAAAGTCGAAGTCTTCTATTATACCGAGACTGGCCAGCGTCAAGATGTCGTCTTTGCTGAGAGCTGCCTCTGGCGCTGGAGCCTCTCGAGGGAGCCTGGTTCTCCAGAGCAGGAGTAGATCCTCTATCTCAGTCGGATCGTATCCTTTCGCTACAAGCTGATCTCTGGCCCAGGACTCGGACTTCTCGCCGGAGATGAAAAGTGCTTCTATCTCTCCCTTTGTCAGAGCTGCCTCAGGTGGAGGAGGCTGCCTCGGAAGCCTCGAGGTCCATAGGTCGATGAGGTCCTGGATCTCTTGAGCGTCGTATCCCCTGCTCACGAGCTCCGATCTTGTCCACTGCTCAGATCTCAGCTTCGCGATGAATAGGGCTTCGATGTCTCCCTTTGTGAGAGCTGCGTCTGGAGGCAGAGGGCCCTGAGGGATCCTTGATCTCCAGAGGAGTATGAGATCCTCGATCTCCTCCGCTGTGTAGCCTCTGGCCTCGAGCTTCGATCGAGCCCACTCCTCAGGCTTGAGGTTTGAGATGAATAGAGCTCCGATCTCTGCTTTTGTGAGTGCCAGTTCTGCCTCTGGAGCTGTTGGAATTTTCCGTTTCTTTGCGAGAGCAACCAGGTCGTCGACCTCTTGAGGATCGTAGCCCATACTGATGAGACGCTGTCGATAAGCTGTCTCATCTATGATGTCGAATCGAAACAGCGACTCCTGATCTGCCTTTGTGAGAGCTTTCTCAACTGAGTCTTTCCTATCGAGCTTTGCCAGCTGGACCTCTATCTCGATACGATCCTTCTGCATACCCAGCTTCTCGAGTCCAGACCTGTACTCTGCCTCCTGGATAACGAGCTTGACGAATTTCTCTCTCAAGAGCTTCCGTTCTGCAGATCTCTTGGACTTCTCAGCTTTGAGTTTCGCAAGTTCGACTCTGGTCGCTATCTCCTCCTTCGGACGTCGGAGCTTGTCAAGAGCTGATGTGAGGTCTGCCTCTGAGGAGAATCCTTCTGAGAATTCCGTGACGAGCTCCGTCATGACTCCTGTGAGTTCGTCTCTGGTGGTGAGCTTGTTGAATATTCCGATCAGCTTTTCGGCGTCGGCTGCCGTGTATCCATGTTCCTTGAGCTTCGTAGTGAACCAGATCTTTTCTTCTTGGGCGACTTCCAAGATCCGGGCGATGAGGAACTCCCTTGGCTCCGCATACATGGTCTTCTTCCAAGCGTCTCGATACTCGTCTCTCCAGCCTGCTTTCTTGTATAGGAGGTTCCACTGTTCCTCTGTGATGTGTCCTTCAAAGAGCATCTGATCTGCCTGTCGAGGAACAGGCCAGCCTCGCAGCTCCTTCTCAATGAGCTCCATATCTTTGTCAGGGAAGCCGTACCAGGCATAGATCTGTTTCCAGCGTTTGAGGTCGATCTGTCCACGAATGTAGAGCTCGTCTGCGAGATCTCTCTCGAAGATGTGAGTGCGAAAGGCCTGATCGAAGTATCGACCGAGCCACGGTAGGATCCCATGACTGACTGGAGCTGTGAGGATCTGCGTCGAAAGTCTACGGATCCCTGTGTACTTGACGATCTCCCTGGCTCCTTTTCCAATAGCCTCCACTTGTCCGAGCGTGGTGAGCTCTCCAGCTGTGTCTGCCAGGAAAGCAGCTGTGACAGCTGCCATCCCCCCAGCCACGATCAGAGGAGCCTGTTTCAGAGCGTCCTCAAGAGTGAGAGGACTATGGATCTCCTCCAGTGCCTCGATCGGTTTGATGATCTTGTCATAGACATCATCCTTGAACGTCCCCATGGCCTTGTCGAGATCTTCTTTCCAGGCTGGACTCTTCGGAGAGACGGAGACCTTAGCTGCTTGGACGAGTCCAGGCGCCTGTTGCTCAAAGTCTCCGAGGACGGCTCTCCACATCTCCCTGGCGATTCCTCCGAACAATCCGACTCCGGAGCTCTCTTGAGGTTGAGGCTGATACTGGAGGCCGGGCTCCTCGTTGTATGTGATCGTTCCTGGGGGAGCGGGGCTCATCCGTTTCTGAATGAGACGATGGCCGACGAGGGAGAGTCCGTCAGCGATCGTCTTTCCACTCTCGATAGCGGCTTTCAGCCAGTCAGGGAGCAGCCCCCAAAGTGAGTCGGCCACGTTAACCTCAAAGTCCTCCGGTAGCTTGATCCCTCCAAGAGCCTCGATCACTGGACCGGCCCAGGAGTAGAAGGCCTCGCAGAGAGCCCTGGCGACTATGTTGAAGGGCCAGGGGAGCCCTTCTCCGACTCTAGCGCATGGACCGACTGGAGGAGCAGCTGCCTCGAGCTCAAAGTCCAGCCTGGCAGTTTCACCCAGGACCACGGTCACGGACTTTGTCTGAGGTGCGTAGTCGACATGGCTGGCTGTGACGTCATACTCTCCTGCATCCATGGGAGTGAAGATGTAGTGTCCTCCGGATCCTGTGAGCCTAACCATCTCTCCAACCGAGACGCTGGCTCCCTCGATGGGTCGTCCGGTTGCTTTGTCTGTGACGTATCCAGCGATCTCTCCAACTCGAGGCAGAGGTTCCAGCTCAAAGTCGAGGGACCTCCGTTCTCCAGCTGCGACCGTGATTGTCTTCGTGTCTGACTTGTACCCTGACGCAGAAGCCATGACTGAGTAGAGCCCAGGATCCACAGGAGGGCTCTCATACTTTCCATCTTCGATATCCACGTCGAAGGATGTTGGACCGCTGCCGAGGACCCCGCCACTCTTGACGTCTACTCCAGTCTTCTTGTCAGTCACATATCCAACGATCAGGCCTTTCGCTGGAGCTCCGACGAGAGCGAAATCAGCTGTCGACGTGGATCCACCTGAGACGTCGACCTCTCTCCTTTGCTTGAGATATCCGTCCTTGCTGACCTCAACCATGTAGCGGCCTGGATCCAAATCTCCAGTCACATAGCTGCCTGAGTCGTCAGTAGTGTACACCAAAGTATCTGCTGCGACTCTCGCTCCAGCGATCGGAGATCCTGTCGCTGCGTCTGTGACCTTGCCTGATATCCGGCCTTTATCCGGAGGAGGAGGGGGAGGTGGAGGTGGAGGGATTACACCGGCCTCAATGCTGATCGTTCCTTCGACTGTTCTCTTTGCTGTTCCACTCCACTCTTCGATTAGACTGGCCTTGTAGCGGATCGTCTGCGTGACGTTCGGGAAGCCCCATTCTGCCGCTGTCTTCGTCCAGGTCCAAGTGTAGGGAGTGTATCTGCCTCCAGGGGTCTTCTCACTGAGCTCGATCTTTCCGGAGCCTTCTTTGTCTCCGGTCCAGTCGACCTCGACGTGCCAAGACTTGTAGACGCCGTCTCGGAATCCGTAGCGTATGGTAACCCCATAGAGGTCCATGCCAAAGCTGACCGGGTCAGTGATCTTAACCATCTGTGGCTCTACCTCCTATCTCACGTCGGCTTCTTCATTCCAAACTTGCGAGTCGGAAAAGGAGCGCAGTCGGAAGGCCAGCCGAAACAATCAGGATCCGCAGATTGGTAAGTGACGTTATAGGTCCAGCCTGGGCTGACGGTTGGATTCGTCCAACCAGTCCAGCCTGTCGGGGTGTGCCATATCTTGAGGCGTACAGTTGTGTTGCTTGGGCCACTCAGGTACGTGAACTTGTAGTACGCCTTGTTTGAGGCATCCATGGGAAAGTCTGCTGCCACGCATGGACCATAGACGATTCCTCCTCCTGGCGCACTCAATGTGACCTCTTGATGAATCACTGTTCGAGTTGCGTCTGTGTAGATCGTGACCTTGGCCGTTCCTGGACCCGCGTCGCAGCAGAATTGGAGAACTCTGGATACCACGTTCACTTCTCCTCCTTTCATTGGTAGGTTACTCGAAGACGGGGTCGATAGTTTGCGTCAGTGTACTCCTTGCTGTATGCATACCAGCCCTCATAGTAGAGAAGGTCCTCGTCATGGTCTCTCCAGCGGAGGCTGATCTTTCCGTCTCCCTGGTACTCAGTCGTGACCTGGCTCGTGATATCGTAGCTTTTCCAGCCAGTCGTGTCGATCAGAGTGTTGTTGACTAAGATGGCTCCTGGGGCTGGCTGATTGTTGTATGTGATTGTGAGCTCCCCCCAGGTGTCGTCTGAGACAAAGTGGAGGTCGAAGCGTCGATAATAGGGGACCGTACCCCATATCGAATAGACGTACTGGCGTAGCTGGGCCTCGAGAATCGTCTTTCCTGGAGGGATCCCTGTTAACGGGAATCTCAGGAAGGCCCGGACACGGTTCGGGGCCTGAGTCATTCCAGCGCCCCAGATTGTTGAGGATCCGTAGTTGTTGTTTGGATAGTAGCTCTGAACGTAGCTGTCTGCCTCCGGAGCGATATCGACTATCGTCGGAGGAGGAGCCACCCCTCCGGCATAGGTGACATGAGTCAATCCGTCACCATAGCTCTGAGAGAGGAGGACCCTTGAGAGACGTCTCCCAGGCCAGAGGACTCCGATCGGTCGAAGATATCTCAGGATCCTAGACCTCCTCTGCCTGGACTGAGACGTCGACGGATCCGACTGCGGAGAGGTTAACGTATAGAGCCTGGTTGACTCCTCCGAGCCAGTTGCAACCGATCAGGTTGATAGCGAACCCTCCTCCGCTGGCTAGGTTGCCCTTGAAATGGGGATCCCCTCCACTCGTAAGACGAAGGTCGACTGTGACGGCTACCGTTCCTGAATTGTGGACCTTGATGAGTTTGATTCTAAGGCTCTTACCGCTGGCCGGAGTCTTGACCGGAGTGGTTCCGGAGGCTGTGGCTGTGACTGACGTCGGAGTGATAGTCTTGTTCTCCAGGTTGAAGATATCCGTGAGCTTTCCGCTTTCCTTCGCCGGATCAGTCGGAAGGCTCTGAAGTTTGGCGAAGTCTAGGCTCCAGTCTCGAGCTGTGAGAACCTGGCCAAGTATGCTCCGGAGGTCTATGTAGACAGGTAGGCCCGTTGATTTGCTTCGTATGTACCAGCAATCGTTGAGAGAGTCGTATCCTAGGGCGTCATTCTCGATCGAGATAGGGACCGCTGCCGGAATCGTGGGATCTTTGAGAGGGATCCCTTTGATCTTTTTGTGGTCTGTCGTTGTGAGGTCTCCGTCAGTGACCTCATGGGTTATGGCGATGTTTGTATGCCAGTCAGGGAGATCTTTGGGCAAGTCAGCGCACTCCTGTCAACCTAGTCCAGAGGCCTAGGATCCTCTCAAGGACTCGGCCTAGGGCAAGTTGAGGCAGAACGAATGACTCCGGTAGAACAGTGATCCGGAGATAGAAGTCATGAGGCTCAGAGGCATCTTCAGCCCAGCCTCGAGCCTCTAATGAGTAGAAGTCGGTTTCGATCTTAAAGAAAAAGGGGATAGGTAGGGTCTCACCGTTGCCTCGGATCCTTCCGTCCGAGTTGTCTGGACAGATCTGTCGTTCTCCGTCCCAAATGGTGAGACACGCGCAAGCATGATGTCCGTCTGGTATCAGGACGCTGAACTGAGTCAGTATTCCCTTCTTGAGTTTGAGCTCTTGTCTGACAGGGTTCGCCTGAGTCGCTGTGGCTGGAATTGTGATCTTCCACTCGTAGAACAACGGGCCAATCACGTCTCCTCCGCAGATATGTTGATGAGAGCTGTTCGCGACTCAGTGGCGTGAGTGTTCTTGTATTGGACGACGACGCTGGAGCCTGGACCCCACTCCTTTCTTGCGACTGAGACGATCGTTGTGTTGTTTCCTTGAAAGGCTCCACTCTCAGGGTACTTCTGGTTCTCTCCCTCTTTGAGCGAGAGCGATAGGTTCAGATTTGCGTCTGCCAGGAAAATGATTTCGACCCTGGTCGTTGTGAGCTTGCAGTTGTCAGGGACTTTGTAGATCGAGACCTTATCGTCTCCCAGGGCTGCGACTGTGAGAGTCTTGAAGATCGACTTGTCCGGCAAAGATCACTCGATCTCCAGGACCACGTCGACGTTGACTGTTCCGCTTGTGCTATTGGTCAGCTTGACGTAGAACTTGGTCCCTTTGACGAGGTCGATGTTGACCTCGAGACCTTGCTCCTTGTTCTCTCCGAAGACTCTGCATGGAACCGTTGGCTTGGTGATCGGATTGTCTGCGACTGTGATGTATGCGTGGACGTTCCTGAGCTCTCCGTTGCCTCTCTCCGTCATGTAGATCCGTCTGATCCTGACGTCTGTCTCAGGAGCCCACGTCTGCTCCGCTGAGGCTGCGGCAGCGAGAGAAGTGAAGGGGAGGTTCTGGAGATATCTCATCACTCAGTTCCTCCCTAGAACTTCTTGTATTCTGCCACAGCTGC
>Ga0315314_1002555_pt1 | contig 14942 bp, 15 predicted proteins | sample TDP9_MG_FD_203631 | JGI IMG/M metagenome (GOLD analysis project Ga0315314, IMG submission 203631) | Freshwater sediment microbial communities from Lake Towuti, South Sulawesi, Indonesia - TDP9 | ecosystem: Environmental > Aquatic > Freshwater > Lake > Sediment | place: Indonesia: South Sulawesi...
CCTTATCATATTTTGTTAAATCCAATGTATTAAAAGGGTCATTTAGGATGAATCCGCTGCTTAATCGATAGAAATCGTTGAGGACACCCTGCTCCAACACCGCCTTTAGGCTGGCTGTTCCGGCTTTCGCATCTTGATCGTTGCTTAAACTGCAGTATTCTGCTCCCCAACAAAAACGCTGAATGGAAATTACTACTTCATCGAAATAAAAGGTGCCTGAAACATTTGTTTCTCCATAATAGGAAGAAGGCATTATATTAATTCCATTAACTTCTTTTAATGCTTCTCCAACGTCATATCCTTCAGGCCATATATATGTGGGCTTGTAAAGTTCAATTATTATTGGCTTGGAAGGCCACCCCAAATAGTTGTCTTGCCAGCAGTAATTTATCCAAACCATCCAATTTTTGGTTGGCAAATTCACTTCAAACCATTTACCGGAGTTTGTTCCATACCACCAAAGAAAAATGTACCTATAACCAGACAAATCTTCAGGAGGATCATATCCATGAAAACAAGCCCAATATGCGTATGTTCCAGATCCGACAACAACTTTCGTGCTTTGGACTCCTGCTTTCTTTATGGTAGTGTCGGCAGAAATCACGGGTTCTCCTATGCTTCCAGAACCCCATTTGCTGGGGGTCCAAAATGCCACATTATCTTCCTCAATAATGTCAGGCGCGGGATTTTTCGTCCACTCGTCCGAGTCCGGTGGCACATTGTACGTGAACTTATCACCTTTCACAACGATCATGTTTCGGGCTTTCTTAGGGTCTCGTTGAAAGGCTCCAGCGTGAATGTTTGTTGCCGCATCTAACGTGACTTTTTCATAAGGCGGGGTTACAGGAAAGAATCCAAGCCATTTGAAATAGAGTATGCCTTCGCTCCCTGCTTTGGAGATGCCAAGTCTCACGTTTTTTACGTTCTTGTTGGCTCCCGTGATTATGCTGGTTAAATCCCATTCCTTCACCGTGTAAGATGTTGGAGCCGCCGTTAAAGCCTGAACCGTGTATTCCGCATCATCCTCGGTAACAACCTTGACGGAATATTGAGTCTGAGCATCCGAACCCTTCAACTCCAAAAGAAGCTTCTTAAAAACCGTTGAATCCACAGATATAAGCGTGACGCGATATAGGGTCCCGGCTCCGCCATCTACCTTGGTTTTCATTTGGGCGATGTCGCCGTCTGTTTCAAAAGCATATGCTGTGCAGGCCCACCCTTTTTCCCAGCTGTCCTCCATCCATCCAGCGTAGCGGAGAAAACGTTTGCCGAGAGGATACAGGCTCGCATCCCTATTCGGTTCAACGTGAAAGCACAAATCCAGTTGCTCAGCCATCTCAATCAGTTTACTTAACGCAGGATCATAATCACATTTCAAAACGTCGACTTTTTTCTGGACATCCTTTATGCCAAAAGTTGTGAAACCGAGGGTTGCCTGATTCTCTGCCAAGGAAAGAATGTCCTTCACAACATCATCCGCATCCTCATTGGAATAGGTTTCAGGAATGAATCGTTGATAAAGGAGAGCGGACCAACCGAGCATATTCAGCGTCAAATACTCTGCGCCATACTGGACACTTTCAGGATCTATGGCGTCGATGTAGCCCCCGAAAATCCTGTAGAAGTTTCCGTTCTTCTTAACCCAAAGATAGGCTTCGTCACGATAAGCGAATCGAGTCTTATGCTGGCCCTCGAAATTATCTATTATAAATTGAAGAAAATCCGTTTTATTGTTTACTCCACCTTCATATCGGGGGACATCAAAAATATCTCCTAAATCCTCATCTGAATAAAATGGGGTTTCACTTGTAAACAGAAAAAAATCTATTTCAACCTCAATATCGTATCCGCCGCCTAATTCGTTGTACAAGTAGAAGTTAACATACGTGTTTGATGCTCCCCAATTCTCTACATCGATCTCTTTAATTTTCCATTCACCTGTATTCTGAAACGGAGAAACTTCAATCCATTTATCTCCACCAGGTAATGATCCCACTACCGCAAAACAGGTGTAATCGGGGCCACTGTAAGAAACTATTCTATAACGTAAGATGAGTTTCTTATATTTGGTGCAATCAATATCGAACTCTTTCCACCAGTCATAAAAATTTGCACCAGCATCCTCAATACTTACTTTTAATATGTCGCCGTCGCATTCTTTTTCCAGTTCAGGATCGAAACCCCATCCTGGTAATGCGGGGTCTGGAAAATCATCTCTATATCCGGGAGGTTTACAGATAAGAACCTGAACCTGTCGTTCAGTCAAGCCCTTGCCTCCGCTCCTCTTGAGCGACGTATTGGGCGAGTTTGCGGGCGGTTTCACGGATATCCATGTCGCTGGCTATGGTAAAGTAGTTAGGACCTATCTGAACAGATCTTCCCCCTCTGCGCCAGCGTTCTGCCTGCTCAACTGTTAAGATGGCTTCGCCACGTTCTAGGCGTCGAAGAAAACCTGTGTAGGGAACATAAGGCACTCCTAACTGTGCCCAAGGTACGCCAGGAGTGGTTCCAGTTGGTGTAGTTGAAGTGCCCGCAGAATAACCGCCGCCACTGCTTGTACCAGCCGCTCCCGTTCCTACACCCGTTATAGTTTCAAAAATTTCTCGATAAACCGTGGTTACGTAAACTGTTTTTCCTTGGAGGCTGTTTATCTGTGCCTGAATCGCCGCGATGGCTGCTGCAACGTCTCCTTCAGCTTCGTCAAGACATCTTTCCCATATCCACGTGATTTCATCCCACTTTGCTCCGCTTAAAATCTGCAACGTGGCAAGGCCGGACATGATTATGTTGATCTCTTCATCCGAGTACCCTCGCGTTTCTAATCGCATTCTTGTAAGAATTATACTACGCATATTCTCCAATTCTTCTATTTTCGCAAGATAACCCGCTTTCAATTCCTCAGCCCTTTGAATCATTAAGTCTCGCTCTTCTCCGCTAAGCGTATCCGCTATCGCAAGCATTTCCTCAAACTCGGTTTCCATCTCCACTGTGAGGCTTTCAATCGCGGCGTCAATGTCCTGAACCATAGTCCACATCTTGTCAGGCTCAGCCTCTTTGAACGTGTCCATGAGAGCTTGTGCCTCGCCGAGTAGGCCATAACTAATCAACTCGTTAATGGAGGAAACCATGTCTTCCATTGCCGCTCGCATCTCGTCCCTCGTAGCCGTGCTTTTCTCTCCCATGCACTCTTTGAAACGTTCCATAGCTGCTTGAGCTTTACCAACAAGCTCTTCTTCCAAGGTTCGCGGAACTTCTTCAACGGTGCTTTTGATCTCCGCAACCGCATCCATCACAATCGATTGTGCTTCATCCCACGTGAGCCCCCAGCGATCAGCAAACTCTTGAATCATGTTCCTTGCAGACGCGAAATCTGGCTCCATACCTGACAAGGCTTCATAAACAGCTTGCCCCATAGCTTGCAAATCAGCTTGAAACTCTAGGCTTTGCTCAGTGAACACGTCAAAGAAAGACCCTTTAAGCGTCTCCATTTGCTTAGGAATTTCTTCAAGTTCTTTATTGATCCCCTTCACCGCATCCATTATAATCGATTCAGCTTGATCCCAAGTTATACCCCATTGATCTGCGAAACCTTGAACGATAACGGAAACTGCCGCAAAGTTTGGCTCCATTCCAGAGAGAAGATCCTTAACAACCAAGGCTGTTGTACGTAAATCTTCTTGAAATTCTTCGCTTTCCTTAGTGAACACGTCAAAATATGATTTTTTAACTTGATCTGCGCCGGTGATGAAAACTTGGGTAAGTTCATCAACTTCTTTTTCCGCTCCCGATAAGGCGGCTTCTATCTCTTTAAACCGTGCATCTAAACCTTCAAAAACCTCGGCTGTCCTCAAAGTTTCCTCTTGAAGCCTTTCCTCAGCGTCTGAGACATCATATATGTACTCCGCAAGCTTTTCAAAGGCGATGTACATCACACCAACCGCAGCTGCTGCGATACCGATAATTCCTGCGGCAGCCACGGTTGTTGTTGCAAGGGACGCTTGACCAACAGCGACCGCGTCGACGGCTTTACTCAATTCCCTGTAAGCAACTGTTCCTCGATCAACCGCCGTTATCACGCTGGGAATCGTGAAAAGAGCCGCTCTTAACATGGCTTCATTTAAGTTGTTCTCTGTATACGCTAAACGCTCCTGAACCACCACAACATCTTTGCATGCTGCGTCATACGCTTCCTGAGCCTTCGCGGCTTCCTCACTACCTTTACCATGTTCAGCGATCGCTTCATTTAGTTTATCCAGCGCATTATTTTGGCGTCTTTGAGCATCCTCTAGCGAGTTGGTGAGCCTCAAAACCATAAGCTGCTGTCTTTGAATGTTTTCATACATGCTGTAAAGGGCGAAGCCGGCTGTTATGACGCCGCTGACGCTCGTGGCAACATCTTTCCAGGTAACCTGAATCTTCTTAGCCTCTTGCTCAACCGTGTCCCCATAGCTTTTAACGTTTAACCCAGCCTGCGCTAAACCCTCTTTAGTCTGGTCAACGAGTGACAAAATCAGCTTAACTTCCGGACTGGACATTATGCGTACATCTCCTTTTTCTTCATCTCCATTAACGCCCTTCGCCTAAGGATCTCCGCACTCACTGATCCATCAAGTTCAGGAAGCTGCGGCTTGCCTAAGTCTCGTGTTGCCGCAAACTCCGCGTCGAAAAGAAGCCTTTCCCACCTCGTTTTGAAGTATTGATGTTCTGGGTCCAAGAGGTCACTTGGTCTCTGATGGTAGGTTTCCGCTACGAGGTCTACGACGCCCCTTAGCTTTGAGCAGGCCACGAAATTTTCTTAGTTCACTCGCCCTCCCAGCGAAACCCACATGAGCCATAGCGTGACCCACCAGGAATCTTCGATCAGAGATCTTGATCTCATCGAACCCGAGTTCGCCATCATTTTCGGGTTTTCCCTCGACAATTTTAGGCTTTACAACGATCTTGGAAAGAAGCTTGATCTGGGCTTTACGTTCATCCTCTTTAACGGCCTTGGCTGATTCCTTCGCGATCTCCTCTAGGCTGCGACGTTCATACTCTGCCTTTTTGTCTTCGTCAATATGGAGAAGTAGATGTTCAATCGGGTCCAAGTAGCCCATCTCTACTTTTAACCCGCTTGGACACACCACTTCCTCAGGCTGCCAAAGCTTCCGGTACTCTTCAGCAGAAGCAACAGGTTTATCCTCGGGCTCCTCAGTCAAGAGCGTCAACCTCACTAGCTCGCATCTACCCCTCTTTAGTTGCCTTGTTCTTCTTGTACAGCAACTCAATGGCTTCTGAGATGACTTGACTCTCGCTTACTGGTTTCTCGGGAAACCCTCTCTTCTTCATTATCTCGTACAGTTTCTCAAATACATCTGAGGCAAGGGTTATCTCACGAGTTGACACTTCTTCCACCCTCCTATGTGGCGTCCGGATATGCGGTGTCTTTGTTTGTCAGCTCCACCTGAATCTCTGTCTGGGCTGTGGCGTCTTTTTCACATCGAAAATCTACGCGAAACATTTTCCGTTCTTGCCGCTCGATCCTCACTGGAGGCCCTGCAGAGATCACGCATTTAGGCAGTATGAAATCCAAGCGATACTTGTAGGTGTCTGCGATCACGATTCCAGTGTCTATCAACAATTCTAGTTTGAAGGGCACAACTGGTTCTCCCGGCTCAACTGCTCCCGTGTCTTTCAGGAATCGCTGATAAACGTCAAGGGTTCCGCTCAGCAAAGGTAGGTCCATGCTTCCGCCAACAGTTCTCTCAGCGAGTTCAATGCGTGGCAGTTTTCGACTGCCCAATACGCCGATGTCTCCTACGCCAAAGACTCTTTGACCAATATTTATTGTGAAGCCTTCCACAAGATTTGCCAGTTCACTATCTGCGAGCTCCACTTTGCTCTGGTATGGTTTGAAGGGCGCTAAGGCATCAGAAGGCCAACTTGGAGATTGCACGGTCTCCAACTTTTCTGTTTGTCCTATAGCGCTGATGTCGGCGATGAGCGGTATTGCCCCCCTCACACAGCTAAAGTTTAGCCCAGTCATGATGCATCCAGGTACTCGTTTTTCTTTGATTGTATCCCAGTTGGAGCCTAAAGCAAAGCTTCGTACGGTCTCTGCTGACTTGAAGGTGTGCTTGTATGCTACGGTGGCGCCTTGCTGAGATGATGTGACGCTTCCAAGAATCCATTTTAGGAACCACCCGATCATGTTGTTGGGTTTTACGTCCATGTTCACTGCAACAGCTTCTTGCAAGTAGCCTTCATGATGCTCCAGTATGCTTCGACCTCTAATGCTCACTGGAAACGCTAATCCAGGGTTTAAAGTGCTCTCGACAAAATTGGCGTCAAAGAACTTGTTTGGCACAACCGGCGTCGCTGGTGCATAGCTGGGTTCTTCCGCGACCGAAACATATCTTTCAGGCATTTTCTAATCATTCCTCTTTTTATTTGCACGCATAGCGTGACTATGATGGATAAACTTCTTTGTCGACGCGAAGCCTGCTTACCATCATGTCAAAAACATAGTCGGCTTCACGTCCAGGGATAAAAATGTAACCGATAAGATGGGATTCTGAAACCAGCCCATCCCAGTTCTCGTTTGCCTTAAAAACTTGCCAAACAATCTCGGACTTGTCGTGGATCCATTGATCGCAAACTTTCTCGTCAATGTGACGATACGTGAGGCCAACCACGATGCTCATGATGTGGCGGTCTCCTCGCATAAGAGGCTCCACACGCTGTTCCTCGAGGGGAGCCAAGCTCACGTATCCCTCGCCTTTGTCTGCTCTACCCCATTTTATTGGCTCGCCATAATGCCAAGTGATCCCTGCCAAATTCTCTTCGGCTTGAAGTTTTTCAATGATCTTATTCAGTAAATCTTTGATCATTGCAAGATCTCCTTAAGCGCTGCAGCTATCATGTCCGCGGCTATGTTTCTCACTTTTTCGCAAGTTCGCGCAACGAAGGGATTTGGCTGCGTGCCAGGATGCATAACCCTCCGGAAAAACACGGGGCTGCCGCGCCAAACAAAATGTAACGCCCGTGCGCGACGAGCCACGATTTCATGTGGCCTTGTTCCCCGCTCCACATAAACCGCATAGGGAACTGTTGGAGCAATAACGTAAGCGTCTCCCTCTTTCGTCACAGTGATGGAACGTGCAAGGTCCCCTGTTCTATGTGGGGCTTCTATAACCATAATCGCTTGGCCTACGGTAGCCAAGTCTTGTAAGCCCTTATCCTTTGCATACTTTATTGCCCAAGGAAAAAAATCGGAGAAATAAGATTCAAGCCGCGTCATGTCAATTCTAACAGTAAAACTCATGTTTGTCCCTCTGCGGTTATCACGATGTCGAAGCTGAAGCTGGTGATGCCGGTGCAATTAGAGAAGATCGTTAACTGAAACTCTATAGAGACTCCCGTGGTGACCGGGATCAGTGCACCACTGTAATTCCAATCCAATGCCATGTAGCTTGAGGCTTCTGGCGGATTCCAATTTTCAACATTAAGATATAATACCACGGGAACGTCGCCCTCATTACGAATGTAAACTGATCGTTTCGCTGCGTCGCCAGGCATTAGAGTTCCCCAGTCGATCTCCGTCACCGGTACAGCACAATCCGAGCCTGTGTAGACTCCGATCTTAACAGTGGGAGTCGGTGTCGGTTTTGGAGGTGGCGGGGGCGGCTCAGGCTCAGGATACTCAACGCGGATTCTGCTGGTGATTCGCCAAGAGTAGTAAAGAGATGCAGAAACCGCCACGGCAATCAATGTTAAAGCGAGAATGGGCAGAATGGTTCCTCTCGCCAGTTTCATGTTTTCCCTTCCTTTGCGTGGTCGTTGATCCTCTCCATAACCAGAATTCGGCTTTGAATGGCGGTGAGAAAGTCTTCAAGGAGGATGTCCTGTTGCTTCTTTGGCAACTTCTGAAGTCTATCGCCTATCTCCGCCCAGAGTTGATGCCATTTCCTAAGATAGTTTCTGCCAAGACCGAAATTTCTTAAAGCTTCTATCTCAACTGCCAAGCCTATTCACCTTCGGTTTGGCGTGGATAGGGAGCCCCGCTGTGTTGAGGAGACGTGAGCCACCCTTGAAAAAGGAGGGATGTGACTCCATCCATTTCGCCCTAATCATATTCTTTTCAGCGCCCCCTCTCTTTCAGCCTGAACGTAGGCGTTCAGAAAGCTCATGGCGCGGTCGTAAAGCTTGTTGACTTCTGCTGGTGGAGCCCGTCTCTCTCGGAAGTATGCGGCTGCGAAGTACCTGCTGGCGTCTTTGACTGGCTGCGGGATGGTTCCCGTTAAGGGAACCGTGAAGCCGTGAAACTTGAGAATGCTATCGATCAGGCCGTCAGCGGAGGCTATGCACGCGTCCAGCTCAGTGTCATAAGTAGTGTCAGAGGCATCTATGCCCAAGATGGGCTTTACCTCTGCTTTCGTACTGTATGCCAAGCCGCTCAGCCACGCTCTACCGAGCAGAGAGAAAGAAGCCTAATTTAAGATATTTTGTCAAAAAGAAAGACGGAAAAAGAACGTCTTAGAAATAATGTCTTAAAATTAAGACATTAATTTTGCACGGCGCGCGATATACCGACTTTCCAAATATGCACATAACATGTTAAGTTCGATCGATCTCGGCAGTTTTTTATATGCACTAGTAACTTTTTAATCAAATTAAATGTGTGCGGGTGGTCTCTCTTGTAGAAGAGAGCGCTGAAAAGTCGAATGAAGAGATTCAGAGGGAGATCATGTGGGAAAGAAATCCTTGAAGAGGGTGGAGGTGGTCACGGTTAGAGAAAGTCGACCCATGGCCTAAGCAACGCTTTTCATCTCTTTTATAGAGCGCGCTTTCGCTCGATAGTCTTTCTCTCAATGTTTTGGTACGAACAATTGTATCAAAAATGTGTCAAGTTCAAGATTTGGAAAAAAGTAGCTCAAGTGGCGCGCGCCTAGTTATTAACGCTAAGACGGTTCCTGTCAGCCTATGACTATGCGAAATCTAAAATACTGTGGAGAGTATTATGCCTAGTAGAGGGTTTTCAGAGATGAAAAATACAAGCCTCAGACTTTGGAGGAGGAAGTCCGTTGTGGTAGCCCTAGCATGCATCCTCCTCCTTGCCTCAGGGTTGGGATACCTCTACTACGCTGGGATCCTGAGGGTGGAGATCCCGAAGGTGAAGAAGGACGTAGTTGGAGTCATAAGGGTGGAGGGCCCGATCTTATTCTCCCGGAACGCCAGCCAGTACTCTGACGTCATAAACCGCGCCATGATAAACGAGACCGTGAAGGCGGTGGTGCTGGTTGTGGACTCTCCAGGGGGATACGCCGACCTCATCGAGCAGATTTACCTGGACCTCGTGGAGCTGAAGGAGGAGAAGCCCCTAGTAGCCTCCGTTGTCTCAGCCCTCTCCGGCGGATACTACATATCGGTGGCGGCGGACTACATCTACGTCTGCCCCACATCCATGGTGGGGAACGTAGGGGTGATAGGGGTGGCGCCGCCCACACTCATCCCGTCTGAGTGGGTCCTGGAGACCGGAGCCTACAAGGTCACCGGCTTCTCAAAGCTCCTCTTCCCATACAACCTGAGCCGCGCACTGGACAGCTTCGCCTCAGCGGTAGAGAGCGGGAGGGGAGACCGCCTAAAGCTGTCTCCAACAGAGCTCAGGAGGGGGATGGTGTACATGGGGAGTGAGGCTATCACGGTGGGGTTGGCCGACGAGATCGGTTCACTACAGAAGGCGATAGGGAGGGTAGCCCAGGAGGCGGGATTGGTGGAGTACGAGGTGGTGGATCTAACCCAGGTAAGCGAAACGCGTATGAGCTCATCCGATCACACGTCTGGGGGGTGGGGGAACCTGACCATGGAAGCCCTGAACAGGCTGCACCCACCACCGGCCATATACTACCTTTACCTACCCCCCGGGGCCTTCACCCAAGGCTTATCCTCAATTGAACCTCGGGCGGGGAATCTGACCGCCGACATGTCTGTGGGGAAAGGGGAGGGAGGCGTGGTTCTTGTGGACAGCTCCCATGGAAACAAGGTCTCGTGGTGGGAGCTGGACATCCTCGTATGGGAGCTGGTGAAGAGAAACATGACCGTGAGGTTTGTGTCTGAGTGGGATGAGCTGGAACCCGCGTTGAATAACGCCTCCGCCCTCATAGTGGCTTCGCCCACAGAGCCCTACTCCACAGAGGAGTCCGAAAGGATCGAGGATTTTGTGGACGATGGGAGGATGCTCCTGCTGTTCTTCGACCCCACAGCGGAGTACGTGGAGATACCGGCGTTGTTCGGGCCCATAAACTCCCTCTCCACCAGGTTCGGGCTGTCCTTCGCCAAGGGATACCTATACAACGAGGAGGAACACTACGGGATATACAGGAACATATACGTGAGGAGGTTCGCAAACAGCCCCCTGACCCAAAACCTGACCTCACTCGTCCTCTTCACGGCCACCCACATATACTCCCTGGACAAAGGGGTGGCGTGGGCATCCGAGGGCACATACTCATCATCAGCCGAGAGAACCGACAAATACCCGGTCATAGCTCTAGTGAAGGACAACGGGACGGTGGCGGCCTTCGGGGACCTGACCTTCCTCAGGGAGCCCTACTGCTACCTGGAGGATAACTATAACCTGATACTAAACATGGCTTCGGCCATAGCCGGGGTGGAGGTCCTGCCAGCCCCACCAGCCCCGCCAGCTCCGGAGGAGGAGATAACGAGGCCTGACCTTCCCGTGGGAACCGAGAAGAACTTCACGGAGCGGGTGAACGGGGAGGAGCGCCTCCTAAGATGGCTCAAGGTGAGCGAGCTCGAGGTCAGGGTTGAACGCCCGGATCGAACCACCCACTACTACTATGATGAGGAGGGCTCTCTCCTGAGGTGGGTTTCGAACGGCATGGAGGCCGTCTATGAGCCCCCTATACCGGAGGAGCCCTACCCACTAACCAAGGGAGAGAGCTGGGAGTATGAGAGCAACTACACGCTGATCATGGAGGGGGAGGAGCACCCGGGAAGGCTGGTGGGGGAGGAAGAGGTTGTAGGCTTCGAGGATGTGACGGCGGAGGACGGTGAGAGCTACCTCTGCGCCAAGGTGAGGTACAGGCTTGTGGACCAGCTCATGAAAGACGGAACGAACATAACCATCGTCACCACAGGGCACTCTTGGATCTCCACCCAAGCAGGGTTGGTCAAGGAAGAGAGCACCAGCCAATATTATGTAGACGGGGTGTTCGCGGGTGAAGAGAAGAGGGGACTGTTGCTGAAGTCCATCAAGAAAGGGTGACGGACAAGCGTTATAGCATGCGTCGTGACGTGCCTGTGAATCTGAGCTTGACCCTAGACTCATGGAGATCACCTGCATCCCGTTATCGACGGACCAATCAATTCCTGCGATGACATCGCTTACGTATCTGCTTCCCGTCCTATCCAAGACCTTCACGCCGTAAAGCGAAGCGGCCTGATTTTTCATCTATCTTTATGATTCATAACTACTATTTTGGTGGAATTAATTGGATACGTGTACAGGATCACGCGAGATAAAGTATGAGTATGTGCGGGTTAAATGCGTGAGCTTGTGGTTGTTGATTAACCTTGCCCAAGAGACAGCGTAAGGTTTACCATGCCCTTAATCATCCTGTTCGTCGTGAGATTGTAGAGCTCTTGGGCACCCAGGAAAACCTCAGCTCCTCCGAGCTTAAGGAGCTCCTAAACATTGGCCCGGGAAAACTGTATTATAACCTGGAAAACTTGGGCAGCTTGATCGAGCAGGATGAGGAGCGGAAATGTGGCGTTAAAGACAAGATAGAGAAGCGGATTGTTGATCCATGGAAAACTAACCTCATCGACCGTGTAAACGACTTCATAAAAGCCCTCGAGACTCTAACGAAGCATACATAGAATGGGGGTACCGAGTGGGTATACATCACCGCGAAGGTCACAGATTCAGGTGGGGCCGCAGTGGGAGGAGCCTCAGTTCACGTTGAAGTCAAGACGGCCAGCGGCAAGTTATATGCTGGAGACGGAACAACCGATGCCTATGGTATAGTTGCATTTAAGTTTAAGACCAAAGTACCAGATGGAACAGGGACCTACACTGTGACGGCAACAGCCTCCATGAGCGGTTACGATCCAGGAAGTGGCTCAACGACCTTCGAAGTGACTTAGCCCCTCTTTTTCTTTGTTTCATCATAAGGAGGTTCTTAGGCATTCCAACATCACCTAAAGGTGTAATATTTGAAGCCCGGGAAAATTGAACAGGAGTTGCTAAATCAAATCAAGAAATTTCCAAAGAAGGAATTCAAAGTGATCGTTACATTTAAAGAAAAGGCAAGTCCCGAATTGGTTAAAGCCTATGGAGGACGAATAAGGCGCGTTTACTACATAATTCCAGGCATAGCAGCTAGTCTACCTGGAGAATCTATCCAAGAGCTGGCAAAGATGAAACAGGTTGGACATATTGAACTCGACAAAAAGGTGAAAGCACTAAGGGGATCGGGAGAGGTTAAACGCGGGAGAAAGTATTGCATTTCAGTTTCAATGAAATGCGCGGCATAATATTGGCGCTTTCACTTTGTGTCGCCGCTCGGAAGCGTTTCTTATCTAGCCCTCTATCAGCGTTACCAGCTTTTCCCTTCCCCTCTTTTGTCTTCTGACTATCCCCTTCTTTTCCATGGTTGTTAGAAGCTCGCTGGTTTTTGACTTTGAAAATCCGCACTGCTTGGTTATAGTTGATTGGTATAAGCGCCCGCCCGCGGCTCTAAGTAGCCTAACTACCTTGTCCTCGTCATCTTCAATTCCAAGCTTGATCTCTGGAGGGCGGCCACTAACTTTCTCTCTCTTCCTGAATCTGAAGAACCAAAGGCCAGCAGAGCCTATACCTGCGATAACGATTAGGCCGACAATCAAGAGTGCATATTTTTGTAGGATATCTATGATGGTCGGGGCTCTTTTTTCCAGGATAACCGTCGGCTCTCCTGCCCCAAAGTTTCTGCGTCCGTACCATGTTAAAGTTCGATCGGGCTCTCTAGTGTCGTCTGTCACGGGGGACACAGCTACAACCAGGTATCCTGAGGGATATTTTATGATTAATGCGTCGTCTCGGTAGAGGTAAAATCCCCCCTCAAATACGTCTCCTACCGTGATCCGGTTATCTTCAACCTTGGCAAACCCTATCCAATCATACTGATACTTTATGACCCCATAGGAACCTGTGGCGGTTTCGAGAAGGCTGATGGCTATTTCGAAGTTTTCAGCTCGCATACTCCTACCTGTTACAATGCTAGCCCTGTTCACCAGCTCGCGCGTCTTGCTGGAAAACTCTTCTAGATATGCTTCTTTCTGAGCCTCGAACTCTGAGACATACTGCTGAAAGATTGTTACATCCTCTTCCGTCTTCAGGAGAAGCCTGCGTTCAATGATCCAGGTGGCTGAGCCGTCCATGCGTACCTCTATCTTGAACGTGGTGTTCTCTTCAAGTTGATTTTGGCACAAAACCATCCCTAAGGGAAGGAGAATAGTGAGAAATTCGAGAAGGAAAAGCGTCACATATAATTTTGTTTTCATTGCTCTCAACTCTTACCTTCTTAATGTGACTATTTATAAAATACTATCTGCAAATCTGAAAATAAAATAAGGATAACGGATGACGGCTTTCAGTAAACCTTGGGTTCTTCTCTATAGATGAAAAGAATTAAAAATAAAAAGTTTGTAAACTTTGAGACGTCGCCCTCTGTTTTCTATCCTTGAGGCACTCCTTCAGGTGGTCCTCTAGGTGGTTCTTCAGGTGGTTCTTCTTCAGCTTTGCTCTTGCCCGGCAGATCCTCTGGAACCGGGAGGTCTCTGCCGCTCATCTCCTCGGCGATCGCTCTTCCTTCCTCAGCCATTTCTGTTCCAATCGCTTTAAGCTCGTCTGAGAGGGCTTCTGCACGCGCTCTAAGTTCGCCTGACAACTCTTTCCCTAAGTCACCTAGTGTCTTCCCAAGGTCTCCCATGGATTTAGCGACGCTAGCCAAATCGGTTGCGAGGCTTCTCATCTCAGCTGCGAATTCCTTTCCACTTATTGTGCCGGCTTTGAGATCCGCAATCAAGGCTTCTCTTGCTTCATTTACCTCTTCGATTGTGGTCCTCAGCTCACTTGTTTTTCCTTCTAATATGGTGAGTCGTTCTTCCTGCGTCTCTGCCATAAGAAGTTTGTGTTCGGTTATGAACGTATCGATTGCTGTTTGATGCGCTGACAGAATCTCGTCGAACGTTCCCGCGATTTCAACGCCGAGTGGCCACTTATTGTTACCGCTTGCGGAGACCATCAGAGGCATGGATCCCAGAATAACTGCCACTACGAAAAATGCTGAAAGGACTTTGGTTTTTCCGTCCATTTTTCTTTCACCTCTTCTAAATCTCTGATATTTTATATGGAAAACTGAAATAAAAACCTTTTTCCGTTTTATTTCGTTAAATATGGTCTAAAATAGTTCATTTTCTTCCGAGAACATCCAAAAACGTTTATTTTCTTTCAAAGGGCTTTTTCCCGCCGCACACATTTAATTTGATTAAAAAGTTACTAGTGCATATAAAAAACTGCCGAGATCGATCGAACTTAACATGTTATGTGCATATTTGGAAAGTCGGTATATCGCGCGCTCTTGAGAACTAAAGGATTTCGAGATATTTCTTGCCCTTATCTGTTATGCTGTAGGTTCCTCGCTCAACTCTTTCGACGTGGCCGTTCCGCAGCAGATAGCGCATCTGAGCTGCGAAGGTGCTGTCTGTCGCGAACGGGTAGCATGAGCCCAAGATCATCTTTTTTAGGTCGGTCCAGTGGATAGGGCCCTTCTTAACCATGCCAAGAATGATTTTGCGCATCGTGTCACGCTCATAATCCTTCATCTAAGGATGACCTCCACCGGTCGCGAGGAGCTGTAGTATTTGCAGTCTGGGCAGTGATAGAGAATGTTTATGGG
>Ga0315314_1002556_pt1 | contig 14940 bp, 12 predicted proteins | sample TDP9_MG_FD_203631 | JGI IMG/M metagenome (GOLD analysis project Ga0315314, IMG submission 203631) | Freshwater sediment microbial communities from Lake Towuti, South Sulawesi, Indonesia - TDP9 | ecosystem: Environmental > Aquatic > Freshwater > Lake > Sediment | place: Indonesia: South Sulawesi...
ATTCACCAGGTTCCAGATTGATGTTCGTCATCCGGATCAGGGGAATTCGATTCCAACTACCTGCCCTCATTGTTCCATTGCTTTCTTTTCCAAGATGATGGGCTGTCTCTCTCGATGTCAGAAGATTAACCAGAATTCCCCGAGTGATAATGGGAACCCTTTGGGCTTCAATCCCTTCATCGTCATAACCAAAGGTCCCAAGACCTCCTGGATAAGTGGCATCCGCCACAATATTCACTATCTCTGAACCATATTTAAAATGGCCGACCATCTCCGGGCTTAAGAAGCTGGTCCCTGCATAGCTGGCCTCTGTTCCGAGGATTCGATCAAGCTCAATGGGATGGCCGATTGATTCATGAATCTGAAGAGCCAATTGAGAACCATCCAGAATCAATGTCGTGACCGTCGCGGGGCACGGTTTCGCACAAAGCAATTGCGCTGATTCCTCTGCCACATGCTCTGCGTGATCCTGGAGTGCCAGACTTTCGATCCACTCAAAACCCTTGGTTGCAAAATTTCCTCTAAATGAATTAGGGTAGGATCGTACCTGAACCTCTCCTCCTTCGATGGCGGTAGCTGCGATGCCTGCACCGCACTCAACAATCTCCTGTTCAATAAAGGAACCTTCTGTAGAGGCAAACATCTTCTCAGTCTTATACGCACCCATGAAGGCCTCTGAGATCTTCACCTCATGATGTCTCCGCATGATTTCGTCACACGTGAGGAGGAGATTGACTTTTGTTTCTGGACGGATACTGAATGGATCAACAGAAATTGTTGTCTTATATCTATCCACTTTTGGCGACGCCGGAGAGAAAAGAATCTCTTTACCTTTGGCCATTGAACTCGCCTTCGCAATCTTCAATGCCTTTCCAAAAATCGTCTCCATCTCTCTCCGATTCACTTTTGAGTTGCAAGCAAAACCCCATGCGCCTTGGTAGAGGACTCTGATCCCAAAGCCAAAGTCCTCGTCATGGGTCAAAGCTTCTACATTTCCATTCTTCACCCCGATCTCTTGAGTCTCTCGACGAACGAATCGAATATCGGCATAATCCACACTCTTCAACTTGGCTAAGTCAAGGATATTTTCAATAAGCCTTCTCATCAGATTAGAAACTCGCACTCTCAAATTCCAAATCCCAAATTACAAACTCCGGACGAACTCCAATACCCAATGTTCAAACCGGCCAAAACTATTTTTGAATTTTGAATTTCGGTAATTAGAATTTGGTATTTGGTGCTTCTTAAGGGATTTTTACTCTATGCTTTTTTCATTTGGGATTGTACTATCTCGTAAAGTTCTCGAGATTTGGCTTCGCCTAACTTCACCTTCATTCTATCAATGTCCTGATGAGCGACCTTCACATAAGGTGAGTTTAGCTCTTCGAATATTCTTAATGCATTCACATAGTACCTTAGAGCACTCTCATTCTCACCTCTTATATCCGCTAATCTACCTAACTGTCCAAGGCTACTGGCAATGCCCGATTTATCCCCCAACTCCTCCCTAATCTTTAAGCTCTCACGATAAAGCTTTTCCGCCTCGGAGTAATCGCCCATAGCATGCTTTATTCTCCCAAGCTGATGAAGACCTCTGGAAATGCCCGATTTATCTCCTAACTCCTCTCTTATCTTTAAGCTCTGGCGATAAATTTTATCCGCCCCTGTATAATTACCTTGATCATGTTTTATCATTCCAAGCTGATGAAGGCTACTGGCTACTCCCGATTTATCCCCCAACTCCTCTCTTATCTTTAAGCTCTGCTGGTAAAGCCTCTCTGCCTCTGGATATTCGCCTTTAAGATAATTGATATTTCCAAGCTGATGGAGACTACTGGCGATGCCTGATTTGTCGCCCAGATCCTCTGCTATTTTTAAGCTCCGCTGATAAAGCTTCTCCGCTTCTGTATATTCGCCTGTATCCTCCTTGATTATCCCAAGCTGATGAAGGGTGCTGGAAATCCCTGATTTGTCCCCCAACTCCTCAGCTATCTTTAAGCTCTGTTGGTAAAGCCTTTCCGCTTCGAAATAATCGCCCGTAGCCTGTTTTATTCTCCCAAGCTCATGAAGGCTTCCGGCGACGCCCGATTTATCTCCTAACTCCTCTTCTATCTTCAAACTCTCCCGATAAAGGGTTTCCGCCTCTTTATATGCCCCCGTATCCTGCTTGATCATCCCAAGCTGATGAAGGCTTCTGGCAATGCCTGATTTGTCCCCCAACTCCTCAGTTATCCTCAAGCTCTGCTGATAAAGTTTCTCCGCCTCAGAGTAACCTCCTTGCATTTGATGAAGAATCCCCAAATTTAGTAAAGCAAAGGCTTTGATGAACATGTCTTCTGAGCTTTTAATAAGTTTCTCATAGATTCGCATCTTTCTTTTAGCTTCACTTAAGTCTTTAAATGTTACCTCAACACCCAAAAGCTGCGATAGAGATTGCTTTACCATCTCTGAAGGTGTTGTACATTCGAAGACAACACTTCTCGCCACCCAGAAATCAGGAGCAAATTCTGGAAACTTAGCTGACAACCATTCTGGTACCCATATCAGCAGAGGAGATGATAATGTCCGGAGATAATCCCTCTGCTGGTTCAGGCCCTGCAGAGCTTCAGGCCTCTTCTCAAATTTTTTTTCCTTCTCCTGGATTGCGTCATCTAACCCAACAATACTGAGGATAACTTTTTGGTATTTGTTTCTAAATTGGAAAAAATCCTCGTCTTGAAGCAGAGTTCTAATCTTTGCACCCAAACTTCTGTCTCCGCTCCTAAGCCGAAGTTGGTACAAACCAATACCTTCTGATTTCAAATCCTCTTTGAGGCCAATGATAAGGTCTTCTCGAAGTCTGGGTATATTGCATATGCAGATCGCATAACCTTGATTTGCAACACGAGCAAAGGTGCTAACTTCTTTAAGCTGATCTGAAGTCAAGAGATCAAACTGCTTATTACGAGGCAGGGATTGTGGTGCCACATAAAACCCTTCCTTTTCTCTCACGCTAAGCTGCTTGGGTTTAATAGTGGAAGTAGGTTTTCTTGTCATCTTTTTGAAGCTAAACGAGTTTCTTCTCTCGAAGGAGGGGCACTATTGCTGGATGGACATCGTAAAAAATTCCTTCTTGGCCTCGATATTCAAGCACAGCCAGAATGTGAAGCATGTCCCAGAGACTTTGTTCATTATCAGCTTTCTTATCTTTATAGACCTTTGCTAATGTGGAATAGTATGGTTCTCTTATGGCTCGGCGGAACTGATCGGTAAGATAATTAAAATGTGTATCAACATCATTCCAGGTAATTTTTGAATTTGCACCAGAGATCGCTGTGATACAAGCACCGGCAAGGATGGAACATAAATCACCGAGCACGCCATTGGAGGTTTTAAGGAGATAATCAAGGGCACCAGGTTCAAAGAGTGATTCTTCCATACGCATCAAGATTATCTTACGAAGTAAATCCAGACCTGGGGTTTCAGGTTCCCCTTTTCGATTGGAAGTCATTATATTAGGAAGATGTATTGGATTAGAGAGCTGAGTTGCCACCAAACGCCCCTTGTCCGTATAAGTCATTGGTTTAGGGAACGTATAGATAATCTGTAAATTTGGCCTTCCTAAGGTTTGGGCGTGGCCATAAAATATCTCTTCAGCCACTTCCATATCTACTTTTTCAAGATCGTCAATAATCAAGAGAGGATCCTTCTTAGTCTTATTCTTAATCGTGGCTGCTAGAAGGTCAATTTTTTCAATCAGGTCTCCTACCCTCGGTTCCAACTTCGTGCGGACTTCAGTCCTCACCGTAGAATTAGTCTTAAAGCTGCCTCCAATCTCAGCTACGAGGTATTTGAGTTTAGCACCGAAGCTGAGTCCTTTCGTTTTCTCTTTGATCCTGGTTTCGAGCACTTCGCCCGACACCTGAGTGAGCCAATCCGATAGGAGTCTTGTCAGGTCACCGTCAAATCTAACTTTTTTGTTAATGGCTTCTTGGGCCAATTTGAGTGTGGCAAGAATAAGAAGATCCTGATATTTAATATCAGCGGGTTCCATATCACGGAACACTGAGTAGTAGACCATAAAATATTCATTCTCAAGTTCTTTGATGAGGTGAAAAAGTTCCGTAGTTTTGCCGCTTTTGGATTGTCCGGCAAAGAGGATTTTTATGGGGGTTCGGGTTAATTCAATTCTGGTCTTAATTTCGCTGATTGGACTGTCAGGTCGATTCACATAGTAGGCATCAAAAAGACTTCTATTCTCGAGATCACTTAAAACTGCATTGTAAGCATCTGCAAGATTATTTGCTGGACCTATAGTGTTTGTATTTTTTTTCATGGTCAGATTTTATAAAAAATGTGAATAATAGTCAACCATTATCCCAAGGGGTTAGAGGATTTGAGGATTCAAGGATTCAAGCTTTTTAAGACCTTCGCCGGAATCCTCGACCACTTGACCCCTCGAACCCTTTAGTTTTAAAGAGACGATACTCCGGAAAAATTAAATCCATCCACTTTAATCGCTGGAGCTACCACTCCAGTAACAAAACGTCTTGAGTAGACCGTCCCTTCGGAACAGACCCTTCGATCCTTGGAAATGGCGCTCACACGAGAGAGAGCTTTTAGAACTGAATCAGTGAACCTCAGATTCTTGATCGGCCTCTTCATCTCACCCTCTTCAATCAAAAAGGTCCCATCTCGTGTCATCCCAGTTAAAACAGCCTTCATGGGTTCGACTACATTGGTATAATGGAATCGAGTGACATAGATTCCTTTTCGAACGGACCTGACCATCTCCTCGAGCGAAGAATCCCCTTCCTTCATCAGGAGGTTAATGGGAATTGGCCCCTCCGTATTCGGTGCGATCAGAGCGTGGCCTGTGGAACCCTTTCTTTCCCGACCTGCGGTGAAGGAATCATAGGTCACTGCCTTTGCCACACCTTCTTCAAAGAAGGTCACCTTCTGCTTGGGAACACCCTCAAAGTCAAAAGGAACCTGTAGCCCTTCCGGGTCGAGACCATCGTCGTAAATCGTCACCTTTCCATCCACCATCTTCTTATCAAATTCATTACAGAAAAAACTTCGGCCCTCTTGAACCGCCAATGCATGAAATCCTAAATAACCCAGGAATGAGAGAAGTTCACTTACTGCATAGGGTTCTAAAATAACCTCATACTCTCCGGGTTCGATCTCGGTCGGTTCTCCTCGCGAGGCTTTTTCAATTGCCTCCCTGGCCAAAGAATTGATATCTAATTTGTCCGGATCCCTCGATACGAAACTGGCATAACCAGAACCCTTCTCGTTCTCTGCGATCAGATGAAAAAAGAGATCAGAATATCTTTGATAGGCTTCGACTCCTAACGAATTGAGTACTGCCAATTCTACTTGCCCGTGTGAAAAGGCGCCCGAAACTCGTAATCTCTTCTCCTTTATGATGGTGAAAAGCTCATTCACCACTTTCACTTTCTTGTTCGGTGTGAGACGGCCAACTTTTTGCGAAAATGTATCCACCTCAGGAATGGGCAATGGTTTTGGTAAGGAAATGAACTCCTCATTGGGACGCTGGATCTTGGCAAGAGAGATTGCTTTCTCAAGGATATTCTTCAATGAAGAAACTTTGAGGAGATTCGTCGTCACTACAGCGATCTTCTTCCCCAAAACAACTCTGAGGATCAATGTTCCGTTCCTTTCCGCTACATGCTGATGAATGGTGGATTGTGTGAACCGGGTCAGTGAGGAATCCTCTGTCAATAGGACTGCCTCCGTCTGATCAGCGGGTGCCTCTTGAATAATTTTTTTCAAGAACTGTATCGATTTCTCTCTTCCAATCATCTCATCTCCTCTAAAGGAATTCTGGAGAAAGAACACGAGATTCTTCAGTCGCCTCGCTTCTTCAGAATGACATTACGGAGAGTCCTTTCTGTGATTCTTCTGATAATCCAAAACAGCGGCCTTGATGGCCTGTTCAGCGAGGACAGAACAATGGATTTTGGTGGGTGGGAGGCCCCCGAGGGCATCGGTCACCATCTCATTCGAAATCAAGAGAACCTCCTCAAGCCTCTTCCCCTTGATCATTTCTGTAGTCATGCTTGATGAAGCGATGGCAGCGGCGCAGCCGAAGGTCAGAAACGTTGCATCCACAATCCAGTCTCCCTCAACTTTGATGAAGATCCTCATCGTATCCCCACAGACAGGATTTTGGGCCTCTCCCACTGCATCAGGATTCTCCATCTCGCCCATATTCCTCGGATTCATAAAATGGTCTCTGAGAATCGGGTTAGTATTTATACGCTCCTCCATCCTATTTACCCCGTTAGAAAGCCTCGCCATCTATGGCAGGGATAATGTAGATAGAATTTAAATTCCTTATAGAAAAGGTCCCGTCGTAAGCAGGATTAAACCCGCGTCTTTTCTAACGGGGTTTACCCAGTAGGCATAGGGCAAAGAGCATAGCGCATAGCGAAAGAAAGTTAAATACAGAATGACTGACTGACTCTATGTTCTACGCACTCTGCTCTATGCATCATTCTTCATACGCCTAAGACTTTACGGGCAAATTCTCTTCCAAATTGAAAGGCCTTTTGCAACTCCTCTGAATCAGGGATAAATTGAACCACAAGCTCCTTCTCCCACACCTCGAACTTCTCATCAACAAGATGCTTCCTCATCTCTTTGACTGCACCCCCTCCCCATCCATGCGATCCGAAGAGACCAAAGATCTTCCCTTTGGGCCTCAACCCACTCATATAGGTGAGCAAATCGCCCATCGTTGGAAACATCCCCGTATTCAGCGTGGGAGATCCTAAAAGGATCCCCTTTGCCTCCAGCATCTCGCTGATGATGTCACTTCGATGATTCGACCTTAGATGGAGAAGTTTTGCTTCGACTCCCTCTTCGATCAACCCTTTGAGGATAGCCTTCGCCATGGATTCTGTGCTCCCCCACATTGTATCGTAGACAATGAGGATTTTTTTCTGCGTCTTCCCCTGACTCCAATCCACGTAGGCCTGAATGATTCGGCTCGGGTCCTTTCTCCAGATGAGGCCATGGCTGGGCCCAATCATATCGATGTGAATTCCCATCTTCACTACCTCGTCCACCTTTTTCAAAATGAGCGGTGCCAAAGGCCAGAGGATATTGGCATAGTATTTCGCTGCATGCTTCATCACCTCATCCCCGACCTCATCCTCAAATCTTTGGCAGGAGGCAACGTGTTGACCAAACGCATCGTTTGGCAAGAGCAACCGATCTTCTTTGACATAGGTGAACATGCTATCTGGCCAGTGAAGCATCGGAGCTTCAACAAAAGTGAGGGTTCGGTGACCAAGAGGAAGAATCTCTCCCGTCTTCACCGTCTTAAAATTCATTTTTTTCTGATAATGTTTCTCCAAGCCCTTAACTCCCCTCTCCGTAGCAACTACCGTCGGCTTCCCAATCCGTTCGACGATTTGCGAAAGGGAGCCCGAATGATCCATTTCCACATGGTTCGAAACCACATAATCGATCCTTAAGGGATCAATGATCTCTGAAATCCTGCCCAGCATCTCTAAATAGAATGGCGCCTTCACTGTATCCACGAGGACGTTCTTTTCATCAAGGATGAGATAAGCATTATAAGTCGTCCCCGAAGGCGTGGAATAGCCATGAAAGTCTCTCACATTCCAGTCAATCACCCCAACCCAATAAATCCCCTTCTTCAGCTCCACTTTTTCCATCACAGACCTCCATCTTCTCTTAAGTCTCCCGGCACTCCTTTCCTTCCCTCACAAGAGGGGAGGGTGGCGGTAAGGATTATTTCCTATTTATATAACATCTGTCATGGATTTAAACAAAAATCCCACCAATAAGACGAATTGGTGGGATCAACAGAGACCTTCTTTTAAGTTATCCAAAAAGAGAGAGTGAGACCTTTTTATTACTTAATCTTAATGGGGTTGCACAAAGCTGTTCTCTCCACTGCGACCCGACCGCAGCTATCACAGACATAGTTCAATTCTGCGACCTTGGGTTTACTCTACTTTTTTTGATGTCACCTCAAAAGAATCCAAGATCGCCTTTAGATCCTGGCGATCGTTCGTCCCTTCTTTTTCCAATATCATATAGAGGATAAAGATCTGATAAGGTTCTGAAAAGCCATAGATCCATCCCTGCTCTCGCTTCACTCCCTTCATGGTGTAAGTTGCAAATTTTTTCGCTGCGAATTGAACGCCTTTCAAAGAAATGGGTTCGGTGGGAAAAATTTCAGCCTTCACATCTTTTCCATAATGGTGTTCCAATTCTTCTTTAAAGTTTCCCGTCGCCATGGAGGTTAGGCTCTCGATCATCTCCTGGCTGAATCTTGCGTACCGGCCTGCCGGTGTGAAATCGATCTGGATATTTGATTGAGTAGAAGGATTGTAAGTGAAGACCTCTGACTCCTCTAAACCTGGTTTCTCATAGCCTAATTCCTCCATAAAGCTTGGAATCTCGGTAGTGAGCTTCCAACTGGGAGGAACCGAAACCTTAAAGGGATATCGAATTCCAGTGAATTGATTCGCCTCGATCTTTCCCACAGGAAGGTTCAGATCGACTTTGACCGCCTCCCGAACGGGAACTCCGGCACATCCGATCAAAAGCATCAAAAAGAAAGAACCTAAAATCAGCCTTTTCTTCATGGATTTTTCCACGCCCTTTTCAGTACCATTTAGCAATATTCATACCATAATATTAATCGTTTGGCACAGCAATGTTAGGTGATTGATTTATTTGAAAATTTTCCTTAATCCCCTCCCCAGAAAATGCCTCCCCCTCAAGAAAAAAATTCTTTCAACCGAAATATTGTTTGAGAACTGACCATAAAAGATGGAGGAATTCTCCACGAAGTAATATAATTCATAAATTTCAATAGGTTCTGAAACTGTCCTTTTTATGACCCAACCTGTATGAAATCCATACTGGATTCAGTTCGGAGTTCGGAGTCCAGAGTTCCGAGCATTTATATTGACTCCGAATTTCTTTATCGAACCCGGCCAACCGCTCCAAGATAGACTGAAACTTCTTCTTTCCCATCCACTCCTATAAGGCGGTCCACTTCCTCGTCAAAAAAAGCTCCTACTGTACAGCAACCAAGATTGAGGCCAGTGGCAGCTAAGTAGAGGTTTTGGCCGATATGTCCGACATCCATATAGATATAACGATAAGCCCTTTCCCGATACTTCCATTTTGAACGTTGGACGATCGCTGTCCAGACAAAGACAGACGCCGCCTCCTCAAGCATCTCTTGCCCCAGACCTGCATGGCAAACGTCAGAACCAAAATTACCTCCCTTCAGCAGGATCAATTTGGCTTCCCTTACATTGTAATGGTAAATTCCTGGTGAAAGTTCTTCGACTCGATTCACAACGAGGTAGGTCTCAATCGGATAGAGGGCACCGGCAGAGGGTGCAGCCCTAAAGTCAACCCTTCGGCTTTCCCAACCTAAAGGAATAGGTTTGCTCAGGGTTGATCCTGAGCGGCCCTTTGCTTCAGTTCTAAAGGGCAGGGCTTGGGCGCTGTCGAACGGGTCAAATCCCCATGCTCTTGAGGTAATCCCTTGGGTGGCCCAGATCAATTGAGAGAGTTCTGAAAATGTGATCGGTTGTGAAGAAAATTCCCTGATGGAGCGCCTTTGAGAAATTACCTCCCAGAGAGGTTTCCCGCCCCGTTGATCAGGAGGCCGAATCTGAAAATGCTTCAGGGGATATGTAAACTCCTTATAGGGCAAGGGTTGATTTGCCCAATCAAGTCCTCCTCGTGGCATCGCCTCTCTCCGATATTTTGTTTCCTTATGATACAGGTCTCCAATCCGTTGCTTTCGATCCATATCGCACCTCCCATGGAGTCTACTTAATAAAAATTGGTGCAAAAAGCAATCGCCCTCTCGAACCTCCAAATTGACTCCCAAAAAATCAGATGCTAATGTTTACCCTGTTAAGTAAACCCCGTTAGAAATTCCAGTCGTTGCGACTCGAAACCGAGCGGGGCATCATTTCTAACGGTGCAAAGAACTCGCATTAATAAACAATCAAAGTTGATTATTTCAAATACTTAACAGGGTGAAGGAGACAAAATTGAAATCGGATCAGAAACGATGGGATAGGAGATTCGGGGAAAAGGGGTTTGCGTTCGGCAAGCAGCCGAACCCCTTTCTTAAGAGACACATCAGCCTTCTCCCCAAAGGGAAGGCCCTCGATATCGCAGCAGGCGAAGGAAGAAATGCCGTCTTTCTCGCCCTGCATGGATTCGATGTGGATGCTATCGATATCTCAAAAATGGGCCTAAGGAAGGCCCGAAAATTGGCCAAAGAGATGGGAGTCAAGATCCACACCTTTCACGCTGACCTCGATACCTACCAAATTGAAGAGGGCCGATACGACCTCATCGCCAACTTCTACTTCCTCAGAAGAAGCCTTATTCCGAAGATCAAAAAGGGGTTGAAGAAAGGAGGAAAGGTGATTTTCGAAACCTATACTCTTGAACATCGAAATTTGGGAACGGGAGGGCCCAAACAATCGAAGTACTTCCTAAAAGCAAACGAGCTTCTCAGGCTCTTCAAAGGGTTCCGAATTCTCCACTATCGAGAGGGAATCTTTAAAGAGGCAGGAAAAAGGAAAGCGATCGCCAGCCTCATCGCTGAGAAAGTGTGAACATGTCTCTGCGCTGAAGCGTTCATGCGTGTTTAACTAACCGATGACCCAGGATAGAAGGACTCCTTGGTCCGGTTAAAATAGCCGAATTGGAGAGAAGGAAGCTCCTTCTTGAGAACCTCGATCATCTTCGAAATTCCGATCCCGTGGCTTCCTCCCATCTCTTTCAGATAGAGATCGGGATCGATATTGAGGTTTCGCATCTGGATGAGATCAAGGTTCGTCCTTCGGATCAGTTCTATCCATCCCTTAACCTCATCTTCATGATCGGTAAATCCAGGGAGAACAAGGAGATTGATGGAGGTGTAGATCCCCATTTCTTTCGCCAATACCAGACAATCCAAAACATCCATGAATCTATATCCCTTAGGTCTGTGATAGCGATTGTAGTATTTCAGATGGGCACTATTGAGGGTGACGCGAATACTATCAAGGCCTGCATCGCATAATGCTTTCACTCTTTTTGGAAAGCTTCCATTGGTATTGAGATTGATCGTTCCTCGATCCGTCTTCTCCCTTAATTGCCGGATCGAACGTTCCAAAAGTCGCCATTGCATCAAGGGCTCCCCTTCGCAACCCTGACCAAAACTGACGATCGCATCCTCCGCCCCTTCCAAATGGGGCAAGGCAACACCCAAAACCTCATCCAACGAAGGGATGAAACCGATTCTCTCTTGAGAGGCGGGACAACATTCAGAAGATTGAAGAGAGATACAACCCAAACAATCAGCATTGCACGAAGGAGAGGTGGGTAATGGACATTCCCACCTTCGGAAGAAGACATTCTTAGCTGCAAAACAATGATATTCCAGGGCACACCTGGCAAGTTGTCGAGAGAGACGGTTCTTTGGGTTTCTCCTTAAAATGGAATCGACCTTTTTTGTCAGAAGCCGATCATTCCTAAAATATCTTGGATGCCAGTGGGGATTGGAGTCGATCAGTAAGCCGGTAGCCCAAAACCTTCCGTCTTTCCAACCTACAGAACTGTAAGCCCACAGCGGAAGGGTGGTAGGTTCTGACTTCAACTCAGTGGCAGGGAGGAGCGTGCGGATATGTCCCGGTGGAAGGAAAGCAGCTACCGCTGTACACTCAAACTCCTTACCATTCACCCTTACCTTTTCCGATAAAGCGAAGGTTCTTCTCTCTTCATCCCAGCCGATCGGGATCCTCCCAGGCAACAAAAAGAGTTGACTTCCCATAGGCAGAGGGACCAGTTCAGAAAGAGGCGGAAGGACCAGGCGGTTTCCGGACCGACCTGCCATTTTCAAAAAGGGATGATCAAAGATTCTACCTTTAGGGTCTGATAGAATGAGCCTTGGAAGTTCAAAACTCATGGTGGGAACGTTGTAAAAAAATCCCCCCCTTTAATAAAAAAGGGGAAAAAGGGGGATTATGGGTTCAGAGATTAGGTTGGATATCTTCTTTCTCCCTTGGATTTTCTCAAAGATCTTCTTACATTTTTCCGCTTTAATGCCGCTCTTAAGCGATTCGTTTTGCTCCGCCTTTTCATGTTACCTCCAAGTCTCGGTCATTGAGTCATTAGGTCATTCAGTCATTATATTGACTTAATTACTAAATGACTTAATGACATTGAAATCATTTAACGAGCCAGATTCCTGCCACGATCAATGCAGTTCCGATCACTCTCTGAATGGTCACCCCCTCCTTGAGGATCAAGACGCTGAGCAATGCCGTAACCAGAGGGTAGCAGGCCGCAATTGGGACGATCTTAGAGGTAGGCTCCATCTTCAGCACTATATAGTAAGTCCACATCCCCAGAAGACCTGCCATCACACCACTTGTGCCAAAGATAAGAAAGGTCCTTCCGTCCACCTCCATCAAAGCTTTCCCTTTACCCAGTAGGAAAGTCAGAATGAAAAGGCCTGCCGTGACGATGGCACTTCGAATCGTGACACCAATTAAAGGATCGATCTTTGCCAACCCGATCTTCTCAATGATCGGGGTCGCTCCCCACAAGACAGCAGTAACAACTAATAAGAAAACGACCACTTCTCCACCCCGATATTTACAGAGACTTGTTTCGAACTGCCTTAAGCCCATCCACGATGGAATAGGGAAGTCTCATCTCCCCCCTTCCAACCCCGATATCCAACCCGTTCTTTTCTATCCCGTGGTAATCCGTCCCTCCTGTTATCAGAAGGCCGTATCTCTCGGCCAAAGTCTTATATTGTCCTACTTCCAAGGCCGAATGTTCAGGATAGTAGACCTCTATCCCCTTAAGGCCTTCGTCGATGAGTCGAAGGATTAACCTTTCAAGTTCCGAGTATCCATTCATACTAAGGGTATTTGGATGGGCGAGCACTGCTACCCCCTTAGCTTCATTGATAAAATGGATGGCCTCTTTTGCTGTAAATCTGAACTTATCTACGTAGGCGGGAGATCCCTTCTTCAGAAACCGGTCAAAGGCCTCCTGGAAGGTCCTGACATGATTCTTTTCTAAAAGAACCTGGGCGAAATGGGGTCGGCCTACCTGCCCTCCTCCAGAGACCTTCACTACTTCTTCGTAACTGAGTTCGATCCCCAGTCGGTTGAGCTTCTCCACAATCTTCGGATTGCGTTCCGCCCTTGCCTTCTGTAGATATTCTAACCTCTCATTAAGAAGTGGGTGATAGATATCAATAAAGAAACCTAAGAGGTGCATTGAGCCAGGAGAATGTTCTGCGCTGATCTCGATCCCTGGGATCACTTCAAAACCGATTTTTTGGCCTTCGGATAGCCCTTCTTCCAAGCCCTCAATCGTATCATGATCTGTAATGGCAATGGCCTGGAGGCCTTTTGTCTTTGCATACCTGACGAGTTCTGATGGACTCATCACGCCATCTGAAGCGGTTGTATGGAGGTGGAGATCAACATACCCCATGTGCATCCTCTTCACTTAATATACGGAAGCCACCGGTAGAATAATCTTATATAAAAGAAGGCTCTCTCAAAGTCAATTGAAAACCATCCCTCCTGACGATCTGGTCACCGGCGATCCTCAAATCCAGCCATAAAATCAGCCGGATCCGGTTGGAACAAATCCTATATGAAATTAGATATATTGCCAGAGGTGACTGTAATGCATTGATATTAAACCAGAATTTTAAGAATAAATAATTCTTGACAAAGCAACTCATTTTGAATATATTAGTATTAAACAAATGAATAATTCACCAGTTACTGGTGGTTGCTTATATATTCAGCCATTCGACCGGAAAGGATTTACCGTAAAAATAGAGATTAGAATTGATCGCCCTTTCCATGGCTTTTGAATGGAAGGGGTTTTTTGTTCCAGTGAGAAAGGGGCAAGACTTCTGTGAAACAGAACAAGACAAACGGTAAGAAAAGAGAGGACTTAACGCTGGAGCCTTTGCCGTCTTCGTCTCTTTTTGCTGAAGCGCAGAGCTCAACTTCTCCAGTCCAATCACTGCCTTATGCCGAAAGTGGATTGGAAGAGACGATCGATGAGCTTGAGCTTCAATCGGATGAGGACACAGTAGACACAGTAGAGCCCGAGGAAAGAGACGAACTTCAGCTTGAGTCTTCTCATGAAGAGGTTATTGACTATCCCCGGGATATCACGCTGGAATATTTAAAAGGTCTGGAGAAGATCTCTCTTTTAACCCCAGAGAAAGAGGTTGAGTTAGCCAAGAGGATTAAAGAGGGTGAACGCCAGGTCAAAGCCCTGGAAACCAAAACGAACCGTCTAAAGGCGGAATTGTCTCAGTATACCCTTTCAAAAAAGGGTAACAGGTGCTCATACACCCTTCGTCAAGGAAATAAACTGAAAGGAAGGAATGGAAAAAAACCGAAACTCACCCCCTCGGAGATTAAGGAAAAAACCCTTCTCTATAAAAGGATGTTGAATCGGTATCAGCTGGCTGTCTTCGAGACCCAACAGGCAAAGAATGAACTGATCCAAGCAAACTTGCGGCTGGTTGTCAGTATTGCAAAGCGATATGCTAACCGGGGACTCTCTTTCTTGGATCTGATTCAGGAAGGCAATCTTGGTCTCATGCAGGCCATGGTTAAATTTGATTATACGAAGGGCTATAAGTTCAGCACTTATGCCTCATGGTGGATCAGGGCAGCCATTTTGAGGGCCTTTGCGGAAAAGTCCAGGACGATTCGAATTCCAAACTATCTCTTTGAAATTAAAGGAAAGTTGATGAAATCCTTTAAGGATCTCGTAAAGAAGCTGGGCCGCGAACCAACTTCACAGGAATTATCAAAGGATAGTGGAATTCCTTTGCACGATGTTGAGAAGATTATCAACCTCATTGAAGAACCGATCTCTCTT